>Ga0209555_10002673_pt1 | contig 12420 bp, 7 predicted proteins | sample SaaInl85LU_5_DNA_FD_184643 | JGI IMG/M metagenome (GOLD analysis project Ga0209555, IMG submission 184643) | Marine microbial communities from expanding oxygen minimum zones in the Saanich Inlet - ESP_85LU_5_DNA (SPAdes) (version 2) | ecosystem: Environmental > Aquatic > Marine > Intertidal zone... | reverse complement strand
TGGCGCGTGGTAGTAGCCCTGCAGGTCTGCTGGTGCACCCTGAACAGACGCCAGTTCAGACAGGATCTGCTCTTCCTGGCTAACCAGTGCTTCAGCTACAGGAGCAAACTCCTTCGCCAGATCAGCATCTTCAGTCTGTGCAGCCAGTTCTTGCGCCCAGTACATTGCCAGGTAGAAGTGGCTACCACGGTTGTCCAGCTCGCCCGTACGACGTGACGGTGACTTGCCTTTGTCCAGCAGAGTACCGGTCGCTTTATCCAGAGCTGCAGCAACGACTTTAGCGCGTGCATTGTTCTCTTTGATGCCCGTCTCTTCCAGAGAGACAGCGATCGCTAGGAATTCACCCAGAGAGTCCCAACGTAGGTGGTTCTCTTCCTGAACCTGCTGTACATGCTTAGGTGCAGAACCGCCTGCGCCTGTCTCGTACATGCCGCCACCCGCAAGCATAGGAACGATAGAGAGCATCTTCGCAGAAGTGCCCAGTTCCATGATTGGGAAGAGGTCAGTCAGGTAGTCACGCAGTACGTTACCGGTAACAGAGATGGTATCCATGCCGCGGCGCAGACGCTCACAAGTCGTACGCATAGCACGCACGTAAGACATGATGCGCAGGTCCAGACCTTCGGTGTCATGCTCCTGCAGGTAGAACTCTACCTTCTTGCGCAGTTCACGGTCATGAGCACGCTCAGCGTCAAGCCAGAAGATTGCTGGAGTTTCAGACTGACGAGCGCGAGTCACAGCGAGTTTAACCCAGTCGCGGATTGCAGCGTCTTTGGTCTGACATGCACGCCAGATATCGCCCTTCTCAACTTTATGACCCATCAGTACGGTGCCGTCTTCAGCAACAACACGCATGATGCCATCTTCAGTCATTTCGAAAGTCTTGTCGTGTGAGCCGTACTCTTCAGCTTTCATCGCCATCAGACCAACGTTAGGTACAGTACCCATAGTCGTTGGGTCGAACGCACCGTGAGTCTTACAGAAGTTGATCATCTCCTGGTAGATGCGCGCGTAAGTAGACTCAGGCATAACTGCTTTAGTGTCTTTAGGCTTACCATCCGGGCCCCACATGTGACCAGAGTTACGGATCATTGCTGGCATAGAGGCGTCAACGATAACGTCTGATGGGATGTGCAGGTTGGTGATACCTTTAACTGAGTCAACCATCGCCATCTCTGGACGGTGACGTGCAGCTTCGTGAATGTCGTGTTCGATCTCTTCACGGATAGAGTTTGGCAGCTCAGCGATCTTCTCGTAAACAGAGTTCAGACCGTTGTTAGGGTTAACGCCCAGCTCTTTGAACTTGTCGCCCCACTTTTCCCACACTTCTTTGTAGAAAACAGTTACAGCGTGACCGAATACGATTGGGTGAGACACCTTCATCATGGTCGCTTTAACGTGCAGAGACCACATAACGCCAGACTCCTTACAGTCCTGCAGTGTCTCTTCGAAGAAGTTACGCAGTGATTTTGCGCTCATGAACATGCCGTCTAGCACTTCGCCTTTCTGCAGAGCCAGCTCTTTCAGAACAGTGATGTTGCCATCGCCACAGATGAACTCGATGCGAACTTTGTTCGCCTCTTCCATGGTTACTGACTGCTCGCTAGAGAAGAAGTCACCGCCGTTCATGTAGTCAGCGTGAGTACGTGAAGCTTTGCTCCACGGGCCCATCGAGTGCGGGTGCTTACGTGCGAAGGCTTTAACAGCCGCTGGCGCACGACGGTCAGAGTTACCCTGGCGCAGAACTGGGTTGACCGCAGAACCGAGGATCTTAGAGTAACGATCTTTGATTTCAGCTTCTTTATCGTTGCGTGGATCATCTGGAAAATCAGGAACATGGTAGCCCTGGCCCTGAAGCTCTTTGATCGCGCCCTTCAGCTGAGGAACAGATGCAGAGATGTTTGGCAGTTTGATAATGTTTGCCTGCGGATCCGCAGTCAGTTCGCCAAGTGCAGCCAGTCCATCTTCCACTTTCTGCTGGTCGTTCAGGTACTCAGGGAAAGACGAGAGGATACGTCCGGCCAGAGAGATGTCGCACAGATCCACTTCGATGTTAGAGCTCTTAGTGAATTTACGTACGATTGGAAGTAGTGATGATGTAGCGAGGGCTGGTGCTTCGTCTGTCAGTGTGTAGACGATTTTGCTTGGTTTTTTAGCCATTCTGATCCCCAAAATGTGGCGGGAAGGGAGCCATCAACAGAGGGTTTGTGACCCGCTGCTTATCTCCAGCTTCCACAGTGGTAATTTCGCGCCGCAGATTATACCGATGGAGGGGGCTTTTGGATATAAGAAGTAGGGGGATTGCTTCCAATGGAGAATATGACTAAATCTTACTAATTAATATTTAAACGGTATATAGAGTTAACTGCGGGTGAGCCTCCTTTGCGTCCTTTCTCGACACGCTGCAAGCCATCCATGGGCGCTCGGTGATTTACATCCATGTAAATCAACGGTCGAGAAAGAACGCAAAGGAGGCTTTCTCAGACTTAGTCAGCTCTGTTCGAGAAACTTTGCAGCTGCATCCTGCCCTGTACCTGTTTTCAGACCCTTGGCGGTAGGGAACCGCCACGGAGCGAATTTGGATGACTCGAGCGAGTCTGAAAATAGGTACAGGGTAGGGTGTAGATGCCGTAATTATCCTCAGAGCGATTCCGGTTCGTAGCCCAGATTTGGAGCGAGCCAGCGTTCTGTTTCTGACATCGACATGCCCTTACGCTTGGCGTAGTCCTCAACCTGATCTTCACTAATCTTCGCGACACCAAAGTACTTGGCATCAGGATGGCTGAAGTACCAGCCTGATACAGCTGCTGTCGGCAGCATGGCGTAGCTTTCGGTGAGCGTCATGCCGATGTTGTTTTCGACATCGAGAAGGTCCCACAGCAGCCCTTTCTCGGTGTGATCTGGACAGGCCGGGTAGCCCGGAGCAGGGCGGATGCCTTGGTACTCTTCGCGGATCAGAGCTTCGTTATCTAGGCCCTCGTTGGCGCCATAGCCCCAGTGCTCGCGACGTACATCGGCGTGCATCTTCTCTGCGAGCGCTTCAGCCAGACGATCGGCCAGCGCTTTGACCATGATGGAGTTGTAGTCGTCGTGATCTTTTTCGAACTCGGCAACCATCTCATCTACCCCGATACCTGCTGTTACCGCAAAGGCCCCGCAGTAGTCGGCGATACCGCTCTCTTTCGGTGCGATGTAATCACTCAAACAGTGGTTGTACTTGCCTTCGATCTTCTGCGTCTGCTGGCGCAGATGGTGCACCGTTGTCAGAACTTCGGTACGCGATTCATCTGTATAGAGCTCGATATCATCACCAACTGCATTTGCGGGTACTAAACCGATTACGGCGCGCGCCTGCAGTTTTTTGTTATCGACAATATCCTCAAGCATCGCTTTGGCGTCAGCGTAGAGTTTGGTTGCCTGCTCACCCACAACGTCATCTTCTAAAATGCGCGGGAAGCGACCAGCCAGCTCCCAAGACTGGAAAAATGGCGTCCAGTCGATGTAGTCGATCAGGCTCTCTAAAGAGATATCCTCAAATACCTGAACGCCGAGCTGTTTTGGTTTAGGTGCTGAGTATCCGTCCCAGTTGATCGGTTCAGCATTAGCGCGTGCCGCCTCAATAGCAACGCGGCGTTGCTCGTTTTGGCGGGCTTTGTGACGCTCGCGGACCGCTTCGTACTCGGTGCGTGTCTCTTCGACAAAGGCGGCGTGCTTCTCCTTGGAGAGCAGGGCAGAGGCAACACCCACCGAACGCGAGGCGTTGGTGACATGCACGACAAGATTGTTCTGGTAGGCAGGTTCAATCTTAACCGCGGTGTGTGCTTTCGAAGTGGTAGCACCACCAATCATTAACGGAATCTCAAAGCCCTGACGCTGCATCTCCTTGGCGACGTGTACCATCTCGTCAAGTGAGGGTGTAATCAATCCGGACAGACCAATGATGTCTGCGTTCTCTTCGCGTGCGGTGCGTAGAATCGTTTCGGCTGGCACCATCACGCCCAGGTCGATGATCTCAAAGTTGTTACACTGCAAAACCACGCCGACGATGTTCTTACCGATATCGTGTACGTCGCCCTTCACAGTCGCCATGATCACTTTACCGGCTGAGCTGCTCTCATTGCCTTCTTTCTCGGCTTCAATAAACGGCATTAGGTAGGCAACCGCTTTCTTCATGACGCGCGCAGACTTAACCACCTGAGGTAGGAACATCTTGCCCTCGCCAAAGAGGTCACCAACAATACCCATACCGGCCATCAATGGCCCTTCAATCACTTGCAGAGGGCGAGCGAAGTGGTGGCGGCACTCTTCAACGTCGTCGTCGATGTAATCAGCAATACCCTTAACTAGTGCATGTGAAAGGCGCTCGTTCACAGGCAGTTCACGCCAAGCGGCATCCTGTTTGGCTGTCTCTGCACTGCCGTCACCGCGGTACTTTTCGGCAAGCTCTAGCATACGCTCAGTACCGTCCGCACGACGATTTAGGACAATGTCCTCAACGTGTTCGCGCAGCTCGTCGGGCAGATCATCATAGATCGCTAGCTGGCCGGCGTTGACGATACCCATGTCCATCCCTTCGCGAATAGCGTGGTAGAGGAACACACAGTGAATCGCTTCGCGCACTTTGTCGTTGCCGCGGAACGAGAAGGAGACGTTAGATACACCACCCGACACCTTAGCGTGCGGCAGGTTCTTCTTGATCCAGCCGGTCGCGCGGATAAAGTCGACTGCGTAGTTGTCGTGTTCCTCGATACCGGTCGCGATCGCGAAGATATTCGGGTCGAAGATGATATCTTCGGGAGGGAAGCCGACTTTGTCGACTAGCACTCGGTAGGAGCGTTCACAGATCTCAATCTTGCGCTCATAGGTATCCGCTTGTCCGGTCTCGTCGAAAGCCATAACAACCACTGCAGCACCGTAGCGGTGTAGTAGGCGCGCCTGCTCAATAAACTTCGCTTCACCCTCTTTGAGGCTGATTGAGTTAACGATGCCCTTGCCCTGAATGCGTTTGAGACCCTCTTCAAGGATCTCCCATTTAGAGGAGTCGAGCATGATCGGCACACGAGAGATATCAGGTTCTGAAGCAATAAGATTGAGGAAACGGATCATCGCCGCTTCGGCATCCAGCATCCCCTCGTCCATGTTGATATCGATGATCTGTGCGCCGGACTCCACCTGCTGTCGCGCCACTTCGAGTGCGGTCTCATAGTCGCCCTCTTTGATCAGACGACGGAAGCGGGCAGAGCCGGTGACGTTGGTACGCTCGCCTACGTTCACAAAGAGGGTGTCGGCGCCGATGTTGCAGGGCTCGAGGCCAGCAAGACGCGCTTCAAACGCAATTTCAGGCAATTGGCGTGGCGGGTGCTGGATAATGCCTTCACGGATAACGCGGATGTGCTCGGGTGTAGTACCACAGCAACCGCCGACAACGTTTACAAAGCCGGACTCAACCCATTCGGCAATCTCATCGCGCATCTCCTGTGCGGTCTCGTCATACTCACCAAAGGCATTTGGCAGACCAGCGTTAGGGTGTACTGAGACGTAGGTCTCGGAGATACGTGATAACTCTTCAACGTACTGGCGCAGCTCTTTAGGCCCCAGGGCGCAGTTGAGGCCGATAGTCAAAGGTCGTGCGTGACGGACTGAGTTCCAAAACGCCTCTGTAGTCTGGCCCGAGAGTGTGCGTCCAGACGCATCGGTAATGGTACCGGAGATCATCAATGGTAGGCGTAGGTCGTTTTCGTCGAAATACTTCTCGACGGCAAAGATTGCCGCTTTGGCGTTCAACGTGTCGAAGATCGTTTCGATCATCAGCAGGTCAGCGCCACCTGTTACAAGTCCATCGATAGCTTCCATGTAGGAGTCGACCAGCTGATCGAAGGTGATATTGCGAAAGCCGGGATCGTTAACATCCGGAGAGATCGTCGCTGTTCGGTTTGTTGGACCGAGTACCCCTGCAACGAAACGCGGACGTTCGGGGGTCTGAGCAGTCATCTGGTCACAGGCGCGGCGGGCAACACGAGCTGCTTCTAGATTGATCTCACGCGTTAACGCCTCCATCTCGTAGTCGGCCATCGCGATCGACGTGGCGTTAAACGAGTTGGTCTCTACAATGTCGGCACCGGCTTTGAGGTACTCGAGATGAATCGCCTCAATTATATGTGGCTGTGTCAGTACCAGTAGGTCGTTGTTGCCCTTTACATCACACTGCCAGTCTGCAAAACGCTCACCACGGTAGTCAGCCTCTTCCAGTTTATACGCCTGGATCATCGTGCCCATGGCACCATCGAGCATCAAAATGCGCTCGTTCAGAAGCTGTTTAAGGCGGTCAAAAGTTTCGCTGTAGTTGCGCACGCAGAACCTCGTGGAAGATAGATCATTAATTTTCGAGGCGCTCATAGTAAACGAAACCGATTCTCTATGGGCTGAGGGCTATTCAACTATCTGTGAATCCAACTCATATTACGCTTTACTTTTGTGCAAGTGCGTAATGAGCTTTGACTCGGTAGAATGCGCCCAACTTAACGAGTGCCTGGATTCAGGCTCAACGGGGCAGCAATGTATCAGACCTTTCTTAAAGCCAAACTTCACCGTGTAACTGCAACTCATGCGCAGCTGCATTACGAGGGCTCCTGCGCCATCGACCAAGACCTGCTTGATGCCTCAGGTATTCATGAGTACGAGATGATTCACATCTACAACATCAGCAACGGCGAGCGTTTCACCACTTATGCCATCAGTGCTGAGCGCGGCAGTGGTGTGATCTCCGTTAACGGCGCTGCCGCACACCGAGCCAATAAGGGTGACCTGCTGATTATTGGCTCATATGTGCAGCTCGATGAGGAGGAGGCTAAGAGCCACCAGCCTAGACTCTGCTACTTCGAGAACGCGAAGAACGATAGCGGCGAAGGCATTAGCGATGCAGAGCTGCGCGCGCGCAATAAGATGACAGACTTCAAACGTGCGATCCCAACGCAGAGCGCAGCGTTGTAAAGAGACAGAGCGCCGCGATGTGAAAAGTCGCTGTATCGGAAGATTGTCGACAATTTCTTTATTTGGGAAGTTGTCTAATACCTTTGGATAGTGTCATATAACCAATTGAAAATAATAGATATTTAATCCTTTTCGCCTTAAGTCGTATCGGTTTGGAGCTCCACTTTAGATAAGGTGAGCTCCAGTTACTGAATAAAAGTGTCAACAATCTCTCTGTTTGATTACTTAATTCAAGAAAATTGCGCACTTAAACAAGATCGAAAAGGATCGACATCCATGTCATACCAAAGCGAATACCGAGCATCGATAGAGCAGCCAGAGAAGTTTTGGGCTGAGAAAGCGGCAGACCTACCTTGGTTTAAACCGCCGCAGACTATTCTCTCTAAAGACGAAAACGGCATCGATCGCTGGTTTGCTGATGGTGAAATGAACACCTGTTACATGGCGGTTGATTACCATGTGGAGCAGGGCCGCGGTGAACAGGCTGCGCTGCTTTATGACTCTCCGGTAACTGGTACCAAGCGCACTGTCACCTACGCAGAACTGCAGGATCAAGTTGCACGATTTGCTGGTGTGCTGCGCTCAAAGGGCGTAGAGAAGGGCGATCGTGTGGTTATCTATATGCCAATGATTCCAGAGGCTGTAGTTGCAATGCTTGGGACAGCGCGCCTCGGTGCGATCCACTCGGTTGTTTTCGGTGGCTTTGCACCCAACGAGCTGGCCGTTCGTATTGATGATGCTGAACCGAAGGTGATCGTAACTGCATCTTGTGGTGTCGAGATAGCGAAGGTGCTGCCTTACAAGCCGATGGTGGATGAGGGAATCAAACTATCCACGCATAAACCGGACTCAGTAATCGTATTCCAACGTGAGCAGGTTACTGCAGAGCTAAATAACGCAGGCGACTGTAACTGGGCTACTGAAATGGCTTCTGCCGAAGCGGTCACTCCAGTCGCTGTGAACGGCACTGACCCTCTTTATATTCTCTACACCTCGGGTACCACTGGTAAACCTAAGGGTGTTGTACGTGATAATGGCGGCCACGCCACCGCGCTTAAATATTCGATGAAGGCGATTTACAAAGTCGAAGCTGGCGATGTTTACTGGGCTGCATCGGATGTGGGTTGGGTGGTTGGCCACTCTTACATCGTTTACGGACCGCTGTTAGCGGGTTGTAGCACAATTGTCTACGAAGGTAAGCCGGTCCGAACCCCAGACGCGGGCGCATTCTGGCGTGTTTGTGAAGAGTACAAAGCGAAGATTATTTTTGCTGCCCCGACCGCTTTTCGCGCTATCAAGAAAGAAGACCCTGATGCGTTGGAGGTCGGTAAATACGACCTCTCTAACCTCAATACTATATTCATGGCGGGCGAGCGTCTTGACCCACCAACCTATGATTGGACAGTAGAGAAAACAGGCAAGCCTGTTATCGACCACTGGTGGCAGACTGAGACCGGCTGGGCGATCTGTGGCAACCTGATGGGCGTTGAACCTATGCCACCTAAGCCAGGTTCTGCGACCCTGCCAATCCCAGGTTTCAACGTTCAGATCGTTGATGAAGCGGGTAATGAGCTTCCAACGGGACAGCAGGGTTCCATCGCAATCAAACTACCGCTGCCCCCTAGCTGCCTACCGACAGTTTGGGGTGACTTCGATCGCTTCAAATCAGGTTATTTGAGCGATGTTGAGGGCTTCTACACCTCAGGTGACGGTGGTTACAAAGATGAAGATGGCTATGTCTTCATCATGGGTCGTACCGATGATGTCATTAACGTTGCCGGCCACCGCCTCTCTACCGGTGAGATGGAAGAGATCGTTGCAGCTCACCCTGCAGTGGCAGAATGTGCCGTAATCGGTATCGCTGAGCAGCTAAAAGGTCAGGAGCCTGTCGGTCTGGTCATCCTGAAGGATGGTGTGGATATCGCTGATGAGGATCTGGCTGCTGAGCTGGTTGCCAGCATTCGTAAAGAGATTGGCCCTATCGCTTGCTACAAGCGCACAGCCGTGGTCAAACGCCTACCAAAGACGCGTTCCGGTAAGATTCTGCGCAAATTGCTGCGTCAGATTGCTGATGGTCAGGACTACGCCGTGCCATCAACGATTGATGATCCCGCTAGCTTGCCAGAGATCGAGGGTATTCTGCGTGAGAATGGCATGATCGCTTCTTAACTTAGAACTCCGTGTTGTTTTGTACAGGGATGTACTTATACCCTTTACGGGCACAGGTACCGTGAAGGCCATGGATGGCCGAGAACGGCGATTGTGGGGTGCTTCGGCGCCCTTTTCTTTGTCTGGTTTCCAGTTTTCGATGAAATTTTTTTCACAGATTTAGTGAAAATAGATCGTTTGAGATCTAGTACTAAGGTCGAATATATTAGCGCCATCTTAATTTACTTGTCCTTATTGAAAAGGAGGGGCGCCAATATGTCTCGTTACATTGATAAAGAAACTCTGATGGAATTGCTGGATAGCAACGACCTGACTGAATCGCAGAAAATTGAACTGGCTCGTGCTTACACAGCACAGCAACGCAAAGCGAACTACGCTGAGGGTGCAAACCTGGTTGTAAAGGTTTGGAAAACCATCGTTGATCAGGTGATCAACCACCGTGCACTACAGACGATCATTAGCTCACCGCTGATGCGCGTACATCACTAAGTAGCTCGGCTATTTGATCTCAGAAAAGGGGGCTTTGGCCTCCTTTTTATTAGTCGCGACATCCGCTTTGCGGATATCCCTACTACAGCCCTTCGCCGTAGCGTCGGGTTATCTCACAAATCTCCACACGGTAGTCTTGATACCAAGTTGATTTGCCCAATTGCTGCGCCTCAATATGCAGTTCATCCGCTTTCCAACGTTTGATGCTCTCAAGATCAGGCCAGTAAGAGAGAGCTATCTCCTGTTTGCCTTGGGTGGTGCTGACAAATTCAGTGCAGCCATAGTCGTTTATCGCTCGATCACGTAACTTTGAGGCCAAATCGGAGTATTTCGCACCGAGTTCAGCAATTTTCGCGGTAAATATCACAACGTACATAGCTACTTCTCACGACTTTTTGTTGGAGTCTCCTCGAAGAGGCGACGATTGCGGTAGCAAGCTGAGCATAAAACAAAAATCCCCGCCGAGGCGGGGATTTTTTTAACACTAAGTCAGTTACTTCGCGTCTGGATGGTTGCGCATCTGCTGGCCAGTGTAGAGCTGGCGTGGACGGCCGATCTTATTTGGACCGGAGTGGAATTCGCTCCAGTGAGAGATCCAACCGATGGTACGAGACAGCGCAAAGATTACTGTGAACATCGAGGTCGGAATACCGATCGCTTTCAGGATAATGCCTGAGTAGAAGTCGACATTCGGGTAGAGTTTGCGCTCTACGAAATACGGATCTTCTAGCGCGATACGCTCGAGTTCTTTAGCGATTGCTAGCTGCGGATCGTTCTCGATACCCAGCTCTGCCAGAACTTCGTCACACGTCTTCTTCATAACTTTCGCGCGTGGATCAAAGTTACGGTAAACACGGTGACCGAAGCCCATCAGGCGGAACGGATCGTTAGGGTCTTTGGCTTTCTGGATGAACTCAGGAATGTTCTCAACATCACCGATCTCGCTCAGCATGTGCAGCACGGCTTCGTTTGCCCCGCCGTGTGCGGGGCCCCAAAGGGCAGCGATACCGGCAGCGATACAGGCGAATGGGTTAGCACCTGAAGAGCCTGCCAAACGCACAGTTGAAGTCGACGCGTTCTGCTCGTGGTCGGCATGAAGGATAAAGATCTTATCCATTGCTCTTGCAAGAGTCGGGCTCGCTGTGTAGTCATCGCAAGGTGTGCCAAACATCATGCGCAAGAAGTTTTCGGCGTAACCCAAGTCGTTGCGTGGGTACATAAACGGCTGGCCGATTGAATACTTGTAACACATCGCCGCTAGTGTCGGCATTTTCGCGATCAGACGGTAGGCACACACTTCACGGTGGTGCGGGTCGTTGATGTCGAGTGAGTCGTGGTAGAAGGCAGAGAGAGCACCGACAACACCACACATGATGGCCATAGGGTGAGCATCACGACGGAAGCCACGGAAGAACTGGCTCAATTGCTCGTGCACCATAGTATGGTGAGTCACAGTATGAACGAACTTTGCTTTCTCCTCTGCATTTGGCAATTCGCCATTCAATAGAAGAAAGCAGACATCCATGTAGTCAGCGTGGTCTGCGAGCTGCTCAATTGGGTATCCGCGGTGTAGCAGAATCCCGTTTCCGCCATCAATGTAAGTGATCTTCGATTCACAAGAGGCAGTTGATACAAAACCTGGGTCGTAAGTGAACAGACCTTCACCCGTCAGTGGGCGTACGTCGATAACGTCTGGACCTTCGGTGCCGGAGTAAATCGGCAGTTCAATATCCTTGTCGATACCATCGACGCTTAGACGTGCTGTTTTTTCAGCCATGTGTGGCTCCTCTTTACTATCTGGAAATGCAAGGCGAGGTTACCGCTGCATTTGTGGAGTCGCTCGTGGATAAACCAGCGACAAAAAAGGCTGTACCACTATAGAGAGGGCGAACTTTTTGTCAATCCAACTTTTTGCGCTGCAGCACGGCATCTAGACCAATATGTAATGAGGTTATTCCGAAGAACTTTTAAATATCGACTAAGGTCTGAAATCCAATATTGGCGCATTAAACAATAGGCTATGGATGGTCCATTTGCGTTGTCACGCTGAAACAAATTGATATAATGCGGCCCCGTGAAATTGCGCACTGCAATATGGCATAAGCATATGCCGGCAGGCTATTTCTTAATGGTCCTGACGGACGCTTCAAAGGTTCCTCCTGAAGCTTGTTAATGAAGCGCCGCGTTTTAGGTACTACCTAGTAACCGAGGCCCCGTAAGAGGGCAGTAGAGTGTGAACTAGAGCCGTGAACAAAAAACGACCTGTAAATCTAGATCTACGTACAATCAAGCAGCCTTTACCGGCTATCACCTCCATTCTGCACCGTGTATCAGGTGTTGTGCTGTTCGTTGGCGCAATTTTCATGATGTACGCACTGAGCCTCTCGCTTGAGTCTCAGGCAGGTTTCGACCAAGCAGCCGCTATGCTGACGGACTCTTTCATCGCGAAGTTCATCGCTTGGGGTCTGACATCTGCGCTCCTGTACCACTTCTTTGCAGGTCTGAAGCACCTCGTGATGGATGCTGGCTACTGGGAAGAGATCGAATCTGGAAAAGCAGCAGCTAAAGCGACCCTCGCAGTTGCTGTAGTAGCTATTCTGCTGGCAGGAGTATGGATATGGTAACTTCTATTACAAGTTTTGGTCGTAGTGGTCTCTACGACTGGATGATGCAGCGAGTCACAGCAGTTGTGCTGGCGGCATACACCGTCTTTATGCTGGGCTACCTGCTGCTAAACCCTGAACTGGACTACGCGCAGTGGTCAGGCCTGTT
>Ga0209555_10002663_pt1 | contig 12440 bp, 9 predicted proteins | sample SaaInl85LU_5_DNA_FD_184643 | JGI IMG/M metagenome (GOLD analysis project Ga0209555, IMG submission 184643) | Marine microbial communities from expanding oxygen minimum zones in the Saanich Inlet - ESP_85LU_5_DNA (SPAdes) (version 2) | ecosystem: Environmental > Aquatic > Marine > Intertidal zone... | reverse complement strand
AAAGGTCAATAACAGAAAATCCTATATGTATATTACCTGTTTCTTTGTCTACAAACAACACCCTATCTTTTACGGTTCCATGGCAGGTATTTTTTGAACAAAATAAGGAGCCTCCGGCTAACCTAACCATTCCATTATTTAAATCTCCAGTTATATCCCATACATTTCCAACAATGTTAACTTCGCCAATTTCTGATATGGGTAGTGTGTTTTCGGATACTATTATTCTTTGATCATTTCTGACCATTTCCCAATATTCATTATAATTTGGGAGTCTTTTTTTTGCCCATTTACAATAGGCTAAAGCGTCATTGTAACTCACTTGAGTTACAGGTAGATTTACTGAAGTGACCGGGTTAATTCCGTCTGGTCTTTTCCAAGTAGCGTTGGGCATTTTTTTAAAATTATACACATCTAACTGCACAATTGACCAGCCATATTTTTCTGCATCTGTAATATAATTAGTTTCGTTGATGAATTTCTCAAAATGGGCATATGACACAGGATTTAGACTTAATTCTCTTTTCTTACAAGAAGAAAAGAGCACTAAAAAAACAATTATGACATATTTGTTTATATACTCAGTCATGAGAATTCTCTTTGTATAGAAATAAATAATTAATAGTGAAAATCTACCAAATAGATTCGTAAGGTTAATGGCTTGTTGGTTTTGTTCCATTAGATAAATTCATTCTGTCTCAAATGTATTTATTATCCTTTTGTTATCAAATTCCACAGGGTTTTTTCTTGCAGTTAGTTTGCGTTATATTTGAAGTAAAAAATTGTTTTAGATCAGTGAAAAAAATGCTCCTTTCTTTTCTTGTGGCTATGGTTATTTCTTGTACTTCAGACAATTCTGGAGTATTGGGTGATTTGGTAGTAGAAGACAACTTAGGTTCTGATGTCATTGAAATTGGCGAAGGGAGTGAAAATGAGCAAACAGAGACCTCTGAAACAGCTGAAGGAGCAGAAGAACAATCAGGAAGTGAATCTGAAGGAGAGGGATCAAATTCGCAAGAGGGTGCCCAAACTCCTGGTTTATATATGGAAGAAAATGGGGTGACTCTTGTGGCCAATTCTGCGGCTAAACCTGGGGATGAATTGGTTTTTGAAGGCATTACTTATTTGGTGGTAGACAATCAAATGCTCCGAGATATTGTAACCGATGATAGGGAAGATATTTCGCTCTTAGTCACTACTTATGTGACTGATTTGAGTAATATATTTGAAAACAAACAAACCATCACCCCCAATATTGCGGCATGGGACACCAGCAATGTGACAGATATGAGTTACCTGTTTTCAGGGGCCAGTGTGTACAATGGTGTTTTGAGCTATTGGAACACTGCTAAGGTAACCAATATGTCTTATGCCTTTGCCAATGCTTTAGAGTACAATCAGGACCTTGGAGATTGGAATACCAGTCAGGTGACCCAAATGGACGCCATGTTTTCTAATGCGACTGCATTTAATCAAAATCTCAGTGGTTGGTGCGTGTCATTGATTGACAAAGCGCCAACTAATTTTTCTACTGGTTCTTTAATCTCCCAGACCTCTTTGCCGCTATGGGGCACTTGTCCTGATTAGTGATTAAAGTGAGTCACTCTCTTAAAATTTGCCCAATGATTGCTTTATGTGTATTTTCACCTTTGATTTAAAAGTATATTTTCCATATCATGGCAAAAAATAGCAGCCCTTCTCATAAAACCAACAGCCAAACGGTACACCATCTATACAGCAGTGCTTTTTTAATTGCGTACTTGCTTATTGGTTTTGTGCCCAATTTAGGTGCGGTAGATCAAATAGCGCCTCAGTGGTTGTACCTCAATAGTGTGAGTGTGCTGGCGGCACTTTATATTTTGAAGCACCATATTTATTTTTCAGAAGCCATTGGTAGCTTGTTTAAGACTAAATTTTCGTGGCTGTATGCCCTATTTATTGTTTGGGCTTCTGCCTCTTATTTTTACGCTATTAACCCTACTGAAGTGTTGGTGAATCTGGCCAGGGTAGTGGGAACATCCATTGCTTTTGTGAACGTTTTTGTACTGCTTCAAAAGATTCCAAATAAATTTAGGCTCATTGCCATGGTAGCTACTGGCGCACTGATTATAGAAATGTATATGGTTTTAGACCCTTTGTTGGGTTTGCTGAAACAAGGTGCCAATGCCTCTAGGTCTTCGCTTTTAAAAGGTACCACAGGTAACATTAACATTGCCGCACTCTCTTTGGTAATCAAGATGCCCTTTGCCTTATACCTCATGAATCTTGCACAGAAAACATGGCAGCGTATGGCCTATGGGGTCCTTATTACATTGACTATTTTCTGTCTTGTACTCATTGCTTCTAGGGCTTCTTATGTAGCCTTGGTATTGAGTTTAATCTTATACATAGCCTTTTGCTTGTACAACTACTTTAGGGCTGGTAAGCCCAAACGTTTGCTTATTCCTATTCTTTATTTTGTGGTGCCTTTTGTGGTGGCCGTTGGTATTAGTGAACTCAGTACAATTGGTAAAAACAACACTACTTTCTTTGAGCGTTCGGCTACTATTGTGCAGGCCACTACGGATGGCTCTATTGCAGGAAGACTCCGTTTTTATATGGTAGGGGTGGAGCATATTTTAAACAATCCAATAGTGGGTTCTGGTCTGGGTAACTGGAAACTCGTTTCTATTTTATACGACAAAGAATTTATTAATGGTTATGTGGTGCCTTACCACATGCACAACGACTTTATTCAGATAGGTACAGAACTTGGGATTCCAGGTTTCTTTATGTACTTAGGACTTTTTGGGGTGCTTTTGTTCTATATTGTTTACATAGCTAAGTCTAAATTGCCAGAGAACACCAAGTTCTTTGTGGCTTTTTTAACCATGTCGCTCAGCACTTATATGGTAGATGGAGCATTGAACTTTCCTATTGCCAGACCTATTATGCAAATGGTGTGGCTTTTGGTCATGGCTTTAATTGTCCTGTTGTTTTTAGATGCCAAGGCGTTTAATCAGCAGCACAAACCCATCCCCATGAAAAATGCCTATTGGGTGTCTGTAGTGTGTTTGGTTTTATTAGCCCCTTTGACTTACATTACCTATCAGACCAATGAATCCCTTAAAGGACAGCAAGTTCTTTTAGGGGAGTACAATGCAGGAAAGTTCAGCTACCCTTTAAACAAAGTAGACCAGGTAGTTCCAGGAATTCCAAATATTTCAGTGACTACATTGCCTATTGCTTCTATGAAGGCCAGGTATTATATGGAAAATGGACAGGATGACAAGGCGCTAGAAATGCTCAGAACTGGCATTACCGCCAACCCTTATTTAGGCTTTAGTGAAACACTCATGAGTCAGATTTTTGCCAAGAAAAATCAGAGAGATTCTGCCACCCATTACGCCAAAGTAGCCTATGAGCATTTGCCCATACCACCTCATTTTGCCAACTACTTGAACCTGTTAATTCAAGAGGGCAACGCCCAAGAGATAGACCGTATTTTTGCTAAGGATTCTGTGAAGCACGACCCCATGGTTTGGAAGAACTATATGATTGCTAGTAATGCGCTTAAAGCAACAGGGAATGATATTTCTATTGCCGTAGCCAATAAGGCCATAGATTTATTCCCGGAAGACAAAGATTTTTTAGTACTCAAAAAAATAGCGGTTTTAGGCAAAGAAACCGTAGACCGAGCTTTTGCCCTTTCTCAAGAGGGATCTGCCTTTTTCCAACAGCAAGACTTCATGAATGCCGCCCAAAAACTGTCTGAAGCAGCTGCATTAGATCCGTTAGAGTTTTCTTATTTTGAGAATACCGGAGCCGCTTATTTTTCTGCTGGTTTATACGAGCTGTCTCTTCCTTACTTTGACAAAGTAATTCAAGAGCTCAATCCAAAGTCTGGAAAATCTGAATATATTAAAGGTTTGGCACTCATTAATTTGGGTAGAAATGAAGCAGCATGTGAATTATTTAAAGCAGCCAAGTCTTATAGGTATGCTGCTGCAGACCAAGCGCTTCAAACACATTGTAAATAAGCCTACATGGCTTTAATTACATAGGTAACCACACCCCACACCAATAAAGTGTTGTCTTCTGTGACGGCAATGGGCTTGTACTTCTTGTTTTCTGGCATGAGGTAGAGTACCCCTTCGGTAATTTTGAGTCTTTTTACGGTGAATTCGCCGTCTATAAAACAGACGGCTATTTTACCGTCTTTGGGTTCTAGGCTCCTGTCTATAACCAATAAGTCTCCATGGTCTAATCCGGCGCCTGTCATAGACTCGCCACTTACACGGGCGTAGAAGGTGGCTTCTTTGTTGCGCACCAGATTCTCGTCCAGGCTAATGCGAATCTCTTTGAAATCGTCTGCAGGAGAAGGGAAGCCAGCAGAAATACCCCCTTCAATAATGGGCTGCTTTAGCCCGCCTTCTGTTAGGGGGGTGTAAAAGCTTAAACTGGGTGTGTCTTTTGTTTTTACGAGTCTCATGAGCTTACTGTAATAATCTCAGAAAGGGAAGTGGTGTAGCGCTTGCTGAGGTGTTCTTGTTTCATTTTCCAGGTGCGTTGTAGGTCTTGGTTGCCTACTTTTAAGGCATTTCCGTAGCGTTTGTTCATTTTGTCCATTACTGCCATTAGTGCGTCGTGTTTGGGTTGCTCTCTTTGGAAGAGGTCCAATTGTTTTCCGTTCACAGGAACCAAACCACTGATCATGACCCCCGCTTTTTTGTAGTCCACACCGGCTTCGTACAAAGCCCTGAGTCCCTTAATAGCTACCTGTCCTAGGGTAATACTTGAATCTGTGGGGTAGGCCAGGGGAATGGCTATATGTTTGCTAATCCTGGGTACTTTTGGGTCAAAGGGGTTGTTGCGCACAAAGACCATTAATACATTGGCAGCACTTTTTTGGGCGCGCAACTTCTGAGCACAGTGGTTGGCAAAGGTGGCTATGCGTTCTTCCAAATCTGGAAGGCTATTTAGGGTGCCTTCAAAACTCCTGGTGGTGGCAATACCTTTTTTGCTCTTCTGCCCTTCCTCTAGTCCTAGGGTCGGAATGCCTTTGAGGTCTTGCTGTAAGCGCAAACCTACTACGGCCATTTGCTTGCGTACCCAGTCTTCAGGTAGCTTTATAAAGTCATAGGCGGTGTTTACTTGTACCGCTTCTAAGCGTCTGGCGTGCTGGCGTCCAATGCCCCAAACATCTGCTATTTGGGTCCATTTTAAGGCTTTTGTAATACTTTCTGCCGTTTCTATGACATGTACGCCTCCAGTGCGTTCTTTGAATTTTTTGGCAATTTTATTGGCTACTTTGGCCAGTGCTTTGGTGGGTGCAATGCCAATACTCACAGGAATGCCTGTCCATTTTTCTACCCGTTGCTGCATCTCTTTTCCGTAGCTAGCCAGGTCTACATAATCAAAGCCTTTGAGGAGCAAAAAAGCCTCGTCAATACTGTAAATTTCTATTTCAGGGGTGAATTGAGAGAGAATTTGCATGACCCTCGCGCTCATATCTCCATAAAGCGGATAATTGGAAGAAAACACCTTTATGCCATTGGCTTTGCAAAAGGCTTCGTATTTAAATGCTGGGGCGCCCATAGGAAGGCCAAGGGCCTTTGCTTCATTGCTGCGTGCAATGAAGCAGCCGTCATTGTTAGACAATACGGCTATGGGCTTTCCTTCTAGTGCGGGGTTAAATACCCGTTCGCAGGAAGCGTAAAAGTTATTACAATCAACTAAGGCAAACACGCTATAAAATTAATTCGTTTGCGCGATTATTAAAGGCCTCATTTAAATAAGTTATGAAGAAAATGCAGGGTGGCCTGTAATGTCTGCTCCAGTGATGAGTAGGTGAATGTCGTGGGTCCCTTCATAGGTAATCACGGATTCTAAATTCATCATATGCCTCATAATAGAATATTCTCCCGTAATACCCATACCGCCCAATACTTGGCGGGCTTCTCTGGCTATTTTAATGGCCATATCTACATTGTTTCTCTTGGCCATGGAAATTTGGGCAGTAGTGGCTTTTCCTTGGTTTTTGAGTTGCCCCAAACGGAAAGCCAATAGCTGTGCCTTGGTAATTTCGGTGAGCATTTCTGCTAATTTTTTCTGCTGTAATTGGGTGGCTGCAATGGGTTTTCCGAATTGAATACGCTCTTTGGCATATCTCAATGCCGTGTCGTAACAGTCCATGGCTGCTCCAATAGCCCCCCAGGCAATACCGTAGCGGGCAGAGTCTAAACAACCTAGTGGTGCTCCTAGTCCGTCTTTTTCAGGCAGTATATTTTCTTTGGGAATTTTCACATCGCTAAAGATAAGCTCGCCGGTGGCCGATGCCCTTAAACTCCACTTATTGTGCGTCTCTGGCGTAGAAAAACCTTCCATGCCGCGTTCTACAATCACGCCTTTAATTCTTCCGGCTTCATTTTTAGCCCACACCACGGCAATGTCTGCAAATGGCGCATTTGAGATCCACATTTTAGCACCGTTTAAGAGGTAATGGTCTCCCATGTCTTTTATGTTGGTGGTCATGCCGCTCGGATTAGAGCCATGGTCTGGTTCTGTGAGACCAAAGCAACCCATCATTTCTCCTGAAGCTAATTTTGGGAGGTATTTCTGACGCTGCGCCTCATTTCCGTAAGCAAAAATAGGGTACATGACCAATGAGGATTGTACAGAGGCTGTGGAGCGCACTCCAGAGTCTCCCCTTTCAATTTCTTGCATAATGAGGCCGTAACTGATCTGATCCAAACCTGCACCACCGTAATTTTCAGGAATATAGGGCCCAAATGCGCCAATTTCTGCCAATCCTTTAATGATTTCTGTGGGAAAAGTAGCTTCTTGGGCATGCTTTTCAATGATCGGACTCACGGCCCTTTTAACCCAAGCTCTAGCAGCATCTCTAACCAAGAGGTGCTCTGGGCTCAGTAAATCATCTAAGGCGTAATAGTCTGGGGCTTCAAATAGGTCTGGTTTCATAGCTTTTTTTAAAGGGCATTGTTTTTGCAAAACAAGTCCACACTTTCTAGCTTCTAAATTAACTAAAGAAATATAACATTACAACAAAGCAGTGTTACATTTTTAAATAAAAATCTTTAACCAGTTCAATATATTCTGGAGTGTATTGGTGTCTGGCAGTTTCAATGGTGAGCTCTCGGTGGAGGCAGCGGGTTTTTTCAAATCCAAAAGCCATATAAGACCTTTTAAATGGGGCGTTTTTATTTCCTTTGACGTGCATTATTTCGTGGGGAAAAAGCCCTGCTTTGGCAGCAAGCGCTATAAAATCTGTGGACTCCTTAAAGGGAAGGACCAAGGCAAAAATTCCTGCTGGGCTCAAAAGGGTTACAGCCGCTTGCACCAACAGCGGGAAAGGCAGCGTACTGCTTTCCCTCGCTGCCGCCCTCGCTTCATTGTCTAAATTATTTTCAGTATAAAAAGGAGGGTTGCTCACAATAAGGTCGTAAGTCAGTGCTTCTGCTTCCTCTATGAGTTCTTCTACATGGGCGTGGTAGCAAAACAATCGGTCTGCCCAAGGCGCATTTTCAAAATTAGCCACACATTGTTCGTAGGCTTCAGGAATGAGTTCCACACCGTCTATGGTTTCTGCAAGGCTTCTTTGGGCAAGCATAAGGGCTACTACACCTGTTCCTGCCCCAATATCTAGTATGCTGTTGGGCTGGTGAGAAATAGGTGCCCAAGCACCTAATAAGACCCCGTCTGTGCCAATTTTCATAGCACATTGGTCTTGTTCAATACTAAATTCTTTGAAAATAAAAGGGGCAGACATGGTACAAAAGTACGGTATCTGGCGGTTTTTTAAGGGCGTGAACAAACTTATTTGAGGCAGTATTTTCTTCGCTTTAGAGATATTTTCTTAGGAGTCGAGCTTATTTAAGGCTGCCTGCTGTTCTGGTTTCACTGCCGGTTTGATCCAAGAGGGCATCGCCTAATTTCAGCCGCATATCTGCAGCCAAAGATTGTATTTTGTTTACCACATCTGGATGAAATTGCGCCACATTGGTGCGTTCGGCTTCATCTGTTGGCAGGTGGTACAATTCAATTTCCTTCATGTCAATAAAGGCGTATTGTCCAGGTAAGCCGTCTGCGCCTTGTGGCTGCCCAGCCATGGTTCTATAGCGGTGGGGAAAATACATTTTCCAATCTCCATAGCGTACCCCAAAAAGTTCATTAACCCTGTAGTAAAAGAAATAGGCTTCTTGAGGGCTTTCTTGGCTTTCTCCGCTGAGTACCTGCATGACATTTTTTCCATCGATAGGATGATTGGGTAGTTTTCCATCTGTTAATGCAGCTACAGTAGGCATAATGTCTATTCCCATAACAGGTGTGTGAACAAGGGTTCCCGCAGGAATTTTTCTAGGGTATTTCACTACAAACGGTTCCCTTTGTCCCCCTTCCCAAGCGGTACCTTTTCCTTCTCTAAAAGGTGTTGCGCTTCCTGCGTGATTGCCGTATGCGAGCCAAGGTCCGTTGTCTGAAGTAAAAATAACCATAGTGTCCTCCTCTAGTCCGTTTACTTTAAGGGCATTTAATATTTCTCCTACTGACCAATCCAATTCCATAATAACGTCTCCATATAGCCCGTTTTTGGACTTGCCTTTAAATTTTTCAGAAACATAGAGGGGTACATGAGGCTGGGGATGGGCCACATATAAAAAGAAAGGCTGGTCTTTTTTAGCGTGTATAAATGACACGGCTCTTTGGGTGAGTTGGGTAGTGAGTTGAGACTGGTCTGTGAGGGTGTCTAAAACCTGTCCATTCTCCAATAAGGGAAGCGCTTTAAAGTTAAAAACAGGGCCTTGTTGTGGGTGTAAAGGCCACATATCATTGGAGTATGGTATGCCAAAATAGTCTTCAAACCCGTGCTCATTTGGAAGAAATTCAGGGGCGTCTCCCAAATGCCATTTTCCATATATAGCCGTAGCATAACCCGCTGCTTTAAGCATTTCTGCCATAGTGAGTTCTGCTGGGTTTAAGCCTTTTTTTGCTTCTGGCATAAAAGCGTTGTGAATACCTATCCTATTGGGATAACAGCCAGTAAGAATTCCAGCCCTAGAGGCAGAACATACGGCTTGAGGCGCATAATATTGGGTAAGCAGCGCCCCTTCTTTGGCCATTTGGTCTAAATGGGGTGTTTCAAAATCTTTGGCACCAAAAGCGCCTAGGTCTGCATAACCTTGGTCATCTGTAAGGATTAGTATAATATTGGGGCTTTTCTCTCGATTATTAGGGGTGTTGGCTACTTCTATAGGTGCTTGTTTACAGCCCGTTAAAAAGATTAAAAAAAGCCATAAAAAGGAAAGCTGCGTTTTCATAAGTGTGAAATTGATCACTTAAAGCTACGCAATATTTTTAGATGGGCTTAGGGGTTTTAGACCAACAGCACTAGTCGGCTCCTAAATACAAAGCGACCAGTCCGTCTGGAGTGGTTACTTCTATGGTATTGTTCTCGCGATCTACCTTAGTGATAATCTGGTCTGTAATAGGAATAAGTAATTCTTTGTCTTCTTTTTTGGCAATAAATAAAGCCTGACTTACAGTGTCATTTACAGCGGTAATCTGACCAATATCGCCATGGACTTTATCTAAAAGGGTGAAGCCAATAATTTCGTGGTAATAAAATTTATTTCCAGTGAGTTTTGGAAGTAAGCTTAGGGGTAGGAAGAGTGCTGCACCCATGATCTTGTCTGCAGCAGCTTCATCTTCTACGGCCTCAAAACGGACCCTGAGGAGGCTAGACTTATGAAGGGAACATTTTTCAATAAAAAATGGAACCAGGCTGTCTCTGAGAGAGACAAATACTGATTCCATGTTTTCGTATAGGTCGGGCTCATCTGCGTCTAGCTTTATGAGTACCTCTCCTTTAAAACTGTATTTTGAAACAATTTTGCCTAAGTAGAAACAATCTTCCTTACGCATCCTTGTTTTATATTAAGCTTCTTTGGTTTCTTCACCAGCTGCTTCTTCAGCAGGCGCTTCTTCAGTAGCAACAACTTCTTCAGTAGCAACCGCTTCTTCAGCAACAACTTCTTCTGTAGCAGCAACTTCTTCTGTAGCAGCAACTTCAGCAGCAGCAGCGGCTTCAGTAGCGGCAATTTCTGCAGCTTCAGCAGCAGCAACTTCAGCAGCAGCTTCAGCTTCTAGTGCTTGTGCGTCAGAAACACGCTTTTCATTAACAGCTTTTTCAGCAGCCAATGCTTTTGCTTTTTCTACTTCTTGCTCTTGAGTAAGACCAGAAATTTTTGCAGCAACAGCAGCATCTTTTTCAGCCACCCATGCGTTGAATTTTTCTGCAACTTGTTCTTCAGTTAAAGCACCTTTTCTAAGTCCTCCTAAAAGGTGGTGCTTTAATAAAGCGCCTTTGTAAGACAACAAACGTTTTGCAGTGTCAGAAGGCTGTGCTCCATTAGTCAACCATTTTACAGCACCATCTACATTTAAGTCAATAGTGGCTGGGTTGGTGTTAGGATTGTAGATTCCTAATTTCTCTAAAAATTTACCATCTCTTTTTGACCTTGCATCTGCAGCAACGATCCAATAAAATGGTTTTCCTTTTTTACCGTGTCTTTGTAATCTAATTTTTACTGGCATATCACATTAATTTGTAGGGTGCCCGACCCTTGGTTATTAATTCTTTTTAGTTTTCTCCATTAAGAGGGTGCAAATATACCCTTTTTTTGTGATTTGCAAACTATCTGCTTTTAAATAATTAGGCTAGGTTGGCGTTGCCCCACAATAAAGGGTTAATAACTTCTTAAAACCCTCTTTTTCTATACGATTCCTTTTGGTTATTTTTACCGTTCCCAGGCAAATAAGCACCCAAAGAAAATCACCCAGATGTATTTAATTTTTGACACTGAAACCACCGGCTTACCCAAGAGATGGAATGCCCCCGTAACGGATACCGACAATTGGCCGCGCTGTATTCAGATTGCCTGGCAATTACACGACGCTATGGGAAACCTCTTGGAACACCAAGATTATTTGGTTTCGCCAGATGGCTTTGACGTACCTTTTGAGGCAGAACAAATACACGGTATTTCTACCGCGCTTGCTCAGGACCAAGGACTTCCTTTGTTAGAAGTATTGGAGCGTTTTACAGCGGCTGTAGAAAAATGTCATTTTGTGGTGGGCCAGAATGTGGGTTTTGACCTCAACATTATGGGGGCAGAATTTCACAGGGCTGGGATAGAAAACACCCTAGCTCAAAAGCCTGTGTTAGATACTTGTACGGAGCAGACCGCTATGATGTGTCAAATTCCTGGAGGTAGGGGAGGTAAATTTAAGCTGCCTACCCTGACGGAACTGCACCAACATTTATTTGGCGTGCCTTTTAACGAAGCCCACAACGCTACGGCAGACGTAGAGGCTACCACACGTTGCTTTTTGGAGCTACTCCGCTTAAAGCACTATCCGCTTGAGAAATTAGGCGCTCCTGCAGACTATTACAACCAGTATCAGGCAGCGAATTCTGAGGCTGTAGCCGGTATTGGATTGAAGCATGTGAATTTAAAAAAGGCATCGGCGGCGCTGCAAGCGCAAGCCCAACCAGTAACTGCTGCGCCCACCAAACAGGATATTAAAGAAAATTTAGCCCAGTTAGAAGACATTGCTTTTGTTCACCTGCACAACCATTCCCAGTTTTCTGTGCTCCAATCCACCATGAGTGTAAAGGATTTGGTGGCTCAAGCGGCCAAGCAAAATATGCCTGCGGTGGCCCTTACAGACCACGCCAATTTAATGGGGGCCTTTCATTTTGTGAAAGAGGTCAAAGCGCACAATGCTAGGGTTAAACAGGCCCATAAAGAAGCGGAAGCAGCGGGGACCCCTAAAGAAGGCAAAGAAATGACGCCAATTATTGGTTGTGAATTTTATGTTTGTGAGGACCATACAAATAAGCATGTAAAAGATTACGGGTATCAGATGGTGTTTTTGGCAAAGAACAAAAACGGCTATCACAATTTGGCCAAACTGTCTTCTATTGCCTATACCAAAGGATTTTATTATGTGCCTAGAATAGACAAGGCGCTTGTGGAACAGTATAAAGAAAACTTAATTGTACTCTCTGGAAATATGTATGGCGAGGTGGCAGCTAAAATCCTAAATATGGGAGAGCAGCAAGCAGAAGAAGCCCTAATTTGGTGGAAAGAGACCTTTGGAGCAGACTTTTATGTGGAGTTAATGCGCCACAGTCAGGAAGATGAGGACCGGGTTAATCAGGTGTTGGTGCCTATGGCTCAGAAGCATGGGGTCTCTTTAGTGGCTACAAACAACACCTATTATGCAGACCAGAAAGACGCAGAGGCCCACGATATTTTACTCTGTGTAAAAGATGGAGAAAAACAAGCCACGCCTATTGGAAGGGGTAGGGGGTACAGGTATGGATTGCCCAACCAAGAGTATTTTTTCAAGACTGCAGCGGAAATGAAGTCGCTGTTCTC
>Ga0209555_10002657_pt1:7500-12454 | contig 12454 bp, 6 predicted proteins | sample SaaInl85LU_5_DNA_FD_184643 | JGI IMG/M metagenome (GOLD analysis project Ga0209555, IMG submission 184643) | Marine microbial communities from expanding oxygen minimum zones in the Saanich Inlet - ESP_85LU_5_DNA (SPAdes) (version 2) | ecosystem: Environmental > Aquatic > Marine >... | reverse complement strand
TCGATGTCGGCTCTTCCTATCATTCAGAAGCAGAATTCTGATAGTGTCGGATTGTTCACCCGCCAATAGGGAACGTGAGCTGGGTTTAGACCGTCGTGAGACAGGTTAGTTTTACCCTACTGATGACTTGAAGTCGCGATAGTAATCCTGCTCAGTACGAGAGGAACCGCAGGTTCGGACATTTGGTACACGTACTCGGCCGATAGGCCGGTGGTGCGAAGCTACCATCCGTGGGATTATGCCTGAACGCCTCTAAGGCAGAAGCCCGCCTAGACATGGCGACTTTACTGTTGGGCCTCCTTTTTGTGTGGGGAAGGATAGGCTTCGGCCTCCATCCCGGACTCGGGAACCTGGGCTTGTGCTTGAAGTGTGCTTGCCTTTCCTGAACATCCATCTAGCAGAGTGGAGGCCCCAAATCGTCTGTAGACGACTTATGTACCGGCCGAGGTGTCGTACTTGGTAGAGCAGCTACCACACTGCGATCTATTGAGACTCAGCCTTTCGACTGGATGATTTGTCTTGTCAGCTAGACAAGTCGTCCGCTTTGATTGGGCTGATTTTCTTTGCTTGATAACAGCGTATCCTCCGATTTATCCTGATGGTTTCTCCCAGGATAAACCCGAGCACTGGCACTTAAACTTTTCACTGTACTTAGAAAATTTTCGTCCGAGCAGCTTCCTCTAGTTTATCCTAGGTACTTAGAAAATTTGTAGGCCGTGTCGAAGCCCCCAGTTTCTCCTGAAACCCAGCTCTGTTTCAGCCTGCTGGTCCTTCTTTATCTAGTGCCCAGCTAGCTGGTCCTTCTTTACCTAGTGCGATCAGAAAATCTGAAAAATGCACCAAATACATCAGAATTTGAATTAAAAACTCAATTAAAACTTTTGGTATACCCCCTGGAATACAGAAAACATGGTATATTTGGGTCAAGACTTTTCTGCGAAGGCAACACAAATATGGGCTTGCAACGCGACACGGGGAATAGTAGCAAGTAAAAATCCAACAATAAAAAAGTAGGCAATTATTTTTAATCTGCAATTTTTTTTTGATGGCATATACGTATGGACCAAAAAATGTAAATCTGCTTTTTGCAACTTTCTTAAAATCTCACAAGTTCATCTAAATTTTATTTAATTTTCAACAAACTGCTCGGTCAGTGGGTGGATCGGTCGATCGTTCTGTCGGTCCGTTAGTCAGTCGGTCTGTCGGTCAGTCGGTCGGTGGGTCGGTCGGTCGTGGGTGGGTAGGCCTAGAAAAAGGAAATAAAAGTAATATAGGTAAGAAATTAGGAACATAGGAAAAAATGCGATATTAGGAAAAGTACACCGGGACCGGTAGTTTTGGCTCAAAAAAAACAGAAAATTCTCCTTATCCCTATATGTTGACTACTGTTCAGTAGACATCAAACAATTTAGACTGCATTTGAGTTGAAGTTTGCTACCGAATTTCGTATACGCAAGACAGTCTGAATACGTTGTTCGGTTCCTATGTCCGTGAGTGAAATTCTCTGTGCAAAAGCCAGAAAATAGTAATCCGGACAGGAAATTTTGTCGGTTGACGCCGGGACCTATGTCCCAAGCGATTATGTCGGAACCTAGCTTGTTCCCGAAACGCTGGAAATCGGGCCCTATCAGCCTTCACGGGCTGATTTGTTACCCTCTTCACGTTCGGACAGCTACCTGGTTGATCCTGCCAGTAGTCATATGCTTGTCTCAAAGATTAAGCCATGCATGTCTAAGTACAAGCCTCACTAAGGTGAAACCGCGAATGGCTCATTATATCACACCTAATCTACTGGATAGTTAACAGTTACTTGGATAACTGCGGTAATTCTGGAGCTAATACATGCACAAAGCCCCGAACTTACGTGAGGGGCGCTTTTATTAGATCAAAACCAATCGGCTTCGGCTGAACTCTTGGTGACTCTGAATAACTTTGGGCTGATCGCATAGCCTAGCGCTGGCGACATATCCTCCGAAGGTGTGCCCTATCAACTGTCGACTGTGGCATAGACGCCCACAGTGGTTTTGACGGGTAACGGGGAATCAGGGTTCGATTCCGGAGAGGGAGCCTTAAAAACGGCTACCACATCTAAGGAAGGCAGCAGGCACGCAAATTACCCAATGACCGAAGGTCGAGGTAGTGACGAAAAATAACGATAGAGGACTCATCCGAGGCCCTCTAATTGGAATGAGTACACTTTAAAACCGTCCCCGAGGATCTATTGGAGGGCAAGTCTGGTGCCAGCAGCCGCGGTAATTCCAGCTCCAATAGCGTATATTAAAGTTGTTGTGGTTAAAAAGCTCGTAGTTGGATCTCAACAGCCTTGAAGCGGTTAACTTTGTAGTTTTACTGCTTTATAGGCTGTGCTTTTGCTGGAGGTTTAGGGGTGCTCTTGATCGAGTGTCTCTGGATGCCAGCAGGTTTACTTTGAAAAAATTAGAGTGCTCAAAGCAGGCTAAAATGCCTGAATATTCGTGCATGGAATAATAGAATAGGATGTCGATCCTATTTTGTTGGTTTTCGGGACTCGACATAATGATAAATAGGGACAGTCGGGGGCATTTGTATTCAAACGACAGAGGTGAAATTCTTGGACCGTTTGAAGACAAACTACTGCGAAAGCATTTGCCAAGAATGTTTTCATTAATCAAGAACGAAAGTTAGAGGTTCGAAGGCGATTAGATACCGCCCTAGTTCTAACCATAAACGATGCCAGCTAGCGATCTGCCTGCGTTTTTACTGTAGACTGGGCAGGAAGCTTCCGGGAAACCAAAGCATTTGGGTTCCAGGGGAAGTATGGTTGCAAAGCTGAAACTTAAAGGAATTGACGGAAGGGCACCACCAGGAGTGGAGCCTGTGGCTTAATTTGACTCAACACGGGAAATCTCACCAGGCCCGGACACTGGAAGGATTGACAGATTGATAGCTCTTTCTTGATTCGGTGGGTGGTGGTGCATGGCCGTTCTTAGTTGGTGGAGTGATTTGTCTGGTTAATTCCGATAACGAACGAGACTCTGTCCTGCTAAATAGTGTCCGCCTCTCTTTTGGGCGGACAATTCTTCTTAGAGGGACTGGCGACTCTTAGTCGCACGAGATTGAGCAATAACAGGTCTGTGATGCCCTTAGATGTTCTGGGCCGCACACGCGCTACACTGAATAGATCAACGTGTTCCCCCTTTCCGAGAGGAACGGGTAAACCGCTGAACCCTATTCGTGGTAGGGATCGGGGCTTGCAATTGTTCCCCGTAAACCAGGAATTCCTAGTAGGCGCAAGTCATAAGCTTGCGTCGATTACGTCCCTGCCCTTTGTACACACCGCCCGTCGCTACTACCGATTGAATGTCATAGTGAGGTCCTCGGACTGTTTGGTTGGCGGATCACTCTGCCTGCCTGGTGGGAAGACGACCAAACTGTTGCATTTAGAGGAAGTAAAAGTCGTAACAAGGTTTCCGTAGGTGAACCTGCGGAAGGATCATTATCGGTTGCTCACACTTGTGTGTTCAATACGGTTAACCCCCTCGGGAAGTGACTTGCCTCACGGCTTGTTTCTCCTTGGAGTGTCGGCTTGTCTGCCGGTGCTCGCAACGTTCCTGCTTGACGGTCTGATCTCATGTCAGCTGTCTGAGCCGGGATGGCCCGCGATTGCTGAGGTACCGTACCCCTTTCCTTCCCTAGTGGTCGGAGTTGTGGGATGTTCCCAACGGTTCAAAGAGCTCCCGCCTCAGCCCGGGTTTGTGATCTCCCCCTTGTTGGGATGTGCAGCCAACCTTTCTTTGCTCGTCCTCCGGACGACCTCTGGACGTAAGTCTGAGAATCCAAAACACAACACTATACAGTGGATCATTTGGCTCGGGGGTCGATGAAGAACGGAGCTAACTCCGTGATGCCGTGTGAACTGCAGGACACATGAACATCGACACTTTGAACGCATATTGCGGAAACGAGCTTGTCTCGTTTCCATACCTGGCTCAGGGTCGGTTAAGACATCCATCGGACTGTGTTTGCGCACAGGCCGCACTGGGCTCTCGTTACAGGCTCTCGGGCCGCAACGGTGCCTCAAAGTATACCGTGCGGAGTTTTGCAACGACTCAACTCTTGGACCTCACAGTCTGGGTTGGCCTGTTTGCTGGCTGTACGTGTATGGTGCCGGGCTTCCGTCCGACGCGCACCACCCAACTCATTTTCGACCTGAGATTAGGTAAGATTACCCGCCGAATTTAAGCATATTAATAAGCGGAGGAAAAGAAAACAACTGTGATTCCCTTAGTAATGGCGAATGAAACGGGAACAGCCCATCGCGTAACTGCAGGTCATCTTGGCCTCGCGGAATGTCGCGTTCGGGAGAGTCTCATCGGGAGCTGGACGGCCAGTCAAAGTCCAACTTGACAGTGGCCACTGCCCATAGAGGGTGATAGGCCCGTAAGGCGGCCGTCCGTTTCCGCCGACTTTTCCCTAGAGTCGGGTTGCTTGGGAGTGCAGCCCAAAGTGCGAGGTAAACTCCTCGTAAGGCTAAATATGACCCCGAGACCGATAGCAAACAAGTACCGTGAGGGAAAATTGAAAAGAACTTTGAAGAGAGAGTTCAATAGTACGTGAAACTGTGTGGTGGTAAACGGAGGGGTTCTCGAAGTTTCTGCGTGGAACTCAACCTTGGTGTCGGGCGGTCCTGGTGTATCTGATCAGCAATGACTGTGCGCTTGGTTCGGCTTGGCTCCCGGGTGCATTTTCCAAGCAGTTTACGGCAGGAACCGTTTGGCTCGGACCAAAGGCCTCGGGCGAAGTTGTAGGTATTTTGCTTGCAGCCCCGGGTGTCCTGGCTCTGCGCTCGACGGGTACGTGAGAGGACTCGTATAGCGAGCAACGCTCTGTTGCGGTTCTCATCTCTCTGCCGAGTAGGTCGGCGGCCCCTCCGACCCGTCTTGAAACACGGACCAAGGAGTCTAACATGTATGCG
>Ga0209555_10002657_pt1:0-2500 | contig 12454 bp, 6 predicted proteins | sample SaaInl85LU_5_DNA_FD_184643 | JGI IMG/M metagenome (GOLD analysis project Ga0209555, IMG submission 184643) | Marine microbial communities from expanding oxygen minimum zones in the Saanich Inlet - ESP_85LU_5_DNA (SPAdes) (version 2) | ecosystem: Environmental > Aquatic > Marine >... | reverse complement strand
GCTAGCGATCTGCCTGCGTTTTTACTGTAGACTGGGCAGGAAGCTTCCGGGAAACCAAAGCATTTGGGTTCCAGGGGAAGTATGGTTGCAAAGCTGAAACTTAAAGGAATTGACGGAAGGGCACCACCAGGAGTGGAGCCTGTGGCTTAATTTGACTCAACACGGGAAATCTCACCAGGCCCGGACACTGGAAGGATTGACAGATTGATAGCTCTTTCTTGATTCGGTGGGTGGTGGTGCATGGCCGTTCTTAGTTGGTGGAGTGATTTGTCTGGTTAATTCCGATAACGAACGAGACTCTGTCCTGCTAAATAGTGTCCGCCTCTCTTTTGGGCGGACAATTCTTCTTAGAGGGACTGGCGACTCTTAGTCGCACGAGATTGAGCAATAACAGGTCTGTGATGCCCTTAGATGTTCTGGGCCGCACACGCGCTACACTGAATAGATCAACGTGTTCCCCCTTTCCGAGAGGAACGGGTAAACCGCTGAACCCTATTCGTGGTAGGGATCGGGGCTTGCAATTGTTCCCCGTAAACCAGGAATTCCTAGTAGGCGCAAGTCATAAGCTTGCGTCGATTACGTCCCTGCCCTTTGTACACACCGCCCGTCGCTACTACCGATTGAATGTCATAGTGAGGTCCTCGGACTGTTTGGTTGGCGGATCACTCTGCCTGCCTGGTGGGAAGACGACCAAACTGTTGCATTTAGAGGAAGTAAAAGTCGTAACAAGGTTTCCGTAGGTGAACCTGCGGAAGGATCATTATCGGTTGCTCACACTTGTGTGTTCAATACGGTTAACCCCCTCGGGAAGTGACTTGCCTCACGGCTTGTTTCTCCTTGGAGTGTCGGCTTGTCTGCCGGTGCTCGCAACGTTCCTGCTTGACGGTCTGATCTCATGTCAGCTGTCTGAGCCGGGATGGCCCGCGATTGCTGAGGTACCGTACCCCTTTCCTTCCCTAGTGGTCGGAGTTGTGGGATGTTCCCAACGGTTCAAAGAGCTCCCGCCTCAGCCCGGGTTTGTGATCTCCCCCTTGTTGGGATGTGCAGCCAACCTTTCTTTGCTCGTCCTCCGGACGACCTCTGGACGTAAGTCTGAGAATCCAAAACACAACACTATACAGTGGATCATTTGGCTCGGGGGTCGATGAAGAACGGAGCTAACTCCGTGATGCCGTGTGAACTGCAGGACACATGAACATCGACACTTTGAACGCATATTGCGGAAACGAGCTTGTCTCGTTTCCATACCTGGCTCAGGGTCGGTTAAGACATCCATCGGACTGTGTTTGCGCACAGGCCGCACTGGGCTCTCGTTACAGGCTCTCGGGCCGCAACGGTGCCTCAAAGTATACCGTGCGGAGTTTTGCAACGACTCAACTCTTGGACCTCACAGTCTGGGTTGGCCTGTTTGCTGGCTGTACGTGTATGGTGCCGGGCTTCCGTCCGACGCGCACCACCCAACTCATTTTCGACCTGAGATTAGGTAAGATTACCCGCCGAATTTAAGCATATTAATAAGCGGAGGAAAAGAAAACAACTGTGATTCCCTTAGTAATGGCGAATGAAACGGGAACAGCCCATCGCGTAACTGCAGGTCATCTTGGCCTCGCGGAATGTCGCGTTCGGGAGAGTCTCATCGGGAGCTGGACGGCCAGTCAAAGTCCAACTTGACAGTGGCCACTGCCCATAGAGGGTGATAGGCCCGTAAGGCGGCCGTCCGTTTCCGCCGACTTTTCCCTAGAGTCGGGTTGCTTGGGAGTGCAGCCCAAAGTGCGAGGTAAACTCCTCGTAAGGCTAAATATGACCCCGAGACCGATAGCAAACAAGTACCGTGAGGGAAAATTGAAAAGAACTTTGAAGAGAGAGTTCAATAGTACGTGAAACTGTGTGGTGGTAAACGGAGGGGTTCTCGAAGTTTCTGCGTGGAACTCAACCTTGGTGTCGGGCGGTCCTGGTGTATCTGATCAGCAATGACTGTGCGCTTGGTTCGGCTTGGCTCCCGGGTGCATTTTCCAAGCAGTTTACGGCAGGAACCGTTTGGCTCGGACCAAAGGCCTCGGGCGAAGTTGTAGGTATTTTGCTTGCAGCCCCGGGTGTCCTGGCTCTGCGCTCGACGGGTACGTGAGAGGACTCGTATAGCGAGCAACGCTCTGTTGCGGTTCTCATCTCTCTGCCGAGTAGGTCGGCGGCCCCTCCGACCCGTCTTGAAACACGGACCAAGGAGTCTAACATGTATGCGAGCCATTGGGTTGACTAAACCTAGAGGCGCAGTGAAAGCAAAGAGTAGCTTGTCTGCTCGAGGGACGATCCGCAAGGCGCAGTCCCGTGACATCCAATCAACCTCGCATTGTTGGGTGTACACAGAGTATAAATGTTGGGACCCGAAAGATGGTGAACTATGCCTGGCCAGGTTGAAGTCAGGGGAAACCCTGATGGAGGACCGTAGCGATTCTGACGTGCAAATCGATCGTCGGAGCTGGGTATAGGGGCGAAAGACTAA
>Ga0209555_10002651_pt1 | contig 12465 bp, 14 predicted proteins | sample SaaInl85LU_5_DNA_FD_184643 | JGI IMG/M metagenome (GOLD analysis project Ga0209555, IMG submission 184643) | Marine microbial communities from expanding oxygen minimum zones in the Saanich Inlet - ESP_85LU_5_DNA (SPAdes) (version 2) | ecosystem: Environmental > Aquatic > Marine > Intertidal... | reverse complement strand
GTTTCTGGATGAACTCGCGTCACTCGAAGACAGTCCCTACGTGGGAAATATTCGCGGCCGCGGATTAATGATGGGCATCGAATTGGTCTCGGACAAGGTCACTCGTGCACCGCTCACAAAAGACGCTCCCTGGCTCTTTGCGGATTTGCCTCGCTACATGCGCCGCAAGCACGGCGTTCTGCTGGGCTTGCGTGCAAACGTTATCATTCTGACGCCGCCGCTTGTCATAGACCGCGACGAGGTTTCCCAGATTTGTCGGGCTCTCATCGAGACGGTCAACGCAATAGACCGCCGCACACTTCGTTTGCCCGACCTCGCGGGCTCATAGGTCGCGGGTTGTGCGTGGATCCACGAAAGACTGACACAACATGACTCACCGCACTCCACGCCCCGGACGTCGCCAGTCCGGCTTGGCCATGCTGTCGCCCATACGCCCGTGGTTGTCCTCTGTTGACCGGACGACAGTGAGACAGGACTTGATTGCCGGTCTTACCAATGCGGCGATCGTTCTGCCGCAAGGCGTGGCCTTTGCCATCATCGCCGGGCTACCGCCGGAATACGGACTGTATACCGCGATGGTGACAGCGGTGATCGCCGCGTGGTGGGGCGCTTCCGCCATCATGGTATCGGGCCCGACGACCGCGATTTCTGCCATCTTGTTCGCGACGCTTTCGAACTACGCTGAACCAGCAACTGCCTCCTATGTCTCGCTCGCCCTGACGGTGACCTTTCTGGTTGGTGTCCTGCAGCTGGGTGCCGGGCTGATCCGGATCGGCGGGTTAATTTCCTTCATTTCGCACTCTGTCATCGTAGGTTTCACGGCCGCCGCGGCACTGCTGATCGCCGCTTCCCAGCTTCCCGGAGCGCTTGGAGTAACGACAGAGCGCGGAGGCGGGGTGATCGAGCGCTTTCTCCGCGTGCTTGAGGCATACGAAGACACAAACATCATCGCAATCGCAATTGCGGGGCTCACGCTCGGATCGCTTGTGATGTCCCAAAAAATCGACAAACGCATCCCTTCCTATCTTCTGGCTCTGGCCGTCGGAAGCTTAGCTGCCTGGGCCCTGGGGGCAGCAGATAGCGGCATCAGTTTTTTCTCGCCGCTTCCTTCTGTCTTGCCCAGCTTGCAGATGCCTGACCTCGCCCCGAAATCGCTGATCGAGCTTCTGCCGGGTGCGGCAACAATCGCATTCGTCGGTTTGCTGGAGGCCATCTCGATCGGCCGCACCTTCGCGCTCAGACGGCACGAGCGATACGATGCGAACCAGGAGATCGTTGGACAGGGGCTGTCAAACGCGATCGGAAGTTTCTTTCAGGCCTACGCCGGTTCGGGCTCTTTTACACGATCCGGGCTGAACGCCGAAAGCGGCGCGCGCACGCCGATGTCCGCGATCTTCGCGGCCGCGATTCTACTATGCATGTTGTTCCTGATTGCTCCGTTTGTCGTCTACATTCCGGTGCCTGCGATGTCGGGCATCATCCTCTACGTCGCCTGGCGCCTGATCAATTTTCAGGAAATCCGGCACATCCTGACCAGCCGCAGCGAGACCGCGATCCTTGCCGCCACCTTTCTGACCGGCTCACTGACAGACCTGGAACTTGCGATCGTGGCAGGCGTCATCGGGTCGCTGACCGTCTTCCTCTATCGCAGCGCACATCCTTACGTGGCGGTAGGTGCACCAGCAATTTCAGGCGGCGAACGCGTGTTTCGCAATGCAGAACACTTCGACCTCCGGCAGTGCCCCGAAATCTCCATGACGCGGATCGAGGGCAACCTTTTCTTTGCCTCGGTTGAGGCGATCGAAGCGCGGTTCCGTGAGCTTGATGCCACACAGCCAAGCCAGAAGACGCGGCTTCTCGCCCTTAAAGGTGTCGGCAAGATAGACCTGTCGGGGGCTGATCTGCTGTTGAATGAAATCCGCAATCAGCGTGCACGAGGCGGTGATTTGCACATTACGGCGCTTTTCCCTGTGCTATTGCGGTCTTTGGAAAGGCTCGGTGTACTCAAGGAACTCGGGCCGCAAAATTTGCATGACGGCAAACGGCATGCAATCGCGGCCGCCGTCTCTCGGGTCGATCCCGAGATCTGCCGAACCTGCACGGCGCGCGTGTTTCTGGAATGCGGCGACCGGCCGAATGATACGGCTGTGAGTGATGTAAACACCTCTTTGCTTGAAGCCAGTTAGACCTGGTGTTCGCGGTGTGAGTTTGTGAATCGGTGCCCAACCGTGTAGGCGGCGGTGCCGCGATCGACCCCGTTGAAGCCATCCTTCCAGGCGATACCGCCGAGGATGATCGTCGCGAGCCTGTGCGCGGATATCTGACCACGACGCTCTCAGCCATCGTTAACGGCCATAGGCAATGCCAGATGACGATCTCTTGCCATGGAATTGACCTTCCCCCCGGTATCCGGGCCATTGCGAACTGGAATTTTCCACCTTTGAATGGACGAAGGAGGAAGACCCATGAAGCGGAAGCGTTTCACAGAAGAACAGATTATCGGTGTGCCGGTGGCGCCGATTGTCATCGGCCTGGTGCTGGGGCCGATTTTTGAGGATAGCCTGCGCCAAGGTTTGATCATCACCGATGGCAGTTTTGCGGCTTTCTTTGCCTTCCAGCGGCCGATTGCGCTTGGACTGATCCTCGTTACGGTCGCCCTGTTGGCCATCACGAACTGGAACTCATCGACCGCGAGCAGCGCATGATCGAGCGCCGGATCAAGGCAGCGCGGTTCCCGGCCACCAAGAGCCTCCCCTCTCATGGTTTGCTACGCAAACCACTGCCGGGCAACGGACAGCTTCGACTTCACCGCGATCCCGTCGCTCAACAAGATGCAGGTCCTGGAGCTGGCGCGCTGCGAATGGATCGACCGCTGCGAGAACGTCATCGCCCTTGGTCCATGCGGCACCGGCAAGACCCACGTGGCCTTCGGCCTCGGCCTGGCCGATTGTCAGAAAGGGATGGCAGTCCGCTTCACCACCGCCGCCGCCATCGTTCACGAGTTGATGGAAGCGCGAGATGGACGCCAACTCGTGCGGCTTCAGAAGCAACTGGTGAAACAGACTCTCCTGATCATCGACGAACTGGGCTCCGTACCTCTCGAGCCAAGACCGGTGCCGAACTGCTGTTCGAATTGATCTCCCAGAGATACGAGCGCGGCTCCATCCTGATCACCTCGAACCTGCCGTTCGATGAATGGACGGAAACCTTCGGATCAGAGCGCCTGACAGGCGCCTTGCTCGACCGTTTGACCCACCATGTCCGCATCCTGGAGATGAACGGCGACAGCTATCGCCTCGTTCAAAGCAAGGCCCGGCAGAACTCCTGAACCAAGACCGCGTTTGGTCCTCGCGAGACCAAGGCGCCTTGGCAACCGTCAGCTATATGCGGACCACGTTTGCCAACGCGCCGGTCACGCCCAGACTGGCCGACTTTTGCGCCGCCGTTGACACAGGTAGCCGCCTTCACGCGGGATTATCAGTACGTTGCCTTCCTTGGCCGACTGGATCAGGCATTTGCGTCGAAGGTCCGGGAAGTCGGAATTGGCCAGGATGTCCATAACACCCCAGGCCTGATGCGCAGCATCGCCATGCAGTTTGCCGCCGATCGCCTTGCGCACATTGCTGCGCGCGCCGTCATACCCAACAACATAGTTCGCGCGAAGGGTCACCTTGTCACCCGCGCTGCCGTCTTCATTGATACGTTCCAGTGTTACGGTCACCGGGTGATTGTCTGTGCCTGTGTCGATCTCAAGATCAACAACCCGTAGCCCGTAGTGCGGCTCCAGCCGGGTCGGGGACTTCTTCATCACGTCGAGGAAATGCTGGTGAATGCGCGCCTGATTGACGATGGTAGGCCCGCAGCGTATGATGTCCGACGCCGCGTTCATCGCGGCAGGCATTGACGAAAGCTGTGTGATTGAGATGGGGCATGCTGAACTCCTGTTGGGGTGTTCAGCCAGTTGACCATAGGTGCCTCATCGCATCGAAATCGGGCTCTCAGCCGGTAACGATAATGGGACCCATTATCGCTACTTAAGTCGGATCACTTAGGGTCATTTTGTAAGCGTCCGGCCTGCCTGCACTGACGCGCCATAGAGTGTGTTGATAAGTGTCCACCATTGATAGTGGACATCTTGAGGACGGATATGGCGGGCAAGAAGGGTCAGAAGAAGCGGTTCTGGTCGGACGAGGAGAAGGTAGCGATCTGTGCACAAACACGCGCGCCGGGGGTATCGGTGGCGCAGGTCGCGCGGCGGTACGCCATGAACACCAATCTGATCCACAAGTGGTTGCGTGATCCTAAGTTTGCGCCTGATCTGGAGGTGGTCGAAGAACAGGCCACCCCGGCACCGTGCTTTCTTCCGGTTGAGATCGTTGACCGGCCTGTGACCGAAGAACCGACCCCCACTCTTGTGGCCAATGCCGCTTCCGACCACAGCGCAATTGAGATCGACATCGCAGGCGGTCATCAGCTGAGGATTGTCGGCAGCTATGATCCAGAAGCACTGGTCCTGCTCATCCGAGGTCTTTCTGCATGATCCCTGTTCCAGCGAACACGCGTGTCTGGCTCGCTGCCGGTGTGACTGACATGCGGCGCGGGTTCACGACGCTGGCAGCGCAGGCTGAACAGACATTGAAGCAAGATCCGTTCGCGGGTCATCTGTTTGTCTTTCGTGGGCGGCGCGGTGACTTGATCAAAATCATCTGGTGGGATGGACAGGGTGCATGCCTGTTCAGCAAGCGACTTGAGAAAGGCAGGTTCGTTTGGCCATCGGCGAAGGAGGGCAAGATCGCCTTGACCGCCGCCCAGTTGGCGATGCTTTTGGAAGGGATTGACTGGCGCGTGCCACAGCGCAGTTGGACACCGCTCAAAGCGGGATAAACGCCCGCAAGGGATTCCCGTCGCGCTGTTGTTTTGCTATGGTCTGGCCATGCTGGACGTCAACAAAACTCTGCCGAAAGACCCTGACGATCTCAGGCAGTTCACGGCGCTTTTGTTGGCCGAGGTGAAGTCGCAGGCTGTCCTGATCGAGAAGCTCCGGCATCAACTGGCAGGTCAGCGTCATCATCGGTTTGGAGCATCATCCGAGAGCATCGAACAGCTTCAGCTGGCCTTGGAGAACAGTGAGATTGCTGTGGCCAAGATGACCGCAAAGCTGCGTCTTCCCGACGAAGAACCCAAGGACAAACCCAAGCGCCGCCCGATCCCGGATCATATTCCGCGCATGGAAGTTGAGTTGACCACTGGCGACGATGATTGCGCTCATTGCGGTGGCGGACTGCGGCGTCTGGGCGAGGATGTGACCGAAGAGTTGGAATACGTTCCTGGCCGGTTCATCGTGAACCGCATCGTGCGGCCACGCTTTGCGTGTTCGGGCTGCGAGGCCTTCACACAGGCAGCGTTGCCATCGCGCCCCATCGAACGTGGTCGTCCTGGTCCCGGACTGCTGGCCCATGTTCTGGTCAACAAATATGCGGATCACCTGCCGCTCTATCGGCAGAGTGGCATCTTCGAGCGCGACGGGATCGACATCGACCGTTCGACGCTGGCTGATTGGGTGGGCAAGTCCACGGCGCTTCTGGAGCCGCTGGCTGATGCCATCGGGCGGCATGTGCTGGCCGGCCAGGCCATCTTCGCAGACGACACCCCGGTGAAGATGCTCGCCCCCGGCACCGGCAAGACAGCGACCGCGCGCCTCTGGGCGTATGGCCGAGACGAGAGGCCGTGGGGCAGCAGCGTTCCACCCGCCAGCTGGTATCAGTTCTCGCCAGACCGCAAAGGGCAGCATCCTAAGGATCATCTCGCAAAATATCAGGGTTGGATGCATGCGGATGGCTATGCCGGGTTCGAAGACCTGTATCGTTCCGGCGATATCCGCGAAGTCGCCTGCATGGCCCACGTCAGACGCAAGTTCGTCGATATCCACCGCGCTCAAGGCTCGGCCATCGCAGATGAAACCATAAAGCGCATCGCGCAACTGTATGCGGTAGAGAAAGAGGCCCGTGGATCACCACCAGATCAACGCGCCGATCTCCGACAAGCGCAGGCAAAACCGATCTTCGATGATCTCGAAGCTTGGTTGCACACCCAACTGCCCAGCATCTCCGGCAAATCGCCGCTGGCAGGTGCAATCCGCTATGCTCTGACGCGCATGGCACGGCTGCGGCCCTACCTCGATCACGGCATCCTGGAGCTGGACAACAATACCGCAGAACGGGCGATGCGCTCCGTCGCCATCGGGCGCAAAAACTATCTGTTCGTCGGATCACAAACCGGCGGCAAAGCCGCCGCTATCGCTTACACATTGATCGAAACAGCCAAACTGAACCGCATCGATCCGCAGGCTTGGCTGGCCGACACCTTGGCACGCATCCCAGACTACAAAATCAACCGCGTCGATGACCTGCTGCCATGGAAAACTGCTATATAGGGCGGCCAGACCGGACGCTTACTGAGGAAGAACGGTCTGAAGAGGAAGAGAGCATTTTTGCGTCCAACATCGTTCTGTTCGACCCAAAGCACGCGAAGCCGGTGCGATCTGCGTTGTTCCGAATTGATTGGAAACGACCAACAGCCCAAGAAGATGGCAACGGTTATTGGGAGGCCAAGTCGTGAGTGTGACTTGGCGCGCTCCGCGGGCAATTCAGCGCAGTTAGAAGCGCACGCCAAACAAGCCACCATCATCGGTGGCATCGGTAAGCCGGGTCGGCAAGACATGCGCATTGATGTCAAATCCAACCTTAAACCCTTCGCTTGGAATGGCGTCAGAGTTCATTGTCACGATGTACTGAAAACCGCAGCTCGCAGCGCGTTCTGCCCCCACTTGAAGTGCCTTGGCCACTTGTCTCTCATCAACGCCGTCAAAAAGATGGCTGTCATGGATCAAGAACCCTGGTGAGTGACCACGGTTTGTAGACAGTTCCATCATCATCAAGTCAAAACAGAAAATCTGCATGTTCGTGATGCCTTTACTCCGCTGACCATCTATTTTTACCTCAAAGGTCGGACCAGCAGATCCCGCATCGATGGTGAGACTCCCTGCTTGCTCGTAGAGGGATTGAGACAAATCTTCAAACGAGACAATGGCCTCATTGAGCAAATCGTTACGTTCGTGAATATCATCGCGAAGTGCTTGGGAAAGTCGGTTCCGCTCGGTATCGAGGTCAGCCTTTGTGCTTTCGAGCATCTCAGCGGTCTCTAAGCGTTGGCGAACTGTTTCAACCTCAGATTCAGCACGTCCAAGCTCTTCGCGCATGGCCGTATATTGCTCAAGCGCTCCACCGCTTTGCAAAACTTCCATCAGCTGGCGACGTCGTGCATCCAAAGTTTGTTTTTTGGCTTCGCGGTCTTCGATGCGTTTTCCAGCGGAGACATGTTCAGCCCCAAGATGGGAGCGACGGTTTTCAATGATCGTTTGGTGGAAGCTTTCGACCTCGTCCAAACGGCGCTTCAATAAATCGGGCAAGATAATTCCGGCTTCTGCGTAAAGCTTGGCAAGGTCTGCGCTGTCGGGTGCTTCCTCTTCCTGAAGAGCGGCATCCAGTTCACTGATTAACCTGCGGTCAACGAAGTTTTCTTCGCCCAGTGCATTGATGGCTCGGGTAATCTCACTAGCTTCGGTTTCAAGTGCGCGATATTCTGGAATGACTTCAAAACTGTTGAGCTGCTCGCGGACCTGCTCTACGCGACGCGATACAACAGCAAGTTTCGTGCGCAGATCGGCTGAACGGCCAAAGTGAGGCCCAAGCTCGCCGGATCGTGCGGCTTTACCGAGGCTCTTTACGACCTTCTCTTTTTCTCTCAAACCTTGGAAGCCCTGCGAAATAGTCCAGTCCATACCCAAGAGGTAAGAGATCGCAACTTGTTGGTCCCACACGAACTGCATGCTGGCTTGCTGGGTAGGGGCTTGGAATGCTCCGCTGGATTGCCTGCGGGCGAAATAGGAAAATAAGGATCTGAATGTTGGCTGAAACTTGATATCAGTGTCTGGCGGCGCGTCCAAACCAAACCATTTGGCACCAAGTGAATGGGTCCAGTTCACATTTGAGAGAGTAAAGACGCCTCTTTCTTCATCAAACTTGGGCGGGATCGGCCAATCTTCAACAGGTCCGTTCAAGTAGACCTTGCTGGGAGTCGCACCTGAACGCTCAACCGTGATTTCATCACCGCCGACGTCCATTTGCATGTCAAATGTAGAATTGATCAGCTCATCAGAACGAAAGATACTATCCGGGCCTGCTTTCCCACCGGTCAAGAAATGCACTGTATCGACAAAGCTTGTCTTACCAGCACCATTGCGGGATTGGCGGTCCGTTGCACCTTCACTTTTGTCAGCCAGCAAAACGTTAAGCCCAGGACCGAAGTCCAAGGTCTTAAAGCTCTCAAGGTCGCTGCCGATGCGCCGGATCATTGGTCTGCTTTCATCACTGTGCCGTGTTTGGAGTGGATTGCACCCATCATGTAAAGCAGATCAAGCGCCAAAATGAACCAATTATAGTCAATGGGTGCATCGGGAGACGCGACGGAACGCCGATCTCGGATTTCATTCCATAGACGAGAGACAGTCATTGGCTCACGCAACAGCTCAAGCAGCTCTGCACCCACACCAATTAAGGCGCGCTCTGCTCGAACATGCTTGGTTGGCAAGATCATTCGCTCACGGCCTCCGGTTCGGGGTCTTCAAAAATATCGCAACGGTCAAAGAAATAGGTCATTACGGCCATTGCGGCGGCTTGGCGTTTTGGTTCTCCCTTAACGCCTGCGAAATCCTGAAGGTAGCTGAAAATTTGGTCTTGCTCTAGACCAATGGCCTTTAAATGGCTGTATTTCTCGCGGAAGGCTTCTGCGATCTTTTCGCCAAGCTCAACAGGGCCTGTTTTGCGAAAGTACATCTCTACCAGTCGTGTTTTTGGGCGACCAAGTTGCAACAGGGCTGCCGCTTCCACTGACAATGCGTTCTTTTCGAGTTTCAACACTGATGGGGGAGGGGGCAGCGGATCGTTTGGATCCAAATCCCGTTTCTCAAGGACATCAATGACGGGCTGCAGGTCTTGCAGAACCAAGCCACTGACGATTGCTGCCGTCGGCACCGGTCCGTACATCGCAAGCTTTGCATCGGCACTCATCATACCATGAAGCACCCTGAGTTCAGACTCTGCCCAAATTTCAAAATGAACATCTGGGTGCGCCAAGCGCAACTTGTCCAAATGATCGACGACTGCGGGTGGCTGCCCGCCTATATGGTTGTGAACAAAGACCCAGATCTTCAGGAATCCTGGCCATTTGGCCAAGGCGCCCACAAAATCCTCATCAATCTTGTCGATGGTCTTCTTATCTGTTGGAGTTTCAGGGCCATAACACTGAAAAACAGTGCCTGTGCTGACCATGCGGCCGTCGCACTTCCAATCGCCCTGGTTGCCGTAGGGCCGCACGATTTCAAAGTCGGCACCATGTGCGTCGCTGGCGAGTTTGGCGAACCAGTCCTGAAACTCGGTCCCTTTCTTTTCCAAGAAAGCCGTCTTAAAAAGCAGCGCTAGAAACGCTTCGGAGACGGGATCCATGCTCAACCTCAGATGATCAGGGCGTTCTTAAGACCCTTTTTTTTAAAATACGGCCACAAATGGTGGCCAATCGCTAAAATGTTACCACATTTTGTCTTTGAAATCTGCCTCTGTGACAAGATAAATCGTCGGATTCAGCAACCTGAAGCTGAAATCTTTTTGCTGCGCGGCGTTCTGCAGGGCTTTACCGCCAACTTGATGGTTTGTCAGCTTGTGAGAGCTGGCCTAGATCTCAACACGATCAATAGCAATTCTGTGTCAGTAGGGGTGCCGTAGCCTAAGGGTTGGCAGCAAATTTTGTCACTCGATCAAATTCGCATAAGGTTCAATATGTTGCCTGGTAATTGCGGGGCACCAAGGCGCTTTGTTAGGTTAAAATATTGCAGAATAAACCTTACGCTCCGTCAGTAATTGACCTGTTCGTAGCCATAATTTCCTTCGTAGTCACTCCAATCAACGAAGACAGATCGATGGTAAATACTCGGGCAATTATACCCCCATCTTTCAAGGCCAGTATGTGCCTCGGGTAGAGCTGCAGGAGCAGACCGGGCCCATGAAAAATCACCTTGGGTTCCATAGGTGCCGAGGTGGATGGTAGCAGATCGGTTGCAGTCTCCATCGCGGCCAGACTCGTTTTGGCGTGCATATCGGACATCATAGACGCGGATTGAGCGTACAAAGTTGAATTCGGGGCCGCTGATGTCGATGTCAGCGCGGTCTTGGACCAACTGGAGCGCAAATCCTTCCGGAAGCAGATTAGGCTTTGGTCCGGCAAGATTCAAAACGGCATTTTCAGAAGGCAGAGGGTCGGTTGCAGGCGACAAAAGCGGTCGCGGTCGATCCTGACTAGTGAATAAAATATCGTAGAAACGACCTCGATTATCCGACGGGGTAACTGGATCATTGGATGCGCTCATCGGGCACCGCCAAATCTGCAATGGAGGTTCGATTGGCCAGGGAGTAATTCTACGGATGAACTCAGCACGAGCGCGGGCGCATGGAACAGATGCGGGCCAACCGCCAGAGAGGCACAGCAGTATTGCGCAGTCGATTTGATAAGTTTGAGCCTGAACACGATTGTCAAAGCCTACGGACGAGCCAATAAGTGCAAGTGCGACCAAAATTGAGTATTTTTGAAATGTGCGAAGCATGTGAAGCATCCTAGCGGGTAGGGTGTACACAGCATTACTCCATTAGTATACTATTGCAACTACAAATATATTATTGATAAAATACGCATAATCTGATGGGTTGGATGCCCCTCCTGCCGGTTTATAATTGAACCGGAGCAGCCCCAAAAGGGGGCAAACATGGAGGATAAGACTATGGAAAATATACATATATTGGGCGTAGACTTGGCTAAGCGCACATTCGCAATCTGTGGGGCCGATAAGAACTGTTATGTAAAATTACGGCAAAAATTGACCCGTCCGCAGTTCCAAAAAACGCTCTTAGAACTACCACCATGCATTATCGCCATGGAAGCCTGTGGGTCCGCGCATCACTGGGGCCGCGTTGCTCAAGCTGCTGGTCATGAAGTCCGCCTCATTCCTGCACAGTACGTCAAAGCCTTTGTCAAACGCCATAAGAATGACGCCATCGACGCTGAGGCAATCGTGGAAGCGGCTTCGCGACCTTCCATGCGCGCCGTAGCCGTGAAAGATGAGAACCAGCAAGCTCAGGCTATGATGTTCCGGACACGCGAGATGTTTGTTAAGCAACGCACCCAGCTGATAAACGCAGTTCGAGCTCACCTGACAGAATATGGAATCGTTTTGCCCCAGCAACGCCGCAATGGTCGATTATTTGCAAAACGCTGTCGCTCAGAGTTCGACAATGCTCCAGAAATCGTCACTTCGATGATCGAAATTTACCTGAAGCAAATCGAGGCCATTGATGTCGAAGTTGCCGAACTGGATATCAAGATCAAGAAAGGTGTGCTTCGAAACCCTGAAGCCAGACGATTACAGACCATGCCGGGTGTTGGCCCAATGTCAGCCATGGCGATACAAGCATTCTGCCCCCCTGCTCAGGACTTCAGAAAGGGTCGAGACTTTGCAGCATGGCTGGGTCTGGTCCCGCGACAACACTCGACTGGCGGCAAGGACCGGCTCGGGAGGATCACGAAGATGGGTCAGCGAGACGTGCGGAAGCTACTGATTATCGGTGCAATGTCGGTTATCAGCGCCAGTGAGCGCAAAGGACATTGCGAAGATCCATGGCTCGCGCGTATGCTTGAGAAGAGACCACGCATGGTCGTTGCGGTTGCATTGGCAAACCGAATGGCCAGACGGCTTTGGGCAATGATGGCCAAAGAGCGCGACTACGAAATTCAGGTCGCCGCCTAACCGCGCGACCAGGATACCGGCAGGACTGAAAGGACGAAAATAAGTTACGGAACACGACGATCATGAGATCGGCAGCGGAAAAACCAGGATAAGATTGTGGCCCCAGAGCCCGTTAATCTGATTTGGATCCGCGTCGCGTATCTCCATAAGGGCCCGCCGTCATTGTAACGGCACACCAGAGGCCGGACACATGACTGCACCTGATCAGGCGTTCCAAGACCTTGAAATCGTTCTCAGTAACCGGGGCATCCACACAAATCTTATGTTAAATTCAAGTCTGAAGCGTACATTCCTGTAGGCGTTTGCCAAGGTACGCATCGCGGACCGACGTTACGTTAGAGTATCCGGCGTTAAAGTCTGCTTTGCGCTTTGGATGAGTTGTCTTAAGTCACTGACAAGCTCTTGGCTGTTTTCGAAGAGAAGGAGACGCACCAAAAAAAACCCGCCAGAAAGCGTCTCGAGAGACAGCACGACCGCTCGTTCAGGTCGAGTATAGACCAGCCGTCTTTCCGCGTAATGCAATCAGAGCGAGCACGGTATCGATAGTTGGCGTT
>Ga0209555_10002648_pt1 | contig 12470 bp, 8 predicted proteins | sample SaaInl85LU_5_DNA_FD_184643 | JGI IMG/M metagenome (GOLD analysis project Ga0209555, IMG submission 184643) | Marine microbial communities from expanding oxygen minimum zones in the Saanich Inlet - ESP_85LU_5_DNA (SPAdes) (version 2) | ecosystem: Environmental > Aquatic > Marine > Intertidal zone... | reverse complement strand
TTGCTCGCTAAGCGGGCCAATGATGGCCCGCCGCAAGCCCAACCCGGCACCCTGTATGGTGTTTGGGTTGTTATGGTTCATGGCTTATTTACCGCACTTACCTTCACCACATTTGCCTTCTTTATCGGCTTTCTTACCTTCGCCGCACTTACCTTCACCACATTTGCCTTCTTTATCGGCTTTCTTGCCTTCGCCACATCTGCCCTCACCACACTTACCTTCATGATCACCGGCAAGCTGATAGCCAGCAGACAGCTCCGTGGTTGCGAATGGGTTTTCAGCTGCACTGACTGGGGTCGAAACCAATGCAGACGCCACTAGTGCTGCGCCAACGCCAGCTGCTAAAGGGTTCAGTGAATTGAATTTAGCCATGTTGTTCTCCTCGGTGTATTGCTTTCAGGTTTTTATAAAGTGGGCTTTATACCCAAAGTTTAAACTGTGACGGCATTGCCATTAACACAGCTACTGCTAAATAGGACGGATGGAGGCATCAGATGTTACATTCCTGGTATCCGATTTTTTCGTTATATCCTTGCTTACCGGCATTTATAAAGTAAAACACGGTTTTAAGACATAAAAAAAGCCGCAGAGTTCGCTGCGGCTTTATATTTAAAGTTTAATCAGCACGTTCTCAACATCGCTTAACAATGACACTGCCTGCTGAATAGCCAGCACCAAATGAACAGATTACGCCAACTTCTCCGGGTGCAAAGTCCTGTCGATGCTTATGGAACGCAATTACTGAGCCCGCCGAACTGGTATTGGCATATTCGTTGAGAATAACCGGCGCTTCTTCTGCCGTGGCATCTCGCCCTAAAACCTTCTTGGAAATCAGCAGGTTCATGCTCAGATTCGCCTGGTGTAACCACATGCGCTTAAGCTTGGAGGTCTCGACGCGTTCATCCGAGAGGTGACTCACAATCATCTCGGCAACCATTGGGACGACTTCTTTGAACACTTTACGACCATTTTGACGGAACAGCTTATCACGGGCACCGATACCGCTCTCATCACAACGGTTGAGAAAGCCGAAGTTGTTGCGGATATTGTTGGAGAACTGAGTCTGCAGACGGCTACCCATGATTTCCCAGTTTTCAGACGACTTACTGGTTTCCAGACGCTCCACTATCATGGCCGTACATACATCGCCAAAGATAAAGTGGCAATCACGATCTTCCCAGGCCAGGTGACCTGAACATATCTCTGGGTTCAATACCAACACGGCTCGTGCAGACCCAGCCAGCACCGCATCCTTCGCAGTTTGCAGCCCAAAGGTAGCAGAGGAGCAAGCCACGTTCATATCAAAGCCAAACCCTTTGATACCAAGGGCGTCCTGGACTTCGATCGCCATGGCGGGATAGGCGCGCTGCATATTGGAACAAGCGACGATCACCGCATCAATATCGTCGACCGTTTTGTTGGCCTGTGCCAATGCTTCCCTGGCAGCCGCTACCGCAATTTCACACTGAATGGACTGTTCTTCATCGCTACGCTCAGCAATACTGGGGCGCATTTTGGCAGGATCCAGCACGCCGGACTTGTTCATAACGTAGCGGCTTTCGATGCCCGAGGCCTTTAATATAAACTCTTCACTGGAATGGGATAACGCCTCCAGCTCACCTGAGGCGATAGCCTCACTGTTCTCCTTGTTGAAACGATCAACGTATTGATTAAAACAAGCCACCAACTCGGCATTGCTGATAGATTCTTGGGGTGTGTATAGGCCCGTTCCGCTGATGACCACTGTCTGGGGCTGAATAGTTTGCGACACTTCTACCTCCGGCATTCTTTATCATTATCGCTATTAACGTTATGTGCCTGTTGTTATGGCTTGGCCTGTATACAAATAAGGCCAACCTGTTCAATCACTTACCACTCTCGGTAGAGTGTCCCTGATTCTTTGGCTTGGGATCATCCCCACTCGTCGCCTCTTCCCTCAGGCGGTTCATTTCCGACATCCAGTTTATCATGAATGGAAAGTGATCATGCACTGCATCCGGGTGTGTAAGCATGCTGATCTGTGAGTAATTGTGTCGGTTTCCCAAATTTTGACCCAAAACCACAAGCCGCCCGTTGTGATGGCCAATCTCTCGCATAAAACCTTTGACGTCCTCCGCACTGCAATGGGCCAGGTCTGAACCGGACGAGAAATACAGGGCCGGCGGGAATCTCAGACCATGACTAAGCGCTTCACCGTAGTCGAAATAATCCTCAGGATCGACCCAATCCTTGCCGTGCAGCCAATTAAGGCTGTCCTGCTGAATGCCCACAAACTCATTCTGGGCACCGATTCCAAGGCCACGACCAGGAATGTAACCCTTGAAACGCGCCACCAGCGTGCCCAGCCAACCCCACAACCCGTCCACCCATATCAGGCGGGATAGACTGCGTTGCTGAGCCACACGGTGACTTCCAAAGTTAATAAGGCCGTTTAAGCTGGATCGATAGAATGGATATCGAGCCAGGAAACTACTGGCCAATACCCCACCCCAGGCATGGGTGATCCAAAATTCGGGAAAGCTGCCTTTGACGCCCTGAATGGTTTCGAGGATTGCGGGAATGTCTTGGTTTATGGCATCCCCGACCCGGTAGGTCGCCCAGCCGCTGACAGGAGGCCAGGATCGACCCTTGCCTCGCAGGTCTGGAATAAAGGTATCAAAACCTTGTCCGGCCAGGAAATGAGCCAACCCTTTGCCCTGGCGTGAGTAGAAAATGGTGCCATCCTCCAGCAAACCATGAAGCAGAAGAACGGCCGGGGCATCTGGATTATCGGTGAGGCGCCGCAAATGTAACTGCTGCCCTCCAGGGAGCGGAACCATGAGAGACTGCTCGATCGTTCTTACCGACATAACCGCTTTCCTTGCAGATAGTGCGCCGACGATTCACGCTCCCTTTAGTACTGATACCGAGGGTATAAAAACATCAAGGGGCGACGTTTTGCCACATCTTTTGTAATCGCTTATAAGAGACAGGATAAGGCGTCTTTACCCCTTGAGCAAACAATGAGACACGATATTCTTCCAATGCCCAGCGCCAGTTCTCCAGGTTTTCATCCAGCACCCCGCCTTTAAGGTGTTTATGACTACGATTCTGATACTGATCCCACAATTGCGCCAACTCATCAACAAGCTCTTGATCACGATCGATTTTCCCTTGTAGCCGCTGCCACCGCAGAGCGACAGCATCCAGATAGCGTGGATATTCAAGCAAGGCGCGGTATGGAATGCGATGCATCCAGTCTGGCGGAAACAAGTGCGAAAGCTGAACACGAATATCATCACGACTGATTTTTTTAGCGGGTGATTTATCATTGGCCAGCATCGCAACCACCTGATGATGGCGTTCGAGTATGGCCGATATCAGGCTGGCAATATCCGCAGCAGCGATCACTAACTGAGCTTTCCCCGTAAGCATACGCTGTTGAAAGTCAGCTTCAGTTCTGACCGCTGGCTGCCCTGCGACAAACGCTCGATAAAACGCCATATCAACCAACCCGTCTACCAGAGACTTGCGATCACCAAAAGGGGCGTATTTAATGGCAGCACTCTCTGACAGGCTGTGCTGTTTTTTTAGATATCGAACCTGTTGTGGCAATGTCAAAACACATAGCCTCAGCAGCCCCTGCTCCATCGACACTTGCGCAGCAAAAGGTGTGTCGAATAGCTGCAAAGCCACCCCACCTTCTTTAACAGCCAGAGCCGGGTATGCTTTTACTAAAGCGCCCGCCTGCTTGACCTCATATACTTCTGGAATGGTATCGAAGGCCCAGTGATCAAACACCGCCTCGGAAAGGGTGTTCTGTGTCAGCTGCTTGAGTGATTGTTGAAATTCGCCCTGCAACGACAATTTGATCTGCCGAATATCTCTCCCTTGACTCAGGACTTTACCCTTCTGATCCAACACTTTAAGGTTTGCCAGTAAATGTAAGGGTAAGGTGGATTCATCCCAGCTTTGATCCGTTATATCCACGCGTTTTTTGTCACGAAGAAAGCTGGCCAACTGAACTTTCAGCGATCGCCCTCGATCAGGCTTACTGTTTAAAAACGCTTCGGCAAAATCAGGCGCTGGTACAAAATGTTTGCGTAACGCTTTGGGAAGGCTTTTGATCAGGCCAACGCATTTCTCTTTTTCCAGCCCAGGCACCAGCCACTCCAGTTTTTCCTCTTCGATTTGATTGATGAGCGTAACGGGTACTACGATATTAAGACCATCCTGCTTTTTGCCGGGTTCGAACTGGTAATCAATTTTGATACTGCCGCCATCCACTTCTACCTGATCGGGAAACTCCCACTGCTTGATAGAATCGGTATCAGACTTAACCAATTGCTCCTTGTTAAGAAAAAGCAGATCAGGGGATTCCTGCTCGGCTTTTTTGCGCCAGCGTTCGAAGCTTTTACCATTTACAACCTGCGCAGGAATCACGACATCAAACAAGGCATACAAGGTTAGGTCGTCGATCAGAATATCTCTGCGGCGCGATTTCTGCTCCAAGTACTCCAGATCTTCTATGAGCTTTTGATTGTGGCGCGCATAGGGAGCCCTGGTTTCATACTCATGCATTACCAATGCGTGCTGGATGAACAACTCTCGGCAAAGAATTGGATCGATATTACTGTAGTTTACCCGCTTGCGTGGATTCACAATCAGACCAAACAGGCTGGTCTGCTCGAAGGCGACAGTACAGGCCTGCTTTTTCTCCCAGTGCGGCTCCGAATAACTGCGCTTTAACTGTGATTCTCCTACCTGCTCCACCCAATCAGGCTCAACGCGGGCTACCGTGCGCCCATATATCTTCTGGGTTTCTACAATCTCCGCACAGACAATCCATTTTGGCTTGCGTTTTATCAACGTGGAGCCGGGGAATATATTCATCACCCTGTTACGTGCGCCGATATAGCCTTTTTGATCATCTTTGGTGGCTACATGGCTTAGCAAGCCAGCCAGAATCGCCCGATGAATTTCCTCATATCGAGCCGGCTCACCGTTTTCACGCCAACCCAATTGATGCAGGGCCTGCTTTAACTGCCGATACACATCCTGCCACTCACGCATACGCAGATAGCTAAGGAAATTCTGCAGCAACCAGCGCCGATATTGGTTATTGGTTAGATCGGTTTTCTGTTGCTCGCATTGCTGCCAAACGTTCACAAAGGTGAGGAAGTCTGACTCGTCATGTTGAAATCGTTTCAACGCCTCGTCGGCTGCACCCTGACGATCATGGGGCCGCTGCCAGGGCTCCTGCACACTCAAACCGCTGGCAATAATCAACATCTCACTCAAGCAGTGCTGTTCTTTTGCCGCCACCAGCATCCGGGCGATTCGGGGATCGATTGGAAACTTAAGCAGATCGAAACCCAAAGGCGTGATGACTCGCTTGGCATCCACCGCGCCCAGCTCTTCCAGTAAGCGATAGCCATCATTTACCAACCGATGATCCGGTGGGTCAACGAAGGGGAAACGGGATACCTCCCCCAACTTCAAACCCTGCATTTGCAAAATGACTGAGGCCAGGTTGGTGCGCAGAATCTCCGGCTCTGTGTATTCAGGACGATTGATGAAGTCCTGCTCGGAATACAAGCGAATACAAATACCTTCAGCCACCCGACCACAACGCCCTGCCCGTTGATTGGCGCTGGCCTGGGACACTGGTTCTATCGGTAAGCGCTGCACCTTGGTGCGAAAACTATAGCGACTTATGCGGGCAATGCCTGGATCAATCACATAGCCAATATTGGGTACGGTGATGGAGGTTTCGGCCACATTGGTAGAGAGCACGACTCGTCTGTTAGTGTGGGGCTGGAACACCCGGTTCTGCTCCGCGTTGCTGAGCCTTGAATACAGCGGCAACACTTCCAAATGTTTGGGGCCATGTTTACGCAGGCACTCTGCCACCTGTCGTATGTCACGCTCACCTGGCAAAAACACCAACACGTCACCGGGCCGGGCTGGATTAGGGTTGGCGCGCTCTAAACAATGAATTTCTTCCAGAGCTTTGAGGATACCGGTTTCGATTTTGCCTTCATCATCGGAGACAACCTCGTCATCATCGCCTTGCGGCTCATCCAATGGTCGATAAAAAATATCCACCGGATACGTCCGACCAGACACCTCTATGACCGGTGCATCGTTGAAATAACGGGAAAAGCGCCAGTGATCAATGGTGGCGGAGGTAATAACAACTTTTAAATCAGGCCGTCGAGGCAACAACTGTTTGAGGAAGCCAAGCAGAAAATCAATATTCAGCGTGCGCTCGTGGGCCTCATCGATGATGATGGCATCGTATTGATTAAGATAGCGATCTTGGGCGATCTCGGCCAATAACATGCCATCGGTCATGAGCTTGATATGGCTATTTGCCGACACCTGATCCTGAAAACGGATTTTATAACCCACCTTATCGCCAATGGTGGTGTCCAGCTCATCAGCAATCCTTTGTGCCACGGTGCGGGCCGCAAGCCGGCGTGGTTGAGTGTGTCCAACGTAACCGCTAACCCCCAAGCCTGCCTGCAGGCACATTTTGGGTATCTGAGTGGTTTTACCGGAGCCGGTTTCACCTGCGATGATAATCACTTGATTATCTTGAATCGCCTTGACGATTTCCTCGCTGCGACCGGATACCGGCAACGATTCAGGATACTGCCACTTGGGCAGATTATCCCGGCGCATCTGCACGGCAGCCACAGACTGCTCAATCGCCTCAGCCAGTCTAGCCAGTTCTTTATCTGCTGGCTTTTTCTGGGCAATACGCTGCTCGATCGCCTGCAATGATCGACGAAAGCGGAAGCGATCTTTGCTCAGGCAAAGGGGAAGCTGCTTACGAAGGGGAGCTATTGAGTCAGAAATCACGCCAAACCTCATGTGTTATGGCGCCGCATTGTACCGGAGAAAGAAGGGAAAATGCAGACCGGTACAACCGGCCTGCGGGATACTACTTACACATGATCACTGGCCACGCAGCTCGCGACGCAAAATCTTGCCTACGTTAGTTTTTGGCAGATCATCACGGAACTCAACAAACTTAGGCACTTTATAGCCTGTTAGGTTCTCCTTGCAGTGAGCGATAACCTGCTCCTTGGTGAGGCCATCATCAGAACGCACCACAAACAGTTTTACCGCTTCACCGCTCTTGTCATCCGGCACGCCTACTGCAGCGCACTCAACAATTGACGGATGAGTACAGGCTACATCTTCGACCTCGTTAGGATAGACGTTAAAGCCCGACACCAGGATCATGTCTTTTTTGCGATCCACAATACGCAGGAAACCGTCTTCCTGCAGTAAGGCCACGTCACCGGTCTTCAGCCACTCACCATCTTTGGTCATGGTTTCTTTAGTGGCTTCGTCGCGCTGCCAGTAGCCTTTCATAACCTGAGGGCCGCGCACACACAGCTCGCCGCTCTCACCGACAGGTACTTCGTTTTCGTCTTCATCAACGATTTTGATGTCCGTGCCCGGAACGGGTATACCAATGGTACCCACCTGAATCGCATGGGGTGGGTTTACACACACTACGGGGGAGGTTTCAGTCATACCGAAGCCTTCCGCTATGCGATTACCGGTCATGGCCTCCCATTTGTCGGCAGCGGCTTTCTGCAGAGCCATACCGCCGGCAATAGTGATCTTGAGGGAGCTGAAATCAATGGATTTGAAATCGGGGTTGTTCATTAACGCCACAAACAGCGTGTTCAAGCCGGTAAACACCGTAAACCGATGGCTGCTTAGCTCTTTAACGAAGCCGGGAATGTCACGGGGATTAGTGATCAGAACGTTGCAGGCTCCGTGAGACATCATACCCAGGCAGTTAACGGTAAAGGAAAAGATGTGATACAGGGGCAATGGGGTAATCGCCACCTCCTGACCCGGGCGCAGCGTACGCAGAATAAAATCCATCTGCAACATATTCGACACCAGGTTTTTATGGGTAAGCATGGCACCTTTGGCCACACCAGTGGTTCCCCCGGTGTACTGCAACACGGCAATATCATCTGCCTTGGGCTCGGAACCTGACTTAAAGCTGGCGGCAGCACCCTTGGCCATGGCCGACGTAAAAGACACTGCACCCTTGATGGTGAAATCAGGCACCATCTTTTTGATGTGTTTGATCACAAAGTTCATCAGCACACGTTTTAGAGTGGGCTGCATGTCCGCGATCTGAGTGATGATGACGTGTTTAATACCGGTTTTGGGCAGTACATCGGCAACGGAATCACCAAAGTTAGCCAACGCTACCAGCGCTTTACAACCGGCATCATTAAACTGATGCTCCATTTCACGGGTGGTGTACAGGGGATTGGTATTCACTACCACCAGCCCGGCACGCATAGCGCCAAACACCACAATGGGGTATTGAATAAGATTGGGCATCTGTACTGCAATGCGATCGCCTTTTACCAGCGTGGTGTGGTTCTGCAGGTAGGCTGCAAAATCCGCACTGAGTTTGTCCAGCTCACCATAGGTAATGGTAACGCCCATATTGTGGAATGCAGGTCGATCAGCGTACTTTTTACAGGCATTGTCGAATACATCCAATACTGACTCATAATCGCCGTATTGCAGATCCTGAGTTACACCTTCTGGATATTTATCCAACCAGATCTTATCTACCATCTTATTATTCCCCGACTCTCACTGAGGGTTACTGACTAGGATTGACTTAACTGTGTCCTTAAGAAGCGCGCAAAAGATTAGCAGTTTTGGCAAAAATGGGCCAGACAATAGCCTCTGTTGTGCCTGATTTTACGGAGAATTCAGGCCCCAGTCGTAATCGTAGTCGATATCTCCAGCATGACTCCTCAGTCGCCTGGCCAACTCCGGCTGGGCGTATCGCAACAGGTGTTGAATCACACCCTGCTCACTGCCACCAAAATCATCCTGATACCAATCATAAATGGTGGACAACTTGAGATCTGACCCAACCAACGCCACTGCTCGAGGGTGGTTAATGTAATTGATGGCCCCCTCATGCAGCAGCGATTCGGTATTGGTGCGGGTGAATGCTTGAGGAGCAAGGTTAGGACAGCTGATGCTGGCACAGTTAACGGCATAATGAATACGATTATCCTGCCAGATAGGTCGCAGAATTCGATGCTCTATGTCATTGAGGCTCAAAGGCTGGCCATCCACCTCAGCCAGCTTTTCATCCCAGGGGCCAAAGGAGAAAAAGCCAAATTTGATTTTACGAATACTGGCAACTGGATAGCGTTGCAAAATCAGATCAACCGTAAGTGCATTATACAGGTTGATCCAATAAGCCTGTTGTTCGGCTTTTTGGTACTGCAGAATGGGAACACTCTGCAACCGGTTAATGTACCCCGTCAGCAACGCACGATGTTCTGCCGTCACGTTGGCGTAATCGAACCGCGTCACCAGCGGATCGCCAGATACCTTTAAATACTGATCCAACAGCATTTGCCAGTGCTGATGATCAATGCTGGCAGTGTTCGATTCATCGCTCTTGTCCCAATGGGGCCAGAGTTGCGCCGCCGGTGCCGCCCACGCTGGAGGAGAGATCATAATGGCTATCATGATCAGTGCCGCTAACTTTGCTAGGTTAGGCGGATTAATAAAGGTTACGCGGACGGATAAAGGCTTGTTCATTTGACAGTACACCTGAATGTTCCATAGTTATAAGCATATAACCCTTTTTACAGGGCAAACCAATGGCAACATCATACATTGAGCATTGCGATGTGTTTATCATTGGCGGCGGGATCAGTGGCGCTGCAATTGCTGCCGAGTGCGCTCAACGGGGCCTGTCGGTACAACTCTGTGATCAGGCTGACGTGGGCGGTGCCAGTTCCTCTCAATCCGACCAGATCATGCCCGGCGCCCATCATTTTCTCAGACACCACAACTTACCCTACTTTAATAAGGTGATCAAAGAGAAAGCATTGCTCAAGCAGCGCGCGCCTCATTTATACTCGGAGCGATGCTTTGTGGTGGTACCTGGCACCGACAGCCCCCAATCCCCGATCAGTCGAATCTGGCTTTGGCTGTTTCAGCATTGGCTGCAAGGCAACCGCGATCACAACCTTGCGAAGCGTTCAGCCAGCGCCTACCAAATGGCACCACTTGTGACTCAGTTTAATGCAGCCAGTCGCGAACCCTGGGTCATGCAGGAATGCATGATCGACGATGCCAGGCTGGTGATTGAGAACTTACTGGTAGCCCACCAGCTAGGCGCGAACATACTGCCCCATCACCGTTTTATGGCAGCCCGTCGCAAGCAGGGAATGTGGCTTATCACCCTGCAACAAGCCAATGGCAACGAAGTTCAACTGCATAGCCGGAGCTTGATCAACGCGGCCGGCGTATGCGTACAGTCGGTGCAGGATAATATCGATGGGATCGAAAGTCGTTGCTGGATAGAGCTGAAGCGGAAGCTCTTTCTCGTGCTGCCCAAGTTCTACCAGGGAGACCAAGCCTACCTGATCGAATCAGGCCAGCGCCACATCAGCGTGACACCCTATTTGGATCACTACTGCCTGATTGCCACAACCCTGGCTGCCGAACCTGATAAGGTCGAGCATACTTCAGAAGCCAACACGGTTGCCGCTCTGATCGCAGAACTGAACCAATATTTCAGCATTCCCATCACAGAACAAGCGGTGATGCGCCAGTACGAGGTGCTACAACCGTTCTATTCAGACAACAGTCACGCCGCCACAGACAGCGTGGAAGATTATGCTCTGGATTTTAACTGCAGCGATGGCCGCTCTGCCCTGATTTCGGTGTTCGGCGGCAGCTTTGCCACCCATCGAGCCATGGCTCAGGAAGCTGCTGAAATGCTGGGACAACATCTTCCGCTGAAGCCTCTGGTTTCTGGTCATGCGGCCAAGCCCCTGCCCGGCGGCGATATGGACCCTACGGCGTTCGATCAATTCATCCTGAAAGTTGCCAGCCACTATCCATGGTTGCCCAGTCACTTGCTGCACCATTACTGCCGCACCTACGGCGCGCGCTGCCTGGAATTGTTAGGTGATGCCACCGCAATATCGGAGCTGGGCGCAGAGCTCTGCCCCGGACTGTATCAAAAAGAAGCAGAATTTCTCGTACAAAATGAATGGGTTAATTGCGCAGACGATATCCTGTGGCGCAGAACCCGTTTAGGGCTTCATGCCTCTGAAGAAGACCGCGACCGGCTGGAAACATGGTTGCGCGCTTATTTGGGCTCCCCATCCTGCAGACAAGGGTATACAATACCCAGCTTTACCGTCGCCGGAGGCCGCACGCACTGACCGCCAACGGCCCGCCAAAAATTTAGGGAAATCGCGATGCTCGCCGAAAAACACTTTCTTACCAGCATGGATGGACACAAAATCTTTGTCAGAAAGTGGAGCGATCCCGAACAGACCTCGCCTAAGGGCATCATTCATATCAATCACGGCATGGCCGAGCATGGCCGTCGTTACGAGCCCATCGCCCAACGACTGACCGCCGCTGGCTTTATCGTTTACGCGCACGACCATCGCGGCCACGGCCACTCTATCCCGCAAGGTGGTTTGGTGGGTCACTATGGCGACACCAACGGCTGGCATCTGGTGATATCCGATGTTCTGAAGGTGAACGAACACATCCGCAGTACTGAAGCCAATCTGCCGCTGATTTTGTTCGGCCACAGTATGGGGTCATTTATAGTGCAGTACTATTGCATTAAACATGGCAAAACCGTGGATGCAGTGGTGCTGTCCGGCTCAGGCTATTCAACCCCCAGCGCATTACGCGCGCCGAAGATGTTGGTCAAACTGGAAAAGCTTCGCGGTGGCCCGAAAGGCCGCAGCCCCTTGATCGACCACCAAACATTTTCCAACTTTAACAAGCAATTCGCTGATTCCCGCACCGATGCCGACTGGTTGACCCGCGACCACGAGGAAGTCGACAAATACGTCGCAGACCCACTGTGCGGCTTCCTGTGCACCAATCAGCTATGGCAGGACATGCTGGTTGGATTAGACACATTAAGCAAAACTAAAAACTTAAGAAGCATCCCCAATGATCTACCCTTCTATCTCACATCCGGTGAACGGGATCCACTGTCTTACCATGCAACCAAACATGGTATTGATAAACTGGCCAACCACCTGCGCTCAGCAGGCCAATCGGACGTATGCGTAAAACTCTATGAAGACGGCCGTCATGAAATATTCAATGAACTGAATCGCCATGAAGTAATCGACGATATGCTTGCATGGATCGAGGCTCGCCTGCCCCAAAAGATTAAAACCCGCAGAGCCGCTAAAGCCAGTGCCTAGTGGGTTTTGATTACTGGCTGATCGTTTTCTAAAAATCCGTTACATTTAATCGCTGTCCTCCCACCATGCAGATCGCTAAGATCACTGCAAATCCAATGGGGGAGATCATTATGTCCAATCTGGAAAACACACCGTTTGATGAATTGGAAGTGGGTATGACTGCCACTTATACCAAAACCGTCTCGGAAGATGACATCAAATTGTTTGCGATCATGTCGG
>Ga0209555_10002647_pt1 | contig 12472 bp, 12 predicted proteins | sample SaaInl85LU_5_DNA_FD_184643 | JGI IMG/M metagenome (GOLD analysis project Ga0209555, IMG submission 184643) | Marine microbial communities from expanding oxygen minimum zones in the Saanich Inlet - ESP_85LU_5_DNA (SPAdes) (version 2) | ecosystem: Environmental > Aquatic > Marine > Intertidal... | reverse complement strand
ACCAGCTGGTACTGCTGCCTGCATTAACTGACCGCGCAGCTGTACAAGCTTTACACCATCTGCAAACTCAATCGCACCCGCACAGACTAGAGCTGAGTATTCACCCAAGCTATGACCAGAAACGATGGCTGGGGTTTCACCACCCTGTTGTTGCCATAGACGCCACAAAGCCACGCTCGACGTGAGTAGAGCAGGTTGGGTATTTTCAGTTGAATTCAGATCTGCTTCCGGGCCCTGCTGGACCATAGACCAGAGATCAAAACCCAGAGCCGCTGAAGCTTCGGCGAAAGTCTCTTGAATAATGCTGTGTTCAGCAGCCAGGTCTCCGAGCATACCGAGCTGCTGTGAGCCCTGACCCGGGAAAACCAATGCTAAAGATTGGGACATAACTTCCTCTGCAAAGATGGTGCGGTAAATCGCATGGTGAAATCTGCCCGCCAGTTTACATCATCTGGCGCTAGAAATAGAAACGGGGACCGAAGTCCCCGTTTACATAGCCAGTTACAACAGCGAGATTACTCTTCGCCTTTCGCTGCAACAACTTGACGGCCGCGGTAGAAACCGTCAGCGCTTACGTGGTGACGACGGTGAATTTCACCTGTGGCCTGGTCTACCGATAGAGTTGGGTTACCCAGCGCATCGTGTGAACGACGCATGTCGCGACGTGAGCGTGACTTCTTGCTTTTCTGTACTGCCATTGTTAGTTAACTCCTAATCAATCTCTGTTAGCGTTTCTGTTTTAGAGACGCCAACACACTAAAGGGGTTGGGTTTCTCATCCGGCTCGCTCTGTTGCAATTCATCCTCTCCGTAAGAGAGTTGTACGCTGCAATTCTCGTGGTAAGCCACCGCTGGCAGCGTGAGGATCAACTCCTCTTCCACCAGTGAAGCCAGTACCACATCCTCTTCAACCAGCAGAGGATCATAGTAGCGAGGCAGGTTCTTAGCCTGTTCTTCGTTCAGTACTACCGCCAAACCAAATTCAGCTTCCAGCTCAACCTCAACCGGCTCAAGACAACGCTGACACTGCTGTCTTACCCGTGCTTTAGCCTGACCGGTAACAGTCCGGAGTTTCTGCTCATCGAGTGCAAAGGCTAGCTCAACGCTAGCTTCGCCCTCATCATCAACCAGCAGCGATAACAGTTCGGGCATCGATTTAAGTTCGACACTACCCTGCAACTGCACCTGTCTCTCGGCGAGTTTTCGAGGATCAACTCTTTTCGGTAAGGGGCCGTACGACATAAGCGCGCAATTCTAGGGATGTAGAGTGCCGGTGTAAAGTGAAAGCTGGCTTTTTTACTGCTAATCTGGCGCTAGTTTAGCATTTTGTAGCGAATTAACAGACCGAGAACTGGCAAGCCAACCTCAATTCGAGATTGATGCGCCAGAAACAGCCTATTCCCATATCAATACCCTTTTTTGAATGATCATGAAAAATCAGATACCACAAATAATCCTCGCCTCAAGCTCAGCCTACCGTAGAGAGCTGCTATCGCGGTTGGTGAAGATCTTTGATACATCTTCACCTGATATTGATGAATCGATTTTAAGCAACGAAAAACCGCTGGGCTATGTATCCCGCTTAGCCCTGGAGAAAGTGCAAGCGGTGGCGGGTTCCGGCCGTAACGGACTCATCATCGGTAGCGATCAAACTGCTGTAACGGATAACGGAATTCTCGGCAAACCCGGTGGATTTGACCGAGCGGTTGAGCAACTGACTCAATGCAGCGGGAAAGAGGTTCGCTTTCTGACAGGACTCGCCCTGCTAGATACAGAGTCGCAACGTGCAGAAGTCGAGGTAGACGAGGTTATCGTTCGATTTCGTCACCTGACATCCATTGAAATTGAGAACTATCTACTGGCAGAGGAGCCCTATGACTGCGCAGGGAGTTTCAAATGTGAAGGACTGGGCATCTCGCTGTTTGAGTCCATCCAATCCAGCGATCCAAACTCCCTTGTTGGCCTACCGCTTATTCGTTTGAACAAGATGCTCATTAGGTTTGGGCTCAATCCTCTTCTACACCTGCATTCAAAAAGCTTTGCCTCTTCAGCAAGAGCTCACTGGATTGGGGAAGTAACAGACAACCCAAGCTGATTAATAACGGCGGTTGCGACGCCGAGTCCGAAACGTTCTGCAAGTTGCTCGATGGGACTCGCCTTGCGTGAGTAGTCGATCAACTTTTCGATATCGAGCTTCTCGCGCGCTAGCGCTGAGGAGCTGGAGAGACCGTCGATCAGGCCGAGCTCTACGGCTTGTTCGCCGGTCCAAATCAGGCCTGAGAAGATGCGCGGATCATCTTTAAGGCGATCACCTCGGCCCTTTTTGACCTGATCAATAAACTGCTGATGAGTTGTCGCCAGCACTGATTGCCAGAACTCTTTTTGGTCCTCTTGCAGTGGCTGGAAGGGGTCGAGTAGTGCCTTGCTCTCGCCGGAAGACAGCGCACGGCGTTCTATACCGAGTTTCTCCATCAAACCAACAAAGCCAAAGCCTGAGGAGATAACACCAATCGAGCCTACCAGAGAGGCTTTGTCAGCGTAAATTTCGTCGGCTGCAGCAGCGATGTAGTAGGCACCTGAGGCGCCCATATCGGTGATAACTGCGTAGGCGGGTTTATCTGGGTAGAGGGCGCGCAGCCGTTTGATTTCGTCGTAGACATATCCTGACTGAACCGGCGAACCGCCCGGGCTGTTGATACGCAGTATCACAGCTTTGGAGTTTTCCGCCTCGAAAGCGCGCCGTAGCGACCAGATCAAGCTATCAGCATTGGCTTCGGTAGATGAGGCTATAGCTCCCTTAACCTCAACAATGCCAACGTGATCGGGCTCGCTGAAACTGTCCGTGGTGAAATTTTGCTGCCAAAACAGATATCCGGCGATGCCGAAGAGGTAGAGAAACGTTAGCGACTTAAAAAAGACACCCCAGCGGCGCGAAGCGCGCTGCTCTTTCATGACCGAGTTAGCCCACTTGTGTAGTAGTCGCTCCTCGTCGCTCTGTGTTGTATCCCGGCTTGCCTGAGCGCGTTCCGCCCTAGCAAGCTGGTTAGACGGGCCCCAAGGGTCCTGATTCATACCTCTATCCTCTGTCGATCCTGAATCCAATCTATAAAGTCTACGAAACTATCAACCCTATGGGTCGGTTGAGCCTGCTCTAAACGACTCAGGTCATGTGCTCCATAAGTAACCGCTAGCGCATCCATACCGGCGTTGGTTGCCATATTTAAATCATAGTCGGTATCGCCGATCATGAGCGCAGAATCGACTGAAACCTTGGTATCAGCCAAAATCTCCTCAAGCATCATCGGGTGAGGCTTGGAGCGAGTCTCATCAGCACAGCGGGTAACTTCGAACAGATGCCCCAGTCCTGTCTCCTGCATCACGCTGTCGAGCCCGCGGCGGCTCTTCCCTGTCGCAACAGCCAGTGTGAAGCCGCGAGCGCGCAAGTGCTCTAATCCCTCCGCTACTGCGTGAAATAGGGCTGTCGGAGTCTCATCAACTTCGAGATAGTGCCGACTATAGGCCTGCGCTAAAGCATCCACATCAGCGCTATTCAGCTCAGGCATCACCTGCTTAATGGCCTCCGTAAGACCCAGTCCGATGATACTGCGCACATCCTCATCGGGAGGAATACGCATACCCAGCTCGCGGGCACCGCCTTGGAAACTGGAGATAATACGACCTGTTGAGTCGATAAGTGTTCCATCCCAATCAAAAATTAGTAGTTGATAAGACAACTGCCCTCTCCCTCTCGTAGTCTGTGCTATAACTGTGGCATGTATAGATGGATGCCTAAACTCAAGGCTAGCGCTAAGATCGCGGGCCAAGCCACAATCTTTGCAAGCCTTATCCTCGCTGCCGCTGCGCAGGCTGAGATCGTTAAACGGACTTTGCCCGACGGTCGAGTTGAGTATACCAACGTCCCCTCTAAATCGGGCAAGTCTAAGGGCGATACCATCTATAAGTACCGCAATAAATTGGGAGTGCTCTCGTTCAGTGATCACAAACCGGCTGGCAATTTAGATTTCGAGGTGATGCGTTTCGACTGCTTCGCTTGCCGTGCTCAGCCAGGTGTAAATTGGCAAACAACGCCTCTTAACCTGCAGAGCTATCGTAACCAGACTCGCACTTTGGCACGCGCTACCGGCGTCGATGAAGCGCTTATCCGCGCGGTAATTCATGCGGAGTCTGCATTTAACGCCGGCGCAGTCTCATCAAAGGGCGCTACTGGACTAATGCAATTGATGCCAGCTACTGCAGCCGATCTGGGTGTAGATGATCGTCTAGATCCGAACAAAAACATCGCCGGAGGTAGTCGCTACCTGGAGCAACTGCTCGCGCTCTACAATGGCGATGAGAGACTGGCTACCGCGGCTTACAATGCCGGTCCCGGTGCCGTAGCGCGCTACTCAGGGATTCCCCCCTATACAGAAACTCTGAACTATGTTGGTCGAGTGCAGATTCTGCGTGGCCGCTATGCACGGGCACTCGACTGAGCTGTGCCTTTCACCAGACGTTTATCAACAAAGCGCTGCACTATAACTAACTGATGCTCGGGAATAGAGCTCCAGCGCAGGCCCATTGCAGATCGACTCTGACGCTTCCAAAATTGGAAAGATGCTTAAAGTATAAGTGACAAACTGCAGGCAATAAAAAACCGCAATCCGAATTAAGGGGGAGATTTCGGATTGCGGCTAGCGTAGTTACCGCTAATTTTTTGGAGGCTTCAAGCTGGCAGAAAAACTAAACAACTTTTTACGGTTCAACTTTTTACAGTTGGGTCTGCAACCTAATGCACACCTGCGTGGTAATGCTGCTCAGTTGAATGCTTGCTTGTAAACTATAGACCATCTAAGTGGCCTTAAAGTTCCGAAGAAATCAAAAAAAATTTAAATACAGCCCGGATCTAGACCTAAGCTGTTGAATTGACTCATATAAAAAAATTTAAAATTTTCTTGTCTGCAAGCAGACCCTAATGTTAGAGCTTTACCCAACCTTAATCAATCAGTTTCTAGCGACTTGTGCGATACTAACACACCGTTGTTATCGGCATAGCAATACTCGCCCGGGACAAAGTCGACGCCGCCGAAGCGCACTGGCACATTCAACTCACCGACCCCCTTCTTATCGGTTTTCAGCGGATGGGTGCCCAGCGCCTGAACGCCAATATCTAAATTGGCGATCGCATTCACATCGCGAATACAGCCGTAGATAATGATACCGGCCCAGCCGTTCATCGAGGCCTTCTCTGCAAGCATATCGCCTAGCATGGCTCGACGCATGGAACCACCAGCATCAACTACTAAGACACGCCCTTCACCTGGCTGTACCACTTGCTCACGTACTAGCGAATTATCTTCGAACGCTTTGATTGTGACGATTTGACCGAAGAAACGTTCGCGTCCGCCAAAATTACCCAACATGGGTTCCAAAATACGGACATCGTCTGGGTAACGGTCGCAGAGTTCAGGTAGCAGATCTTCCATTGATTCGATCCTAAAATTAGCGCATCAGTTCAAGCAGCACTTGAGCAGGGTGTTTAAGCAGTTTCTGATCCAGGCGCTTCACCTGAGAACGACACGAGTAGCCGGTCGCCAGCAATTCATCACCTGCAGCGGCGGAATTTACAATCGGCTGCCAACTCTGCGAGTAGATCTCTTTCGATGCAGCCTGGTTAGCAGACTCATGGCCAAAGGTTCCGGCCATACCACAGCAGCCCGTTGCCACAACGCTCAGCTCTAATCCCAGATCATCGAATATGGTTTGCCACTGCTTAACGGACGGCGCTGCATTGGTCTTCTCTGTGCAGTGCGACATCAAACGGTAGTTTGCTCGACCCTCAAGTTTGCGTTCCGACAGGGCGTCACTCTGCTGCGATAGCCACTCTTGTAACAGTTGCACCTTGGGCAGCTCGCCAGAGACAACCTGCGCATACTCCTGACGGTAGGTGAGAGTCATAGACGGATCGACACCTATAAGCGCAACACCCTGAGCTTCGAACTGACGCAGCATCTCAACATTTTGCTGAGCAACCTTGGTGAATCGCTTCATAAAACCGTGCACATGCAACGGCTTACCGTTCGGAGCGAACGGCGCCAACTGAACGTTGAATCCGAGTCGTTTGAGGAGATCAGCAATGTCGAGTACCAGTTGCGTTTCGAAGTAGCTGGTGAAAGCGTCCTGCACGATTACCACCGTCTTCGCTCGCTGCTCTTCACTGAGTGAGCTCAGCGTCGCGGCTGAGGCTATTGGCACACCACGCGCATCCATCTCCTGCTTAAGACCGAGCTTGCAGATGGTTGGCGAATCGACCAGACCGGCAAAACGTGCAGTCAGACCTTTCACGACTGAGTTAGTCATCGCCCAGTTGTATGGCGCAGGGAACTTCGCCAGTGTCGGCATCATAAACTCAAGACTCGCCACCATGTAATCCTTAACAGGACGCAGGTAACGGGTGTAGTAGAGCTCAAGGAAACGCGCACGGAAATCAGGCACATTGACCTTGATAGGACACTGACCCACACAAGACTTACAGGCCAGACAACCCTGCATCGCCTCATGGACTTCGTTGGAGAAGTCATACTGGCCGCGTTCGCGCTTGAGTGTGTTCAACGCACGTTTTGGCCAACTTAGCAGCGGTGACTCGTTGCGCATCGCCTGAGCATAGCCGTCAGCCTCAACGCCGTGTTGTGACAAAAGACGCAACCACTCGCGCACCAACGATGAACGCCCCTTGGGCGAATGGATACGCTCGCGTGTACCTTTCCACGACGGGCACATTGCGTCATTCGGATCGTAGTTGTAGCAGGCGCCATTACCGTTACAGTTCATCGCGGTATCATACGCATCACGAGTCACTGCCGGAATCTGACGGTCGTGCTGCCCACGCGTCGGTACCTCATCAATTTTCAGCAGCGCAGCACCATCAATTGCGGGCGAACAGATCTTACCCGGGTTCATCTGGTTGCGTGGATCGAAGCCCGCTTTGACGCGCTGCAGAACTGGATAGAGGGGGCCAAAAAACTCTGGAGCATACTCTGAACGAACGCCCTTACCGTGCTCGCCCCATAGCAACCCTTTATATTTCTGCGTTAACGCGACAACTTCATCGGTCACTTCGCGGATCAGCTTCTCTTGCTCCGGGTCTTTCATATCAATGGCTGGGCGAACGTGCAGTACACCGGCATCAACGTGTCCGAACATGCCGTATGTCAGACCACGACTGTCGAGCGCTGCGCGAAACTCCATAATGAAGTCAGCCAGATGTTCCGGCGGCACCGCGGTATCTTCGACAAATGCAATCGGACGCTTAGACCCCTGCGCATTACCCAGCAAGCCCACGGCACGCTTGCGCATACCCCAAATCTTATTGATCTCAACCGCACCGCGCGCAACGGTGTAGCCAAAGCTTTTGCCTGGTTTTCCTGCTACCGTATCGAGATGTTCCGTTAGACGGTTAAGTTTTTCATCGATCTCAGCTTCGGAATCACCGGTGTACTCAACGAGGTTGATGCCCTGAATCGCCGGCTCGCCGTCATTCGCTGGGAAGTAGCTAGAGACCGTATCCCAAGTGATATCACCCATCGCCAGGTTAAGCACCTTCGAGTCGATAGTTTCGATCGACGTGGCATCCCACCCCATCAGGTCGTTGGCATCGCGCAGTGAAGACTCAAAGCTGTCGTACTTGATATTGACCAGCACGGATACTTTCGGGATCGGTAGCACGTTCAACTTAGCTTCAGCTATGAAGGCGAGTGAGCCCTCAGCACCGCAAAGCACGGAGTTGAGATTGAAGCGCCCTGATTCGTCACGGATGTGCGCCAGGTCGTAACCGGTCAAACAGCGATTCAGTTTCGGGAAACAGGCGTCGATTTCGTCCCCATGCTGCTGTTGTATCTCATCCAGCAGACGGTGGATTTCGCCGATACGATCCTCACGTGCACTGTGTTGCGTCAGCTCCTCATCGGAGATCGGGCCTGACGCCCAGGTTTCACCGCCAAGCCAAACCGACTTGAGCGCCAGCACATGATTTCGAGTTTTTCCGTAGAGCACCGAACCCTGACCACTGGCATCGGTGTTGATCATGCCGCCAATGGTTGCGCGGTTCGAAGTCGACAGCTCGGGTGCAAAGAAGAGCCCGTAGGGTTTGAGCGCTGCATTGAGCTGGTCTTTTACAACACCGGTCTGGACGCGCACCCACCGCTCTTCGGTGTTAATTTCCAAGACCTGATTCATGTGTTTAGAGATATCAACAACCAGACCGTCCGTAAGCGACTGCCCATTGGTGCCGGTACCGCCACCGCGAGCGCTCAGCACAACCCCACCAAACTCTGGCTGATCAGCCAGACGCGCCACAAGCTGCAGATCTTCTATATTGCGCGGATAGATAACACCTTGAGGCAACACCTGATAGATCGAGTTATCGGTTGCCAGAACAACGCGATTAGCGTAGTCAGGATTGAGATCGCCAGCAAAACCCTCAGCTTTCAGGCGCTCAATAAAACTTAAATAGCGCTGCTGGGTGGCGTTAATCTTGTCTAGGCGTGGAATCATTAAACAACCTCATCCTTGGGGATATTACTCGACCAGGTGCAGACCTTTGTCATCCTGATCGATCTTCTCTTTTTTCAACAACTGACCGATCGCCATCTTGAACGCTTTCTTACTACAGCCGTAGCGCTCATTGATTGCGTCTGGTGCACTCTTATCGTTGAGTGCCACAAAACCACGATTCTCACGCAAATCTTCCAGAATCTGATACGCCAGGCCATCCACACGACCGTAGCCGGGCGCTTGTAGCATCAGACCGATACGCCCGTCAGCCCGCACCTGCTTGATATAACCGGGGGTGCGGTATCCAAGTTTCAGATGCTGGGTCAGATCCTGGCGGTGAATCAGCCCCTCATACCGATGATCTACGATACAGAGCATACCTAGATCAGTCATACGCCAAGGCATCAGCTCTACTAGGTCGCCCACATTGAGATCTGTCGGATTCTGCTCTAGATAGCGATCTGTTTTAGTCGTCGCGGCTATACGGCCCGAGTTATCTAGATAGAGATAGACGTTTACCCAGAGCCCGGGATTTACCGGTTGACGCTGTTCGGCGAACGGAAGAAAAAGATCCTTCGCCAGTCCCCAGTCTAGAAAGGCACCGATATCGTTAACCTCTTTAACTTTGAGGCGAGCGAACTCACCCACCTGCGCCAGGGGGTGCTGAAGCGTTGCGATCTCTTGATCTTCCGAGTCGAGATAAACAAACACACGCAGGCGATCACCAATATTGGCGTCCTGTGGCACTTCGTTATTGGGCAACAAAATACCGGTGCCGTCACCGGCATCGAGATAGAGTCCATAAGGGCTTTCGCGCAATACTTTTAGAAGATTACGTTTACCGAGTTCAAACACTGGAAGGTCCGGTTAAATTAACTGGCGGGTATTCTACTACAACAGCGCAGCTAACAGAAAAGCGATAAGCGCAATTGCGTAAAACACCTCTTCGATGCGTTTTGCGATCGGATTCTCATCACTTTTCCCGACTCGACCAACTAGATATCCGAGTGCGGCAACAACAACGGCAACGCCAAGGTAGTGGCTCATAGGTTTGGACTCTCAAACAAAGGCAGGTTGCAAAAAAAAGGCACGTTGGTTAAACGTGCCTGTTGGCGTGGCAGATCAGAAGATCAGACCTCTTCGTTTGCCAAGTAGAACCAGGTATCCAACACTGAATCCGGGTTGAGTGAGACGCTAGCGATACCTTGGTCCATCAACCAGCGGGCAAAGTCCGGATGATCTGATGGGCCCTGACCACAGATACCCACATACTTGCCTTGCGCTTTACAGGCCGAGATCGCCATCTCAAGCAACTTCTTAACCGCCTCATTACGCTCATCGAAGAGGTGGGCAATGACACCCGAATCACGATCCAGACCCAGAGTCAGCTGAGTCAGGTCATTCGAACCAATCGAGAAACCATCGAAGTACTCGAGAAATTGATCCGCCAGCAGAGCATTTGACGGAATCTCACACATCATGATGAGCTTCAGTCCATTCTGCCCCCGCTTGAGGCCATTCTCAGCCAGAAGGTCAACGACCTGTTTGGCTTCACCCGGCGTGCGCACGAACGGCACCATGATCTCGACGTTGGTCAGTTTCATCTCATCACGGACGCGTTTAAGCGCACGACACTCGAGATCAAAACAGTCGCGGAACTGCTCAGAGATGTAGCGTGCAGCGCCACGGAAACCCAGCATTGGGTTCTCTTCATGCGGTTCAAACGCCTCACCGCCGATCAAATGACCATACTCGTTCGACTTGAAGTCGGACATGCGCACGATTACCTTTTTCGGGTAGAAAGCAGCAGCCAGCGTCGAGATACCTTCAACCAGTTTATCGACATAGAAGTCGACAGGTGATGCGTAACCGGCGATACGGCGTTCGATAACCTGACGGACCGAACGAGGCTGCTCTTCGATATTAAGCAGCGCTTTGGGATGCACACCAATCATACGGTTGATAATGAACTCAAGACGAGCCAGACCCACACCAGCGTTGGGCAGAGCTTGGAAATCAAATGCACGGTCAGGGTTGCCGACGTTCATCATCACATCAAACGGCAGCGACGGCATGGTCTCGACATTGCTAGTCTGGTGCTCGAACTCCAAGCGACCTTCATAGACGCGACCGGTATCGCCCTCTGCACAGGAGACTGTAACTTCGACGCCATCTTTCAAAAGCTCAGTAGCATCGCCACAGCCAACAATTGCAGGGATACCTAGTTCACGCGCGATAATCGCGGCGTGACAGGTACGACCGCCACGGTTAGTCACAATCGCTGATGCGCGTTTCATCACCGGCTCCCAATCAGGGTCGGTCATATCAGTAACCAGAACATCACCATCCTGCACGTGGTGCATCTCTTCGAGCCCTGCAACCATACGCACAGGGCCTGAGCCGATACGGTGGCCAATTGAGCGACCTTCAACCAGCACACTGCCGGTCTCTTTCATCAGGTAGCGTTCTATCACAGTGGCCTGGGTCTGGCTGCGGACAGTCTCGGGGCGGGCTTGCACAATGTAGAGCTGACCGTCATCGCCATCACGCGCCCACTCGATATCCATTGGGCGGCCGTAGTGATTCTCGATAGTTACAGCGATGCGCGCCAACTCTTCGACATCCTGATCAGACACGCAGAAGCGGTTACGATCCGCGTAAGACACTTCAACGGTCTCTACTGCCTTGCCGGCGCTACCCTCATCCGTGTAGATCATCTTGATCGCTTTTGAACCCAGGGTACGGCGCAGAATCGCCGGCGCTTTCTGTTTCAGTGTTGGCTTGTAGACGTAAAATTCATCTGGGTTGACTGCACCCTGTACAACTGTCTCACCTAAGCCGTAAGCAGCGGTAATAAACACGACATGCTGGAAGCCAGACTCGGTGTCGAGCGAGAACATAACGCCTGAAGAGGCGGTCTCAGAGCGCACCATGCGCTGAATACCAGCCGAGAGTGCTACCTCAGCATGCGCAAAGCCTTTGTGCACGCGGTAAGAGATTGCGCGATCGTTATAGAGCGAGGCAAACACCTCTTTGATCGCATGCTTGATATTGTCCAAGCCACGAATATTAAGGAAGGTCTCCTGCTGACCCGCAAAGGAGGCGTCGGGCAGATCCTCAGCGGTTGCCGATGAGCGAACAGCAACGCTGATCTCCTGCTGACCGCCGAGCATCTCTGCGTAAGCAGTTTCAATCGCAGCGTCAAGTTCAGGCTGAAAATCAGCCTCCATGATCCAGCCACGGATCTGAGCGCCGGCCTGCACCAGCGCGCGTGTATCGTCGACATCGAGCGCATCTAGACATGCATTTATGCGATCGGCTAGACCGCCGTGGGCGAGAAACTCACGATAAGCGTCAGCAGTAGTGGCAAAGCCACCCGGTACACGCACACCCGCTTCGCTCAATTGAGTGATCATCTCACCCAGCGATGCGTTTTTACCGCCTACCTTATCAACGTCTTCCATGCCTGCCTGATCAAGGCGCAGTACATACTCAGTCACAGCTTCTCTCCCTTAGGGTCGTGGTTCGCTTTAGCAGCAACTCTGCTTTCGATTGCTAGGCATACTAGACCCAGATCAACTAAAAAAAACCCTCTTTTGATTTTGTAATTTCGCTACAAAAACTTCTGTTATAGTCGAGCCAACCACCTATCGACTGAGACTCTTTGATGAAACGTACCGCCTACTTTATCTCCGATGGCACCGGCATCACTGCCGAGACACTGGGTAATTCACTCCTGACACAGTTTGAAAATATCGACTTTGAAGAGATCACCCTGCCCTATATCGATACCGTTGAGAAAGCGAAGCAGACTGTAGAACGGATCAACAAGAGCTGCGAAGACGATGGCGGAGCTGCGATTGTGTTCGACACTATTGTGAACGAGGAGATTCGTGCGCTGATCTCAGCGTCTAACGGCTTTA
>Ga0209555_10002642_pt1 | contig 12478 bp, 15 predicted proteins | sample SaaInl85LU_5_DNA_FD_184643 | JGI IMG/M metagenome (GOLD analysis project Ga0209555, IMG submission 184643) | Marine microbial communities from expanding oxygen minimum zones in the Saanich Inlet - ESP_85LU_5_DNA (SPAdes) (version 2) | ecosystem: Environmental > Aquatic > Marine > Intertidal... | reverse complement strand
ATAGATTCCAATAATACTCATCATAAGAGCGATTACTGAAATAAAGTAGACCGAGATTCGCTTGTGACGCACCACACGCTCCATCCAATTAATGAAGCCGTTCATCCATGTACGATTCAAATGAGCTAAATGCTTTTGCTTTGGCAAACTCATGTAGCTGTAAATGATTGGAATGACAAACAATGATAAGATAAAAATAAGCATGATATTGATTGATGCAACCAAACCAAACTCGATAAGAAGTTTACTACTTGTTAAGGTAAAGGTCGCAAACCCCAACGCTGTGGTCATATTTGTCATTAGGGTAGCGTTTCCAATTTTAGTAATCACACGCTGTAAAGAACGTGCTTGATTCCCATGTTTTTGGACTTCTTGCTGGTATTTGTTTATGAGAAAAATACAGTTTGGAACCCCAATCACAATCACAATGGGGGGAATAAGTGCTGTGAGTACCGTAATTTCAAATCCGAGTAGCCCCAAGATTCCAAATGCCCACATCACTCCAATCACGACAACGACCATGGAGATAAAAGTGGCACGATAGGAACGGAAAAACAAGAAAAAAATGAGGGTGGTCACCAAGCCCGCTGCGATGACAAACATTCGAATTTCACTCAATATGGTTCCCGCATTGATTGTGCGGATGTATGGCATGCCCGAAACACGAACATCAAAGCCCGTATTGTCTTCAAAATTTTGAATTTTAGGGATCAGCTGATTTTGCACAAAGAGTTCTCTATTTCTGCTATTGACCACTTCTTTTTTAAGGACAATCAGTGTTTGAAAGACTTCGGTTTTGGGGTTGATAAGAATACCATGTAAAAAAGGGGATTTGACAAGGAGCTGTTCGCGAAGCAAATCGACCTCTTTTTGGTTTTTAGCGTTTTGATAGGGAATATTTTGTGTCCCAAAATTTTGTTGATTGGTGTTTTTCGTGAGCTGTTTTAAATTTCCAATTCCTGAGACCGAGGAAACGGCTTCAAGTCCCTCAAATGATTTGGTGAGCTCACCCCATTGTCGTATTCCGTCAACGGTAAATAGTGTTGAGTCTTGAATGGCTAATACAATGAGATTTCCTTCGTCTCCAAAGCGATCTACAAAAGATTGGTACTGGACATTAAAAGGGTGATTGTCTGGAAGTAAACTAGCTTCGGTAAAGCTAAAACGCATGTTTTTCCACTGCATTCCCAAAAAAATGGTGGTGGCTACTATCAGTAATATGCAAAAAATTCTATTTCGAAGGATTAATGAAGCAACTGTGCTCCAAAATCGAGTGGTAACCCATTTTATCATAGCAATATGCGAACAACAGTACTATTAAACTGTCATTATTTCGTCTTCTTTTGAGGTGTATTTTTCGTCAACTTTTTTGATGTAGCCGTCGGTCATGGTCTGCACATCGACTTCAGCATTTCCCAATTGGTCTTCTGAGAGAGCTATTTTTTTTAATTCATTATTTGCGTCTTTACGAGAACTTCGAATCCCAACCTTTGCATTTTCCGCTTCCGATTTTGCAAGTTTCACCAAATCCTTTCGTCTTTCCTCTGTCAGTGGTGGAATATTAATAATCACCGACTCACCATTGTTTGACGGGTTAAAACCAAGGTTGGCAACAAGTATTGCCTTCTCAATATCAGGAATTTGTGTTTTGTCCCATGGTTGTACAGAAAGGGTTTGTGCGTCGGGGGTGTTAATGTTTGCGACTTGACTCAGTGGCGTTTGCGCACCATAATATTCGATTTTAACTGATGACAGCATCGCTGGATTTGCTTTGCCAGCACGGATATTGACAAAAGCTTTGTCGAGGTGGTCAAGTGATTTTTCCATTGCCTCTTTGGCAATGTCCATGATAAATGTTATTTCTTCCATAAAATCTAATTTACGGTTGTTCCGATTTTTTTTCCTTGGACAACTTGCTCCAGGTTTCCAACTGTATTCATGTCAAACACGACTATGGGGAGGTCGTTTTCTTGACTCAATGTAAAGGCAGTAGTGTCCATCACCTTAAGTCCTTTTTGGAGAACATCTTTAAAGCTAATAGAATCAAATTTTATAGCACCTTCATTTTTTTCTGGGTCAGCATCATAAATCCCGTCCACTCTCGTCCCTTTCAAGATCACATCCGCATCGACTTCAATTGCACGAAGAACAGCCGCAGAGTCTGTAGTGAAAAATGGATTTCCAGTGCCTGCACCAAAAATGACGACACGCCCTTTTTCCAAATGGCGCACCGCACGTCTTTTGATGTAAGGCTCTGCAATTGCCTCAATTTTGATTGCTGTTTGTAATCGTGTTTGCACATCGGCGTCTTCTAAAGCGCTTTGCAAAGCAAGCCCATTGATGACAGTTGCCAACATACCCATATAGTCGCCTTGTACCCGATCCATGCCATTGCTTGCTCCTGCCACTCCACGAAAAATATTGCCACCTCCAATGACGATAGCAACTTCAACTCCTTGGTCAACAACGGTTTTAATTTCGTTTGCGTAATTCGCCAAACGTTCGGGGTCAATCCCATGCGAGCGATCGCCCATGAGGGCTTCGCCACTGAGTTTTAAAAGAATACGTTTGTATTGCATGGGTAGTGTTTGGGCAAATATAACCAAAAACCTCCTTGATATCATCCCAAAAAAAAACCTCGAAGAATCGAGGTTTTTTGATAAACATACAAATACACTACCACTAAGTTTTGTATCTTTAACTCAACACCCCAAATCTAATCTTAGTTTTCACAAATTACTTTTTGGATTTTGGGGCTGAATTTTTGACCATGAAAAAAGAAATTTTTCCCAAAGAAATTCTTGAACGTTCTGTCGAAATTCATGAGTTTTCACATCACACAAAAAGTAAAGCAATCTATTCCTTGATATTGTTAATGCTATTATCAGCATTTGTTTTACTTCCATTTATATATATTGATGTATATGTATCTGCTCGTGGAGTTATTACCCCAGATGAAGAGCGTATTACGCTGGCACCGATACAATCGGGAAAAGTGGTTTTTGCTTCGGTTGCACCCAACCAATATGTAGAAAAAGGCGACACTTTACTTGTTGTTGAAGACCCCGTTTATGATGAAAAATGGCAGTTATTGCAGCAACGAATAAACCGAACCACTATTGCGATTTCAGATATTAAAAACCTACTTTCTTTAGGGCTCAAAATCAAAACTCTGCACTCCCGGGAATATACTGCGGCTTATAATCTTTACAAACAAGGATTGCATGATTTACAATTAAAACTACAAAAAGCCACTAAAGACTTTGATCGAAATGCCAAATTGTACGCAAAAGGCATTATCAGCAAGGTAGATTATGAAGCACATGAACACGAACAACGCATAGCACGAAACAACATTAGTCAATGGAAACGCCAGCACGCTAACCAGTGGGAAGCCAAGCACGCGGAATACCAACAAATCCTAGAAGAACTACTAAGCTCCCAACAGCAACTTTCCAACAGCAGGGGAAACAACGTGCTAGTAGCTCCTGCTGCAGGAACGCTATTGGAAGTAGTGGGACTTAACACAAACGGTTTTGTGCAGGCAGGACAACCCATTGCGAAACTATCGCCTGACAGCAATTTGGTGGTGGAATGTTATGTTGCTCCTGCCGATATTGGCTATGTGCAAGAAGGCAAAAAGGTTGCTTTTAAAATAGATGCCTACAACTACAACCAATGGGGCTTGGCGCAAGGAACGGTTAGCAGCATAGGCGACGATATTGAACTGCTAGACGGCAAACCGGCGTTTACACTTCGTTGCCAGATAGACACCCCTACGCTAAGACTGAAAAATGGTGTAGAAGGAACGTTAAAAAAAGGCATGACACTAACCACACAGTTTGTGCTAACTAGACGCAGTTTGTTTGACTTGCTATACGACAACTTAGATGATTGGCTCAACCCCGCTGAAAAACATGAATAATCTAACGCATATCAATCGCTTACAACAGCTGCACCTACACATTAAGGCTGCCAACACGGGTGCGCCCCGCACCTTGGCAAAAAAACTTTGTGTAAGTAGGCGAAACCTGTATTTTCTAATTGACAAGCTCAAACTATATGGCGCAAAAATCAGGTATAGCCGTAAGCGCAAAACCTTTTATTACGAGGACGATGATTTTGATATGATAACCACTCTAAAAGTTGAGATCATACACAAGGGCGTGGCTAAAAAAATATACGGAGGCACGACTTTTTCTAAAAAATATCCTTCCGTGCTAACAACTTACACGGAGCAAACCTAACTTAGGTGCGCTTAATTTTTAAATCTTACAGTTATGAATATATTATGTTTAGAAAAATATGGGGTTTCTGAGATGGAAACCCAAGAGATGAAGACCGTTGAAGGGGGACATCCAATTCTTATAGGTGTTGCTATTGGAGCAGCTATAGAGATAATAAATAATTGGGATAATTTTAAAAATGGACTTAAAGCTGGATTAGGAATAGCTTAAAAATCAAAATGTTATGAGTAAAATAGAATTTAGCAATTTAAGAGAATTGAAATACGAAGAATTAATTTCAATTACTGGCGGTGACTTTGCTTACGATGTTGGATGGTTTATTGGCACCTTGTTCTCTGGAAGAGGTCTAACCTTGCAAGGCATAAATGAAGCGTTAGTTGATTACAGAATAAATCAAATGTGATTTTTATGAATTTCAAAGGTTTTTGTGGGAACAATAAAAAGGGAATTAATTATATTATAATCGCCTTGTCCTTTTTGATTTCTTCTCTTGTTTTTTCAAAATGGGATCAGATTAAGGAGTTCTTATTTTGAATAGAGTCGATCTAAATTGCAAAACCACACATTTTTTTGAAATAGTCAGAACAATAGCCACGATGTTTAGGCATTTGTTTCCTAAAGAGTCGTGGCTATTTGTAACTTTTGATGTTGCTATGAATAAATATTTTTTATCGCTAACCAATAGAAAATTTGTCCTTGTTACTTTTGGTATAAGCCTTTTCTTTTTTTTTGTTTCATCGGGGTTGTATAGTCTTTGTGGGACTGATCTTGTGAGAGACTTGCTAGAAGAAGGAAAAAATAGAGGTTTCTTATTGTTGGTAATTGTAGCACCAGTATTGGAGACGATTATATTTCAATTTCTGATATTAGAATTTTTTCGATTGGGAAGAATAAATCCTTCTATAGCAATTTCAATTTCTGGACTTGCTTTTGGGTCGGTTCATTATTTTAACTCCTATTGTTTTTTTGAATTTGCAGCTACAACATTAACAGGGGTGTTGTGGGCATATTTTTATATGATTACTAAAGAGAGAAAAGGAGTTTCTGCTTTTCTTTTAATTGTATCGATACACGCTTTTGAAAACCTTCTTGCATCCATCCTTACGATGATATCAGGTTAATAATTTTTATACAAATGAAAATATTTAGCAACATTGTTTTAGTTCTAACAATGCTCGTAGTAGTTGCAGGCATTGCTAACATTGAATTTCCATATAGAAAGCCGTTGTTGTATGGATTATTGGCTTATGTTTTGATTGTAGATTTGTTAATTCCTTTAATTAAGAAAAAAGACTGATTTTTCTGTCGCTAACAACAAAATATTTCCAGCAGACATGCCATTTTATCACATTTTTCTATAATACAATTATTCTTGTTCTAAGCCATGTAACTCCCTAACCCATGCCCAAAACCACCATCAAGCAACATGACATTACAGATTGCGGGGCGGCTTTTTCTAAAAAAAATCCTTCCGTGCTAACAACTTACACGGAGCAAACCTAACTTAGGTGCGCTTAATTTTTAAATCTTACAGTTATGAATACATTATGTTTAGAAAAATATGGGGTTTCCCAAATGGAAACTCAACAGATGAAAGACACAAATGGGGGAATTGCACCATGGGTAGTAATTGCGGTTATTATTTTCTTGGCTTCAACTGAAGAGTCTTATTAGTAATACTATGAGATTTTAAATAACTCACATATCCAAGCTACGGATATGTGAGTTGTTGCGTTGATTCTATGCAAGTATATTTAAAATTACAATTCGCAATACTCAATCGTAAATTAAAAGACTTTGGTGTTCATCCTATTGTGGCTTACCCATCAATACTTTTTTTAATTATATTGGGGGGTAATGAACTCTATTCCAAAACGAATTTTACTAACTATATTGTATTAATTGTCGCATTAAGTTTAGCTTCAAAACTGAGTGAACAAAAAAGAAATGACTTTTTAAAATCCGTATTCAGCAAAAATAAATACACCCAGCTAAGGATAGTAGAAAATATTGTTTTTTGCTTTCCTTTTTCTCTTTTTTTAGTTTACAAAAAGCAGTTTTTGTTTTTACTGATTTTAAATCTGTTGCTCTTTACGATTGCTCAATTAAAATTTAGTAAGTCCCTTAATTTTACAATTCCAACTCCATTTGGAAAAAAACCATTTGAATTTGTGGTTGGTTTTAGAAATACATTTTACATTTTTCCTTTTGCCTATTTTTTAACTTACATATCAATATCTGTTAATAATTTCAACCTTGGTATTTTTTCGTTGTTACTCATTGGGGTAACCTGCCTTTCTTATTACTCTAAAGTGGAACAAAAATATATGGTTTGGATTTTTAGCCTTTCCCCAGTAGTTTTTTTATTCGAAAAAACTAAAATATGCCTGACATATTTTACAACCCTAAGCTTGCCAGTTATTGTATCTATTGGCACTTGTTTTTTTTCTGAAGTAGATACTTTGCTCATCTCATTTCTATTGTGTTGCGTCTATCTTACCTCAATAGTTTTTGCTAAATACGCAGCATTTCCAAATCAAATAAGCATTCAACAAGGCACATTAATTGCATTAAGCATGATGTTTCCTTATACAATACTTATAATTATCCCAATTTTATATGTGCAAGCTATCAATAAATTAAAATCCATTCTCAATGATTAGTGTTAAGAATTTATCAAAGCTTTATAGGAAAAAGCAAGTTCTTCACGAATTAAATATGAAGTTTGAAGCAGGTAATATATATGGGGTGGTTGGGGAAAACGGTGCAGGAAAAACTACCCTTTTTAACTGTATCTCAGGACTAGAACCCTATGAAGGAAATATATCATCTGAATTTGACAGCTTGAAAGATTGTATTGGATTTTTACCTACGGAGCCCTTTTTTTTCTCCAAAATGACAGGGAAAGAATATATACAGCTATTAGCTAACGCAAAAGGTGTAAAATCGTTAAATATTGAAGACAAGAACATATTTAAATTACCTTTAAATCAGTACGCAACTACATACTCTAGTGGAATGAAAAAGAAATTGGCGTTAACTGCTATACTCGTACAACAAAATGAGGTGTTTATTCTTGATGAACCTTTCAATGGTGTTGATGTACATAGTAATATCATAATAGCTGAAATTATCAAAAAGTTTAAGGCACTAAACAAAACAATAATTATTTCTTCCCACATATTTTCAACCCTAGCAAATATATGTGATGAGATTTTTCTAATGAGAAGTGGAGCAATCATAAAAAAAGTAGAACATAAAGACTTTGCTCAACTGGAGGCAGAGATGCAAGAATTTACCATTGGCGATGCAATCAATAGACTTGAATTAAAATAACAATTTAATACTTCGAAACTTTAACAATCCATGCCCAAAACTACCATCAAGCAATATGACATTACAGATTGCGGGGCGGCTTTTTCTAAAAAAAATCCTTCCGTGCTAACAACTTACACGGAGCAAACCTAACTTAGTTGTGTTTAATTTTTAAATCTTACAGTTATGAATACATTATGTTTAGAAAAATATGGGGTTTCTGAGATGGAAACCCGAGAAATGAAGGAAGCTAATGGGGGCTTTTTAGGTGCTATTCTTGCGGGGATAGCAGGTTATGTCATTGGCAGATTGATTTGGAAACACAATTACGAATAAACAAGTAAACCTTAAATATAGAATACGATGAACACTTTAGATAAATACCAAGTTTGTGAGTTAAATTTAGTTGAGCAACGAAATATCAATGGGGGCAACCCTATTGCTATAGGCTTTGCTATAGGTATCACGCTAGGCTTTTTTTGGAAAGCACTCTTTAAAAAGCGTTGATTTACATTATTTAAATTAGAATTCTGATAGAAGCCTTATTTGGCTTCTCTTCTTTTGTTTAGCTAACATGAAAACGTTCTCTTTTATAGCTTTTTTGACACTTCAATCTTTATGTGCTCAAGAGCTTACTGTAAATCACTTTAAAGGAACCGTTTTAGACAAAAATTCAAAAAACCCCATTGCGTTTGTGCATTTTACCTACGATAATTCAAAAGGGTTTACTTCAAACGAAAAAGGTGTATTTTATGTTACAGATTCGGCGGAAAGCATCACCGCAAAAGTCAGTTGTATTGGGTATAAAACCCAATTTGTAACACTGAACACCAACACACCAAAAACCATTTTTTTAAGTAAAGCAATAGAAACATTAGAGGAAATTGAAGTGGTTTATGTGGATGAAAAAAAAGAACTGCTTAAAAAGGTTATTACAAATATCTCCAAAAACTATCCTAACAGAAAAGAAACTATAAATGGCGTTATACGCGAAGGAGTCTTTGTAGATTCTCTTTTTCAAGACACCATTTACAACGCAGAATACAATGTTAGATTTAACAAATTGGATTATTCCAAAAAAAGTAAAACAGGAAATTTACTTTTAGAAAAAGGAGAAGCAACATTTTATAAAATGAGGGATAGCATTCCTACAGTTTTTTATGGGGTGCTACACAATGTGCACAATAATGACTTCGTTATGAGAAGGTCTGCACCATTGATTTTAAGTCAATTAGACAACTATAAGCTAACCATTAAAGACACGCTTTTTTACGACAATTTAAACCTAATTAAGGTTGCTTTTCAAAAAGAAGGTTTTTATGGAAACTTATTTATTGATTCTGATTCTTATGCTGTAGCCAAAGGAGAATGTTGGAGCAAGGGAAAAACCTCTGCCATTGAACGGCTACGTGGATTTGAACGAAAGGAGCGTTATTATTTAGTGCATTACGACAAATATCCAGATGAAAAATGGCGATTAAAGTTTATCCACTTTGTGGGTAGCTATACGCAAAAAAGAAAAGGGGATGTACAAACCTTTTATCTAAAAGACAATTTTATCATTAGAGGTTTTGAGCCTGCAAAAAAACTATTGCCGCACAAAAATACGCTACAATACAACATTCCTGGAGTGCTTGCTGACAATGTAATTTCTAGTTTTAATTCCTCAAATACCGATAGTGATACGCTTCAAAAAAAGTTGAAAGCCTACCGCTTTTTTAACAAGTTACGTTTTGAATTTGCGGTTGATACCTACCCCATAACCGTTCAGCCCTATTCACTAAGTTTCAGCTTTTTGGAAAATCCTATCAAAAACCCTGCTATAAACAAGAAAACCCACTTGGCGTTTAGCAGCAATTATTTTTATGATATAACTAAAAGCCTACAATTAGAATTAAATTTTACCACTTCTATTTCAAAAAATACACTTTCTATATATGCTTTGGGTGCATCCAAACGCATAAACCTTGATGCTTTTGGAAAATTCAAACTGTTGGTGGGCACACAGATTGGGTATAGACGCATTTTTGACAGCCCCTTTGAACACGCCTTTTCTGGGGGCTTATCCATTCGTGGAAAGACATTTAAGAAAGATAAGGTGAATCTTTATTTGGGGCAAAAAGAATACTATTTATCTCCAAGGGCAAGGTTAAACTGTAAGTTGTCAAACCGCTTAACATTTATTCTAAGCACTCAATATTTTTATCCTTTTAATTCTCATTCATCTGTTTTAATTGAAGATGCCAAGGGGCTGTTTAAAAAGTCTGTGTCCTACCGCATTGAATCCAAAAATATCGTAGAAAATAAATTTAGCTATGGTATGGGGTTGGAGTTAAACCTATAAATAAAATGCCCAAAACTACCATCAAGCAACATGACATTACGGATTGCGGTGCGGCTTGTTTGGCATCGGTGGCAGCGCATTATAGGTTGAAACTTCCCATAGCGCGTATTCGGCAATATGCGGGGACAGACAAAAAGGGCACAAATGTCTTGGGGTTGATAGAAGCCGCAGAAAAACTCGGCTTTGAAGCCAAAGGCGTAAAAGGCGATAGGGCAAGTCTATCCAAAATTCCACTGCCTACCATTGCACATATCGTTGTAGAAGAGGTACTCCACCATTATGTAGTTATTTATAAGGTCAGCAAAACACACCTTACCCTAATGGATCCGGCAGACGGGAAAATGCACAAACAACCAATAGAAGATTTTCTGGCCTCGTGGACAGGCGTATTGGTACTCCTACTACCCAAAACCGAATTTACACCTGGCAATCAAAAAGTGTCGATTTACAAACGATTTTGGTTTTTACTAAAACCACACAAGTATGTCCTCATGCAAGCTTTTGTAGGAGCAGTTATCTATACGCTTTTGGGATTTTCGATTTCCATATATGTGCAAAAACTTATTGACTTTGTGTTGGTTGGCGGAAACACCCGACTGCTCAACCTGCTGAGTGTGGTGGTTCTTGTGTTGCTTACGACTCAACTTGTTGTTGGCGTTTTCAAAGATATTTTCCTTATCAAAACAGGGCAGCAGATTGATGCACGTTTAGTGTTGGGGTATTACAAACACCTGCTTAGTTTACCACAGTCATTTTTTGACACCATGCGGGTAGGTGAAATTATTTCGCGTATCGGCGATGCGGTAAAAATCAGAACCTTTATCAACAGCGTTTCGCTCAGCTTGGCAGTCAATGTGTTAATTTTGTTTTTTTCTTTTATTATCATGTTTTCCTATTACTGGAAGCTGGCCCTTATTATGTGTTTGGTCATTCCGTTCTATGCGGCGGTTTATTTTACTATAAATCGTCTTAACAAAAAAACGGAGCGAAAAATAATGGAAAAAGCTGCGGACTTGGAAAGTCAGTTGGTTGAGTCTTTAAGTACGGTAAGTACGATAAAGAATTTTGGGGTTGAAGATTTTGCCAATATAAAAACCGAAACACGCTTTATCTCTTTGCTCAAAACAGGTTACAACTCTGCGCTCAATTCCGTTTTTTCTACTACTAGCTCTACCACCATTGCACAGGTATTTACGGTAGTATTGCTGTGGGCGGGATCATATTACGCCATTGGGGGACAAATTACCATAGGCGAACTCATGTCTTTTTATGCCATTATTGGATATTTTACAGGGCCAGTAGCAAGTCTGATAGGTGCCAATCTGCAAATTCAAAATGCGCTTATTGCTGCCGATCGTTTGTTTGAAATCATGGATTTGGAACGAGAAAAAGAATCCCAAAAAATAAAGCTTGACAAAGAAAAAATTGGTGACATCTATTTTAAAAACATCCATTTTCGGTATGGAACTCGTGTTGATGTTTTTGAAAATTTTAGTCTTAGCATTCCCAAAGGTAAAGTAACCGCTTTAGTAGGTGAAAGCGGTTCAGGAAAATCAACCCTCATAGCGTTGTTACTGCTCTTATATCCCATTCAAAAAGGGAGGGTATCAATTGGTGGTATAGACATAGGTCATGTTGAAATAGATAGCCTCAGAAGTTTGATTGGAGTTGTGCCACAAAAAATTGATTTGTTTTCTGGGAATGTGATTGAAAATATTGCCTTGGGACAATTCTCGCCAGACATGGAAAAAATTGTAAAAGTGTGTAAATCAATTGAAATTCTTGAATTTATTGAAGCACTTCCCAACGGTTTTCAAACTTATTTGGGTGAAAATGGCGCAAATTTGTCGGGAGGACAAAAACAAAAGATCGCCATTGCTCGGGCACTTTACAAAGACCCTGAAATTCTCATTTTTGATGAAGCTACATCTTCCCTAGACGGTACTTCCCAGAAAAACATTTGGAAAGCGGTAAAGACACTCCAAAATCAAAAGAAAACGATTATCATCAGCACCCACAGATTGCAGTCTATAACAGAAGCTGACAACATTGTGGTACTCAAAAATGGACAGCTAGTGGAAAACGGCACACATGAGGAGCTGATTTCGCTAAAAAAAGAGTATTACCATCTATGGAAAAATCAAACAGGGGTAGGTTGAAAAAGAAGAAATTTTATTTAAAATTCAAAAAAAATCCTTCCGTGCTAACAACTTACACGGAGCAAACCTAACTTAGGTGCGCTTAATTTTTAAATCTTACAGTTATGAATATATTATGTTTAGAAAAATATGGGGTTTCTGAGATGGAAATTCCAGAGATTAAAACCGTTTAAGGTGGATGGGTGTGGACCATTATGCCAACTACAGAAGCCTTTAGAGAATGGTATGGTTCAGATTCAGGTATGTCAGAGTATTGTTAATAATTTCTAAAATGAGCTAGCAATAATGAAGAACCTTTTTAAAAACATTTTATTGAAAGCGATAGCAGTAGCTCTGATTATGCCACTATATCATGTAAAAAGCTTTTTTATGAGTAGAAAGTGAGCTTCAATTCATTCAGGGAGCATCATTGT
>Ga0209555_10002641_pt1 | contig 12479 bp, 13 predicted proteins | sample SaaInl85LU_5_DNA_FD_184643 | JGI IMG/M metagenome (GOLD analysis project Ga0209555, IMG submission 184643) | Marine microbial communities from expanding oxygen minimum zones in the Saanich Inlet - ESP_85LU_5_DNA (SPAdes) (version 2) | ecosystem: Environmental > Aquatic > Marine > Intertidal... | reverse complement strand
CTATTGGAGTGCTATAAGCATCTACTTCTCCACCTTTTGCAAAACTGTATGGTATAAATACTTTATTCCCATACATATCTGTTAATTCATCATCTTGAATTATTTTCGTTATTGGTACAAACGGATAATCTGAACCGTGAGCACCTTGTGCGAAATTAGTAAGACCTACTTTTCCGTTTTTCTCAGTAATATACCAAGTTTTATCCTTGTAAATTACCGAGTCGCTTAGTCCCATAGTTCTTACCTCTCCACCTTTTGCGTAATCGCTTTTAATTTCATAATCCATTATGAAATATCTATCGTTTCCACCAAATTTTACTGCGTATTGTTTTTTACCATTTACTTCTCTAATTTCTCTTACAATTCTTTCAATTTGATGCACTCCGTCTCTATCTGAAATAGTCGCTTTTATTTTATCTCCTACTTTTATCTCCCCGCCTTTTGCATAGGTAGAACCACCCTTCTCAAGTTGTCTTGCTTGAGAAACATCTGAACGGTTGGGTCTGTTTTCATAATAAACAGAACCGTCTTTACGTCCTTTTCGCACCTGTTCTTTTGTTGGGGTTTTATAGTTTTTACGTCCTTTAAATCTCCACCCAACAGGTTTTGCTTTTCTGTTAATATCATTTATTACTTCATTTCGAGTCATTCCTTTTAAAAATCCGTATTCGGGCTTTTTAGAAAGTTTTGTTATAACACCTTTGAAGTCTTTTTTAGACATTTCAATAAACTTTTTCCTACTTCTTAATAAAGCGTTTGCAAGTTGTTTCGCTGAAACGTCTTTTTCAGTAGTTCTACCCGCTTTAATTTGTTCTTTAATACCTTTTATTTTGTCTTGAATTTTTGATTTAACACCTTCTTTGGTTGCTTTAGAAAGTTTGGTTTCCCAATTTGTTAAATCTTTTTTAAGTGCTTCAAGAGCTGCTATTTCGTTTGTTTTTTGTGTTAATGTTGCCATTTCTTTATTTTAATCTGTTTTCTAATTCTAATTCTAATTCCAATAATTTTGCCTCGGCTTCTATTGAGTCGGGGTCTTCGGGGTCATCGTATAATTCAATAAGTTCTTTCTGTGTATCAATTTCATCTTGTAATTGAATATTTGTTAAATTTTCAAATTGAGTTTCAAATACAACTTGTTCTTTTTCAACTTGTTTTCTTTCTTCTTTTGGAGACTCAACACTTGGCGAGTATTTTTTCCAAATTTCTGAGAATACTAAACTGACTGCTTCACTTAAATCCTCATTAGAATTTCTTAATTCTTCAAAAATAGGATTGTTAAAATTTACAAAATCTGTTAATGTTTCTGCAATTTGTTCATTTGTCATAATTCAATTTTTTTCATTTTTAATAGTGCCCTATCAATAGTTTGCTCATTCTCATAAATATCTAACATATTTATTTTTTCTCCTTTTGGATTGATAAGTATATACTTTACATCGTTGGAAAATCCGTCTGTTGTACCAAAACTTTTTAACAAGTAAGAACTAACAAAATTATTTTGATTATCAACATACATATCAATATTCAATACTTTACAATTACTATTTAGCTTTACGTTACATTCATTTAAGTTTTTTAAAAAAATGTAAATACGCTCTGTTTGTGTCTTTGTAAACCCTAAATCTTTATTCATTTTTTATTAGTTTAAATCATTTAAAAAAATATTTACCTGTTTCAATTTTTCTGTAAACTCTTCTATATTTTCATCAACACTCTCTTGACTATCTGCATACTGACCGCCCTCTGCAACATTAAATGCTTTTGACAATACATCTTTAATGTAAGTTTTGTATTGAGATATAGTTTTTTCATTTGTTTCTACCCACCTCTCGTAAATCCTTTCACAAGCTTTTTTTGCATCATTATAAAATAAATCTACGGTATCAAGTATTCTGTAAAACTCTTCTACTATATCCTTATATCCTCTTTCATTTTTATTACCATTATAATCCCAAGTGTCTAATGGATTTGGTACACCCCCAAAAATCATAAGAGGTTTTGGCACTTCTAACCATTGTTTGTCATTTTCTTTTATTTGTTGATAATACCAATTTTTGTATCTACGAGTTGTTTCCTCTAATTTCATACCGCCATATAGTGTACTACCATATCCCCTTTGAGCTACACCATATTCTTTAGCAAAAATAGCGGGAGTAAGTTTCCAAGTATTGTACCTGTATGTTCTATCATCTGCAACGGCAATTGCTAATTTTGTAAAATCCAAATCCTCTCCAAAATCTTTAATTACCGTAGTAATTACACTATAACCGTCTTTTGCTCGGTTACTTGACATTTCATTACCATTGCTTTCGTAAACACGAGCTGAATTTAATCTTGTTCTTATTCCTACGCTTTCAAAAAATCTTGCAGCCATAAATAATGGTAATGCTCTTTGAAGCATACCGCTTTCTTCCATACCGCCTAAACCGCCAACAGGTACATACAAATCTACCGTTTGAGACTTTCCACCTTCTTTTTTAAATAATAAATATGACCTTTTTTGTTTAGTTTTAAATGACTTGAATTTACTTGGAATATTTAAAGGTGAATATCCTTTTTCTATTGCCTCTTGAGTACCTTTATCTTGTTGAGTCATTTTATACTTTTTACCTGTACTATTTGACACATACCAAAAATCCCCTAATTGATTTTTTGTAACAAAAATTGGAGGTACTACTCCTTTTGTCTCATCTGTAAACTCATTAGGGCTTTCTTTTGCAAGTTTTTCAGAATAAAACTCTTTTTCAGCAAATAGTCCTAAACTCGCTAAACCAAAATCAAATATACCTTGTGGTCTATCTGTTATTATAAGTTTAGATTTTTTAAAAGAACCTCCCATATCAATATCGGCAAGAATTTCATCAAAAGCTAAAAGTACATTTTCGAGCAATTCATTTTTTGAATAAGTAGTGTAAAAACCTTCGTTTAAATCATCAATATTCCTTGTTTCAGAAGTAAAATAAGACGTTGGTATATTACTCTCATCAAACATAGAGTCATTAGCATATTTACGAAAATTAGAATACTTTTCAGTCATTTCGGCAAAATACTCATTACCTTTCGACATAAACTCTTGCCAAGAGTTAAAACGAGCAAAATAAAAATTTGAGTTTCTTAATCTTGATAACTTTTCAATATTTGATAGAATACTATTCATTTACTCTGTTTAGTTTTTCCTCGTTAGTTGTTATTAGAGCATTTACGGCTTGTAACTCTGCTTCTGTATTTAATTCACTCAAAGGTGTTTTATCTTTTGACGGAACAATTACATTGAAGAACTCTTCATAATTAGCTTGTTCTTTTAAGTATTCTGCCTGTGTTGTACTAAATAAATTTAAAAAAGAATCTACACCTTGCTTTAAAGTTTTAGGTTTTGTAATTGCAGTATTAGCTACATTTTGCATTTCAACATCTCTTGAAACTATGTATGTATCTCTTAAAGAGATTAAAATACGGTATGAAACAAAGGCTCTACCCGCCCAACTTCTATCTAAAATCGCTTCTCTAATTTTAGTCATAAATAAAAATATAAAAGCAAAATCACTCATTGCAGCCTCAAATTCTGAACGATAATCGGCTATTATCTCATAAGTAGAACCTACAAATCTATCTTGCAAAGATAAATCTTGTTTAAAGTTCGCTTCATATTCTACACTTGTTTCATTTAAAGGGGTATTCCCTGTCGCTACAACAAATATGTTTTTTTTGTATATTTTCTCTCCTTTTCCGTTGTAAATGTATGTAGGGTCTTCGGGAGTCCCAAGCTTTACTTTTGCTAAAGCTGCATTTAATACACCCGCAGTATTTGGGTCTAACTTTGGCAACTCGTCTAAACAAAGAATTGCACCTTTCATTTCATTACCTTGTTTGTCTACGTTAGTCCAAGCCATTTCAAGTTTACCCTTTTGATAACCTTCAATTGTTTGCCCGCCAACTAAATCTAATGGAGAAGTAAATTGATTACAGTTAACTTCTACATAATCATAACCTAAAAATTTTGCAATTTGCTCAACTAAAAAAGTTTTTCCTGTTCCCGCTCCTCCATAAAGATATACATTATTTTTTGCTACAAAATCTGAAAGTAGTTTTTGAAATATCGGTCTTAATACTTGGCTTTCTGCTAAAACTTTACCTACCCCTTTTGAATAAGGAGTTGACAATGTAAGAGTTGTTTTTACTTGTCCGCTTAATTTAGTTTGCAACTCTTGGTCTAAATCAGAATATTTAACTTTACCTGTTATTCCCGTTTCTTTACTCATAGAAGCAATTAACTTTTTGACCTCTTCTTTGTCTATTTTGCCTCCTTCTTTATTTACTTTTTTATAAGTGTCAATAGTTTCTTTCAAAGCCAATAAAGCTCTACTTAAACCGTCTCCCTGTGCTGCTTTTTCTTCTAACTCAAATTTTTGAAGTTGGGCTTGTGCCAAAAGTCTTACTTCCTCTGTTGTTGCACTTTGAACAAGTGCTTCTAATTCCTGTTTATTATTCATTTTAATTCTTTTTTAATTGGGCTTGTACTTGATTTATAAATTCTTTTTTTGAATTGATTTTTATGCCAAATTTTCCTTCCAAATCTGTTTTTGTAAAAGAATCTAAATAGGCATCAATTAAATTACTATCTCTTAAATATAATGGTGGTATTTCATTTTCAATCATTTTAGAAATACCTTCTAATTCCTTATCTACCTCATTGTTTGGATTAGGTGCTTCGCCTTCGCCTTCTTGTCCTTCACCTTCTTGACCCTCTTGACCCTCTTGACCTCTTCCTGTTTTAAGCTCTTCTTCTGCATTTTTTTCGCTTCCCTCTTGACCTTCCTGTCCCTCTTGACCTTCCTGTCCTTCCTGTCCCTCTTGACCTTCCTGTCCTTCCTGTCCTTCTTGTCCTTCTTGTCCTTCTTGTCCTTCTCCTGTCATATTTTCGGGTTCTTCTCCCTCAATTTTATCCAAACTCAAATTTTCATTGTTAACACCTTCGGGAGTCTCGCTTTCTTCACCACCCTCAGAAGTTTCATAGGGAGTCATTTTATAAACAAATATTTCTTCTTTTGAAGTTCTACCCATTTTTTCTCCTATTGCATCGGTTAGATTATCATCAAAATTTAATGCAAATTTTCCTTTTATCACATCATATTTTGAGTCTTCAACTGCGTACATATCTAATCTTCCAAATGGCTTTTTAACAGGAGGTGTAAACACTTTATCAAGGTCTTTATAGCTAATTACAACTTTGTTACCAAATACCTCTGCAAAACTATCGGGCTGACGGCTTCCGCCTAAGTTTCTTAAATAAACAAAAACACCGACACTTGGGTCTTCTTGTTTGGGTTGAGGTTGTCTTTTTAAGATTAGTCCCTCAAAATAATCAACCGCTTCAAAAAAACTTTTTTGATTTTCACCATTAAACTTTTTAATATCAATAATTTCTCCTTTGGGATTTAATTGACCAATTTCAAAGTGTGAAAATTCTGTTTCTTTCATTTCAGTTTCTACATAATATGAAACAGTTTTTCCAATAGGACTACCTTCATTCATTTTCACCGCAATAAATGTATAGCCGTCATCACTAAGAGCGTTCTCAATTTGTCCTAATTGTTTATTAAGATTACGGTTAGTCAATATATCTGTTTCATACATAAATTTGTATGGTTCACCCTTAAATTCCACAAATTCATCAAAATTATCTACGTTATAAATCATAGATTCCTCAACCCAAGCGGGTTCTCTTACTTTTAAAAAGTTTTTGTTATTTCTATAAAGCCTCTTAAAATAAACCCCTGTTGGTTTATGATAAGCCAAAAGATTTTGACTTAAATTGTTTTCCTCATAAAACTCTATGTCGAATGTATCTAATATCATATTTTAACTAATAATTTTCCCACCTTCTTTAAATCTAATATCTTTTGATTCATAAGAAAACGTAAGGTTATCTATTGACTTAATTTGTTCGGGGTTAAAAACTGCCCAAGCGGGTGTAATGTTTTCTTTGCCATTGATTATTTGGTCGGGGTTATTTTCGTAAAAAGCAAACCCGTCAAAATATCCGTCTTTTTTAATCTTATTTAACCATTCTACACCACCACGAAGATATTGCCAAGCCCATAAACCGCCTTTTTTATTACTTGCAGATTTTAACATTTTATTTAGAGGTAATTCATACCCGTATTTTAGATTTATGTAACCTACAAATTCATCGTAAGTTATTTTTTCAACCTTAAACAGTCTTAAATCTATTGGATTTTGTATTCTTAAATAACATCTAAACAAAGTACCTTTACCTCCTTTCATATTTTTAAACCATTCTGAATAATCTAATTTTTCGGCAAAATATGCAATAGGAAATCTTTCAAAATTAAATTTTGTAAATTCATCTCCACCCGCACCGTGATATACTTCTATTGGCTTACCAATATCATCAACTACTTTAGACTCTGCAAACCAAGTATTAAAATTAGGATAATTACGGTTAAAAAGGCTTTTTAACGGAGAATCTTGACCTGTACCGTTTAATGAAAAATATATGTCGAAAAATCGTCTTGGGTCATAAAGCTTTACCGACTGAATATTCTTATATATTTCAGTAATTTTGTCGTTGGTAATTTTTATAGCTTCAAAAGAAGTTGTAGGAAGTGCTTGTGAAAGAGATAAATAATCATAAAGTTCTATATTTGAATTTACTGATAATAAATCATATCTTGTACTTAATTCTGAAGTTAGTCTTGATATACTATATAAAATATCAAAACTAAATTGTTCTGTAAAAAGTTTAGAGCCTATTTCACTATTTAATGCAGCTTCTGCACTTAATGCTAATAAATATTTATCTTTTTCTGTCATTGACTAATTTTTTTATTTCAATCCACTCTTTAAAAACTATTTCTTCCATTTCTTCTAACTCTCCCAATCTAAGTTGATTTTCATCATATGCAAAATTATAAAGCTCTACCATAGTTTTAACTATGATATAGTCTTCACGAGTTTTAGTATATGAATCAACAAGAGGTGAATTTTTAATGATTTCAGAATAGTCTATTTCGTTAGACTCTTCTTTGTACCCGCTTTCTTCCCATTTTTCTATTTGCTCATTAGCTTTTTGAATGAACTCAGATTTTTCAGAAGACGGAGGTGCAAAAAATTCATCGGGAATAAACAACCTTTCAAAGTTTTTCTTTTCACTTCTTCTTTCCTTACCACCAAATCTCTCCAAAAAATAAACATTTTTTGGGGTTATTTTAGTTATCTCAACGTTCTTATCTTGTTTACCTTGATAAACACCTGTATCTCCGACTTTATATGACTCCTGTGTCTTAGGTTTGCTTTGTTTAATTGGTTCGGTTTGTTTAGATATTTTCTCCATTCTGACATTTGTTATTGCCATATCTCCTTGAGCAAAACTTAAACCGTTACCTCTATCGTAAGCGTAAAATTTTACACCACTTTTATTACCTACGTCTACAAAAGTATATTTTACAATACCGCTTTTCAATCTTCTTTTACCTCTAAAAGAAAGACGTTTTTTATTTCCGCTTTTTACAGAACTATCAAACAAAATTGAAAATTCATCTCCTTTACTTAGTGATAAAATAAATTCATCGTTGTCAATAACCTTTATCTCTCCCCCACCTTCAAAACTATTTTGAAATTTTAATGTTGCATTATTTATCACTTCATCTGTTTCGGCATCATTTTTTATTTTATATTTTTCTAATTGGTCTTTTGTAAAGTTCCATTCATCAAAATTTATATTATCTGCTTTTATCCAAGCGTTTTTGGGAATCCAATGAGTATCAAACCTCCATACATCTTCTTTTTTGGTTATGAAATCAATAGTTCCTGTCTTTTTTTCTTCATCAACAACTCTAAAAACACCGAAAGGCACTAACCAATAAGTAAGATTACCAAATGCTTTTTCACTAAACCCTACCAATTTATATAAACCAAAGAAACCTTTATCTCCTTTTGAATTGGTTATTTTTGCAACCAAAGGACTTACACCCCATAATTTGTAATCATCAAGATTAGATTCTTTTGGCATAATATACCATATCTCTCCCCCACCTTGATAGGTAGAACCGCCTTTAGCCATTTTCAATTCTTTTTTGTCAACTTCGGCAGCTTTACCTCCCATAACGGACGAATAAACTCGTGAATAAGCCCATTGCTCTTTTGATTTAACGTTTGGTCTTACCGACTGAGGATTTGTTTTGTAGGCTCCAATACCTTTATTGTAAATTTGTTGAATACCTTTTAAACTAACACCTGTATCTCTTGCTATTTCTTTTAAATCGTGTGAAGTACCTTTTTTGTAACCGTACCTTTTATTGTATTTGTCTTTATAAGTATCTACACCACCTCCCTTTTTAAAAATATCGGGAACCACAGTTGCTCCCGACTTATTATCAAAATTAACTTGCTTTTTAGTTGCGGGTATATAGTTACGCATAAAATCATCTAAAGATATACCAAAAGTATATGATTTATCTTTAAAGCCTACTCTCAATGATTGTAAAGTACCACTATCATTTTCCTTAATTGATAGCACATAATAAACCATTGGGAAAGGTTCATTTTCATCAACCTTAGTAATAATAGCCATTCCGACTTTAGGGTCTGACAATGGATTATCTTTTATACTTTCGTCAATAACAACATCTCCGCCTTTAGACATTCGTTGGTCTTTAGAAACACTCCACCCGCCTTTTGACTTTTTGGATTTTTTAGCTTCGATTTTTTTAATCTCTTGTTCAATAAGGTTCTTCATATATTGCCAACCGTTATCTACTTTGTCAACCCATTTAAGCATTGCAACAACTCCCGCTATTCGGAAGTCTCCTTTGTGTCTTGCAACAAATGACCTCCACTTTATGTAGAACCACTCTTCGCTATCTAACCAATATCCCCTTTCTGAAACTCTTTCTAAATTTTTGAAAGCTTGATTACCGTATATATTACCGCCTTTCTTCCAAATTTCGGGATGATTTTTCTTTATGTTTTGGGCATATTTCAAAATCCATTTATTAGGTAGTCTGTTAGGGTTGAATTGAATTTTACCCCCTTTTGCATATTCTTGAGGGTCTTCATCGTGTGGGTCAATTGGTTTCTCAATAGGTACACCACCTCCCGCACTTTGATTTATCCTTGATAATTCCTTCCAATGTTTTTTTGAGGCTTCTTTGTTAATAATAACCTCTCCGCCTTCTAATTCAACGGGTCTGTTTCCCGCATCTGTAACAACCGCTTTTATTCCGCCTACATCTTTACCTTCTTTGTTTTTATGAGGTTTACCAACTAAATTTCCGCCCTTCTTCCCGTTACGAGTTATGTTTTTATCTTCATTCATTGAAATTCATCTTGCAATAATCTATCAAAGATATAAAATATTTTGCAATAAAAGAATTTTATTTCATACTTGTACATTTATACAAACATTTTTAAAATACTTCTGCATACCTTTGTAGTATGGGAAAATTGAACATAAAAAAGGCTAAAGTAGCAATTGCAAGTTTTTTAATTTTAGGTATAACAGGAATGACTATACTTAAAGTGCAACAAATTGCAAATAAAAAAAGAGCAAAAAATGGCAAACATAAAAAGGAGGGTTTGTTTTCAAGGCTATTTGATACAAATAACTAAAAGGTGGATTAGTTTTAGAGAATCCAAAACTTTTTTTCATTTTGCAAGATGATTATTCAAAAATAATTACTGAACCTTTATACCCCCAACGCTTTTCTGAAATCTCTTTCCATATATGGCTATCATTTTGGCAAAAAGTATCTTTTACGGCTTTTATTAAATTGTCAGTATCGGGCTTAACCTTCATAGGTAAACCATTCATTTTCTCCTTCTTTTTTTTACTCCAACTGTTAGGCATTGGCATAATGAATAAAATATCTAAAACAGGCTTCATTTCATAATTCATTTCTTTTGCAGCTTGTTTTAATTCATTTTTGTACTTAAAATAACGAGTTACTGCGGGTCTTTGCCTTCTATTTATATCGGGATGATTAGGGTCTGTTTTCCACCTATCACTTTGAGTCATTCTTGGAGCTGAAACAGGTATTACATCAAATAAATAAAACTTTCTTGAATTATCTAATACATAACTTGCATTTTCGTCATAAACTAAGGTGCTACCTTCGTTAATATGACAGAATCCAAATGAGTTTCTAATTCTTTCCGCCATTACTTAACTTTATTATTAAAAAACCGTCTAATTACATAGCTTCTAATCAAACTAATTACAGTAAAATACACAGTAATAATAAAGTTTTGTTGAGTGCTACTCTCTATATTAAGAATAGGGAATATAAGGTACAACGAAAGCATTGAAATTATAAACCCAACAACCAAATTGGATATACTTTCTAAAATTGAGTGTTTTTTACTTTGCATAGCTTTAAGAGTTAAATTTAATTTTTCTGTTGCAATGTTTACATTCTCTTTTATGAATTTTATTGCCGTTTTGGGAATAGTTTGTGATTTTCCAACTATGACCATACTTTTTGCAAAAATTTTTTTTTAATTGTATTCTGTAAAACTCTGAGCTTATTTTATCTATAACTTCAATAACTAAAATGTATATTCTAACCACAAGAATTATTACAACTATAAAAAAAAATAAATCACACATTCAACAAATTTTCAAAGTTTGGAATATTGACAATTGTTTCAGCTATCTTTTTACCGAAAGCATTATCACTTGGATAGTGTACTCCTAATATAATTCTTGAGTTTTCAATCATTTTAGCAAGAGTAATTAGTTCTTTCTCTTTTTCGGGAAATTTTTTAGCTAAAAACAAACAAGTAAACCAACCTTGACAGGCGTGTCCGCTTGGATATGAGGGACTATTACCTGTTACTGTTTCAAATGGGCTTAAATCCTGTTCGGAATAATATGCAAATTGAAAAGGTCTTGGACGATTGTAGTGTTTTTTCAAAGAAGTAATTATCATTCCAATTTCATCATTAAAATTTTCTAAAGTTTCAGTTGGTATGTTTATTCCTATTCTTTGCAAGTGCTCAGAAATCACATCGTGTAAATCCTCGTCTGCATTTTTGCAAAAGTCATAATACATATCCCAATTTTCACTTTGAATTGCTTTACCTTGAATACTTATAATGGTATCTATTTCTTCTTTAGAAGTCTTTGTATTCGGGTAAGGAAAGTCTTTAAATTTTTGTACAACTTTTTGTAAGGTTTCATCTTGATTCATTAAAAATGAAATATTCTCTCTATTTAACTTGCCATACTTTAAGTCTTTCAAACTCTTTAATTGTTTCATACTTTATTTTTTTTTAATTTGTTGTCCCACAAGGGTTCGAACCTCGACTCTTCTGTACCAAAAACAGACGTGTTGCCAATTACACCATAGGACATTTTTACGAAGTTACTTAAAATTACTTAGAATTATATTTCTGCTCAATTGAGTTATCAATTTTTATGGCATCCATTATTGAAAATTCTCCTTTAAGTAATAATATTTGTTCGTAGGTTTTGATTATTCTTTCACAAATCTCATTATTCACTCCAACTTTTTGAAGTTGCAAAGCAATTCTTAAAAATTGAATTTTATCATCGTCTGTAATTTCATTATCAGAAGATTTTTGTTTTCTTGGTAATGTTATTCTTTTTTTCATAGTCGGGTTTTAAATTTTATAGCCTAACCGTTCTGAACAATACTATTTAGCAAAGTTATCCAATAAGCAAAAATTAACATTAGGCTTTCTTGCCTCCCTGTCTTTTTCATCTATTGGTCTTCCGTTTGCTTGCTCCCTTTTCTTAATTATTTCCACGTTCTTCAAATTATGCTTTTCTATCAAGCTATCGTTCTTTCCACCCCTACTTGCCGTAAGTGTTAAATTATTTGGTATTTCATCTAATCTATTGACCCAATAATTAACACTTTTTGTGTATGCCCAAAATTCAACGTCCTTATTTTCTGAACAAAGTCTTAACCACATATCAAAATATTCTTGTGAGTAAAAATCACCGCTCATATGTATTCTAATATGTTTTGCCTTTGTTGGTATTTCGGGTATGCCTCCACTACGCAAAAAATCAAAGTTTTTCCACCTGTGCTCTCTTACTGCGGGGAATCTTTCTTGCATTGCCGAGTAACATCTGTAAGCATTACTTTTATTGTCAAACTTACCTGTTTCCCTATCTACTTTTACTAAACATTCAAGGGCAAAAGGGCAACTAAAACCACTTGGCAAATTCCACTCATAAACTACACCTTCGTAGTATTTTGTTTTTCTTAAAAACTTCATATTTTCAATTTTTTTTGTTTGACATTACTTGTTTTATTTAAAATAAATCGTAACAGAATATAGGTGTTTTATCACCAACAAATGAACCTAATACGTTAAAGGCAAAATATTCCTCTGCTTCATCTTGGGTCATATTATTTTCTCCATTCATTAAAATTTGATAACACTTTTTTACAGAATAAATTACTCTTTGACTACTGTAATCTATTCCA
>Ga0209555_10002639_pt1 | contig 12484 bp, 27 predicted proteins | sample SaaInl85LU_5_DNA_FD_184643 | JGI IMG/M metagenome (GOLD analysis project Ga0209555, IMG submission 184643) | Marine microbial communities from expanding oxygen minimum zones in the Saanich Inlet - ESP_85LU_5_DNA (SPAdes) (version 2) | ecosystem: Environmental > Aquatic > Marine > Intertidal... | reverse complement strand
TTCTATTTCATCTAGCCCACAGGTAGTTATACCGCCCCGCCTAATACATATTCTGTATTGTTTAGAGACGGTATTACTTTCCTTAAAATACTTGTCAGGCTTTATGTAAACCTGAAAGTCATTATCTATGCACCATTTAAAATCTAAACTCTGGGTCGACATCTTTTTTGTCATCTTCCTTTGTTTTAAAAATTATCCACCTGCCATTTCCGTCCCTACCTTCTACGGCCTCAACACCTTTAAAGTCAGCAAAAGCCTTTAGCCACTTATAGAACTGAACTCTTGATACGGTGTTCTTAGTCTTAGGACCAAAGTCAGGGTTATCAGCAACAAAGTCACCATAAAGAGTATCCTTAAATATTTTCTTATCATACTTAAGAATAGGCGTTGGTTTTGATCCATCTATTAACCCTAACCACTCTATAAACTGGTGTTTTGTACCGGCAGCTAGTTGACGTATAGAAAGGTTTCTAAACTTAGACTTAACAAAGCCAGTGCTTAAATACCCCTTAAGGTTATTCAACATGTAATTATCAAATATGCACCACTCATCATTAGACCACTCATCAAAAAGCCTTTTCTTAAATTCATCAACAGGTGTAAAGTCTTTGTTGTAATGTTGTCTAAATTCCAGCTCCCACTTACGTCTCTCAAAAGAGTTACCCTTACCACTAATAGCGTAGTTTGTTGTGATAACAATCTTTGGTGCAAACCTAAAAGGAATAGTTATAGCGTCTTTGTTTTTCTTCTCAATAGTAATTCCCTCAGTAATAACAGAGAATAACCTTTCGAAATTAAAGTTACTAGATACATCATCAAAACATACTACCTGAGTATCAGTGTTGATTGTTTGATAAGCAAAAGGAGAGTCAAACGAGAATGACTTACCATTGATGTAAGACACCTTCTTCATGGCCGCAAGTCCCTGAACAAACAACCCCTTACCAGTCCCTCCCTCAGGGTTGTCACTAATAACCTCATCATTAAGTATTACGGAAGGACAGTAACCCGGATCCTTGTAACCACTAAGCAAAAATCCTATAGTAGACTCTAAAGATTTTATTCTACTTTCATCACCTCCTGATATGTTAGAAATAAATTGTTTGAAGTCACACTCCGTAGTGTCGCAAAACTCAAAGTCTCTTTCAATAACCTGATCCTTCCACACGTAACCTCCAAGGTCAACGTATTCTATAGGCTCTATTACTTCCTTAGTAACTCTAACCGCGCAGTTTCTGAAGTATATATGAGAGTAGTCTTTAGTATCTTCTACAAAATAAATGTTAACCGTATCAAGTAATGACAAAAAATCCTCCTTAAAGTACCTTGTTTTATCTGCAAAGTAATTATATATAGACAAGTCTTCAACTGTCTTCAGGTGATCAAGAACAAAGTCTTTTACCTCCTCCTCGCTGGCCTTGTTTATTAAGTTATTAGACACTCTAACAAACATATATTTATTACTGTCGTGCGGAGCAAACTTATAGAACCCGTTAAGCTCTAAAAACTCCTTAAATAAATAGTGCACTAGATTGATAGTACCCTTCTCTGACTTGGTCCAAAACTTTATAACTCTTGAACTCTTCTCAAGGTTCTCTACAATTTCATCTACCGCTTCTTCATTTATATTCTTATCTCTAAGGTCTTTCTTTATTTCTTTTGAGGACGCGCCCTTATTGATTCGATCTCTCATTCTGTGTATCTCCTCTTCGTCCTCGTAGAACTTTGTCCCATGAGCAGAAGTGTTCTTATACGCACTATTTATAGTTATTTGAATCTCTGACATTGGAAAGCTAGAAGACTGCATTTGTCCAATTACAATCTCAGCCAACGTCTTGCTTATTCCAAACTCATTAAACGCCGACGCTAGTATAAACACGTTATTGTTTCTCTCTCCGTCAACAAGACCGTACTTCTTAGTCCACCACCTCATTAGCCTATCAACTATCTTTCTGTCGTCTGTAACAGGGATAGTGTTTAGAGCGGCTTGTCTATCTATAGGCTTAGAGTTTAAGTCAGATAACTCTTCCCAAATCTCTGAGTCAAGATTAACGTGTATCTCAGGGTCATAAGACTCATAACAAACTCTACTTATATTTTTAGATGTAACATCAAAGTAAGGAGAGTCAAAGTGTTCCTTAAGAGCATCAAAGTATCTCTTATGGTTGTCAACATCCTTAGGTATTTTAACAATAGTCTTAAGACCATTTCCACTAGGACTAACAAAAACAGACATGACATACTTATCTGTCATCATCTTGTTCTTTTCTTTAATCATATCAGACTGATTCTCATACCCGTCAAAGTCTAAACATATGTAACCGCTATGCTCGATAATAGCCTCATCAGACCTCCTGTTGAATTTTCCTGAAAAACATACGGCCGGAAGGTTCTTTTTAAGTTCATTGCGAGCAGTCTTGTCCTCCTCAGATCTAATCTGATTGATAAGGTCTACGTACTTGCCGTTCTTAATTCTTTCTAAGACAAACTCTATGTCCTTAAAAAAAGGCGTAGATGTTTCCTTAATGTTTCTAAAAATAGTTATCATAGTAGTTAGTTTTATTTATTATAAATACACTGCATTCTTAAGCAACTTAACAGAAGCCTCTAACTTGAAGTATAACTCTTCTTTTTTTCTGTCATCATCAAGCTGAGATATTAGCACATTAAACCTTTCGCTTTCTTTGTTTTGATCTTGTGCTTTATTGTATTCTTTTTTTAGGTCCTCATACTTGATTCTAAGATCCTCGTAATCACTAAAATCAATAGATTTAAGACGAAATATCTCCTCGTTAGCCTCAATAAGTTTTAGTTGTAAAGAGTATATATCTTGGTCTTCAAAACCTTCTTTTTGTGCTATTTTCTTAAACCTAGAATAAGAATCTCTGACCCACCTGTTATGTCTGATAGCATTGTCCCAAACATTATTTATTGAGTGTAGCACCGTAGCATGGTGCCTATTTAACGAACGGCCTATTTCTGTTAATGAAAGTGGAGTGTACTCTCTAGCTAAAAAGTAATAAAGAGATCTAGCCTCTATGTATCTTCTTTCTCTAGTGTTTTTAATTATGTCGATCTGAAATTCACTATCAACAAAGTCTTTTATATCTTGTAATTTCATAGTAGTTAGTTTTATTAGATAAGTAAGGGAGCCGAAGCTCCCTTTACTATCTTTAGGTTAGAATTAAAATACTAGAATCCTAAGTCATCTTCTAGAGTCTCAGCCTCAACGACTTCGATTTTTCTAGCCGAAGCTTTCTCTTCTATGAAAAGTTTCAACTCATCAGCTCTTTCTTGAGCCATCTTAGCAACTTCATTACCAATTGGTTTTCCAACTGTAAAGACAGGAACAGTGTACTTTACACTTCCTTTTTTCTCGTCTCTAGCCTCATTGATTTCAACCCACTGATTGTCTAAAAGATTTTCTTTTTCTCCATAGAAGTCAGACCATTCTTTTACAACCGCACCCTTGAAGGAGAAGTTTGCAACTGAACCGTCTTCCAACATAACATAAACAGATCTGTGGTACTTACCTCCGGCGTTTACAATCTTAGGCTTAATGTCCTTGTAAAGACCTTCAGCTATAACGCCGCCCTTGAAAGAACGTACCGTCATCTCTTCTGATCCAATCCAGAAAACCTCGTTAGCGTAGATTCCGCTGTTACTAGCATCACTAAATCCTTTTACCGTGTGGTAATGCTGAAGGAATGCAAACTTCAAAGGAAGTTTTACCTCAACGTTTTCACCAGCAGACTTGTCGTAGAACTTGAACGACTTGTCGTTTGATTTCCACTCCAAATACTTGGTAGTTGGGTTGTTGCTAATTGGTGTTGTTGGTTGTGCATGATTAATTCGTGCCATAATAAAAAGTGTTTAAATTACGAGGGATAATGCCGCCCCCGCTTCGGCGTTTTTATTTTAGTCGTTGTATGTTCTTCTGAACATAGCTAACGGGCTGTAAATAGTTTTTTCAAAAACATATTCTATAATGTGAGACGTATTCCATCCGCCTAACTCATCATGAAAAACTTCATCTACGTTAGTATATTTTACAAATATCTCAGGGTTACCCTTATAAAACTTCAAATACACAAAGTCTACGCAGTCGTAAATACCTAAGTGAGCAAACTTGTCTAATATCCTGTTGTTATGCATTTGACATGATCCGTTAGTACCATAGTTTATGTCGCTAAACCTACCTTTTCTTGTAGAAGAAAGATCGTTGTATCCTGAGAAATTAAAACTATAATCACCAAGAATTTCTCTAACGTATTTAGCGTTTTTACGTGGTTTTTTATATTCCATAATAAAAAGTGTTTAAATTACGAGGGATAATGCCGCCCCCGCTTCGGCGTACTTTGCAAATATATATTTAATGTTGATAAAAAACAAGAAAAATTATAAAATAATTACACCCTTGTCGTTTTTAGGGTAGTCTTCGTACCCAACTACTTCTCCGGTGTCTAAGTATCTCTTCCATTTAGCAAGCGCGCTAGTGTACGCATCGCGACCTCTTTCTATGTGCTCATCACCTAAAGTGTAACACTGTACAGAGTACGGGTTATTTGTTTCGATTGCCGTGAACACAAAGTTCTTTGGGTCAACGCCTAGAACGTCACTGTAGAAAGCCGCCTGAAGGTGGTATCCGTACTTGTAAACGTCCCTCATGAATCCTTTAGGTGAATTGTCCTGGCAAGTCTTAGGATCGCTTATAAAGCCTTCCTCTTCGTTATAACAATCAGGTCTAACCTTAACAAGAACTCCATTGATCTCTGAGTAGAATGACGCTTCCTTGATTCCCTCGTTGAAGTACATCGCTTCTTTGTTGTTGTTGAAGTTCTCCATTATAGCATCTTTGATTGCTATAGTTTCCTGATCAACCAACTCCTTACCCTTGGCAAGTTCCACGTACCTAGCGTACTCTTCCTTTCCCGCCTTAGTCCTCTTGTCAACCTTAGGCATAACAAAGTAATCTTTTTCAAAATTCTCCGGCTCCAATATAGCCGTGTGTATTAGTGTACCTAAGCTAAGTGATGAGGTGTTAAAAGGCTTCTGATTTAAGTAGTGCAATACAGACTTCTTGTGTATAGTTTTTAATGCTGAAGAACTAACATACCTTTTGTTGCTGTGATACGTTTCGTTAGATTCAATTTTAGTTTTCATAGTTTGGTTTTTAGTTCCTCAATAGTTTCTTTTAAATTGTCATAAGGCTTAGTGCCTTTCTGCATTAACTTAAGTGCTCTTTGGTGCTTTCTTAGTCTGTAAAGATTAACACCACCCTCTAGATCCTTTTTTAATGCCGCGTAAACGTCTTCCCCTACCTCTTGGTACATGTCTATTTCACTGGAAAGAACAAAAACTTCATCATCCTCCATTACAAACTTAAGGCCTTTGTATATTACAGACTTAGAGTCCTCTTCATCCAATATAACCGCATTACGTTGTGCTCTTAGATGATAAAATAATTCCTTCATTATTGTTTTTTCTTTAAAAAATTAGTCTCTCTGTTTAGGTTCATCTTTATAACAAACAAGTCAAAACTTCTAGCCGCTTGCTTCTCATCGTCATAGGTTCCTAGGTAGTGAGCAACACCTTTTACCGTGGCTTGGGCGGTAAACTTTTTTCTACCCCATACATTTTTTACGTGAACCCCTCTATATTTTGATGTCTTCATATTTTACAAAATTAGTTCATTGGAATAATACATACAACATTTATGTCGATTTTTTTTTGCCCTTATTATATATATATATATTAAATGTATTATATAGTATTTCTTTTCTTAAGTAATAGTATTAAAATCGACATATCGACACAAACTCAACGTTTATAAGGCTTCAGGATGTGTCGACCATGTGTCGATAATGCGTCGAAAGCTTCAATTTGTGTCGATTTTTATTCTAACATCGTCCCACTTTCCATATTTCAAGTTAGTGTTTACTAAAAAATCGATGCGATTTGTCCACCTCTTGTTCATTCTGTCACGAATTATCCATACTCCAGATAGGTGTCCTGCATTCTCAACACATACTTTTTTACCCATTGTGAACCCCTTTTTTTCTAGATCCCTAGACACTGCGATTATTCTGTGTGACATAGGTTTCTCCATGTTGATAGTGAACCCTGTGGCCGTGATGTTAGGGGTATCATCTGTTTGTCCGGGCACGGCGTGATAGATTGTTGCTACCACGCTTACCCATAGTGCTATTGTTTTCATAATTATTAGTTTACTCATCAAAAAATTCCTCTACTGCATCTGTACCCCATCCTGCTGCTAAGGTTATTTGCCTTAAAAGTTCTACATACTCTGTAAAGTCTATATCTGAATGGTCTACTTCTACCGAGTATTTATACTCGTACTGTTCTATTGTTATTCTGTAAGGTTGTTTCATTATTCTGCTTTTGTTAGTTCCTCTTCATCTATTACTATGTGCTCAATGTAGTACTTCTTGAAGCTATTATCTTTAATCTCGTACACCTTTCCGTCCTTATCTGAGTTAACAACCTTAAAGTTATCTAATAAGCCCTTAAACTCAAATATTTCTTTATCAGTAAGCGTTCTCTCTATTGTGTCATGACTCTCTGAGTCTATAAAACCTAAGTTTTTTAACTTGTCTTCATCTCTCTTGTGTGCTAGTATAAAGTATTCACTGTAACAGTTACTTCTTGAAAATTGTAACTCCTGTACCGACTTAACTACTGAGTAGCATAAGTTAATTGCGTTGATTTTTTCGAAAATTGTTTGCGTGATTTCTGCCTCTACTAATTGTTCTTCCATGATTTCTATTTTATTTTATTAAATACTACCTGCTCAGTCTCTCTGAACTGGTCTTTGTTATTATTATACTTATTTATTATACTTTCGATCATTATTAAGTCCTCAATAGATGCGGTTTTAAGCGTGTCTAATAAGCCCTCAATCTTATTTAGTATATTGGTAACCATTTCCGGGTCATTGTCGTACATGGTCTTGTAGTACTGCTCAGTAAATTTTTCTAATGAGCCAATACACTTGTTCAAGTCTCTCTTAAACTCTTGCTTATAAAACTTAGTGCCAACGAGCGAGTCGTTTGCCTCAAGCAAGAGTTGTGACAACATCAGTGATTTTGTTACGTCCATTTGTAGATTGTTTTATTATAAAATTAAGTGTACCCTTACTACTTATATTAAACCTATCCATTGTGGCTTTATACGACCTTGTTTTGTAGTAGAATTCTAACACCTCAGCATGGTCATGCTTCTTAACAAAAGATGATGCATGTTTTGCTTTGGCTATTCTTACTTCCTTTGGCATATCCATCATATTATCACTGTGCGTGCCTATACCTATGTTGTCAACATGGTTGTTCTTTGAGTCACCGTCTAAGTGCCTAACCACTGTGCCCGGCTCGTATATTTTCTCACCATACTTTTGGTAGGCCTGTAGCCTGTGAGCGCGTAGGTTTTTACACTTACCGTGCACCCGTATAGTTACGATAAGGTACCCGTTTCTAAAATACCCTACGTCTTCTTTTTGTGGGCCATTTACTATTCCTTTATCGGTTACCCTGTAGCCTTTGTTGTAGGCCACTCGTTCTATTTCATTATATTTCATTTGAATGTGCTTTTAATTAAGTAGTAGCACAATATAATTGCTACTAACGTTGTCATATCGTATTGAAAATTATTAAGTTTTTAATGTTGTCGTCTACAGACAGATTCTCGTCGTAGTACTCATAGATAAAATGATCGATGTCTATGGGTTGCATGTCTAAGGTCTGTGCTACTTCTAAAAATTCCTGCATAGTTCTTCTATTTTTTCACTAATATCATTATAATCATCTTGTGCCTCTTCACTTAAGTGAATATCACCATTGAAGTTTATGTAGTAAGTGTTTTCTTTGTATCGTCTCTCCACTAACTCACTAGCTAGTTCGTCTATTAATTCCATTAAATTTTTTTCCATAACAAATAAAGTTTTGTAAGTAATTTCATGTTGCTTGTTTCAGCGCTTATCTGCTCAATAACTTCCCTCATTAAACCCTTAGGTAGGTCTATGATGTTAATAGCTATTTCATTGGCATACGTCTCGTTTAGGGCTTCAAGTAGGCTGTCAAACACAATGAAGTCGCCTGTCTCCTCGTCGCATAACACTCGCTCGTTCGCGTAGTCATATACTACATAGTAATTATCCCTCATCATTAACGTCTATTTTTGGTACGTTTAACACCTTTGCAAGCGCCTCCACCTGATTAAATGATTCTCCCTTGAACGTTATCATTAAAACGTTATCTCTCTCTGTATAAAGCAATGGAACGTCCTTTAAAAGGATGCTCATAACTTTAGCTATCTCAGTGTAGTTGTAAGCAGAATTTAAAAGATTCATGCTGTAAGTTGTTTTCTTAATCATGATAATGAATTTAAAATTTTAGTTAATTTGTTTACCATTAGTGTATTGTGTGACTGCTTAGCCATGTTTAGGCAAAAGGTAAGTTCTTCCTTAGCCTCCTCATTGATTCGCATAGCCTTGTCTAAGGCTAATTCCCCGGGTTGACTCATGCGCTGAGCCTCAAACCCTAACATATAAAGTAATTCTGTCATAGTGTTTCTGAATAAGGTACTGTTAATCCGATCATCTCAAATATGTGTGACTGTATTTGTTCACTCTCTAAGACCTCGTCTAAGATTGCATAAGCATCTTCTTCGTTAATGTTTGGATAGTTCATCATAACGTCTCTGACGTGCCATAGATTGCCTGTGTACCACCCCTCTTTTTCTAATACTTGTTTAGCTTCTTCTATACTCATGATTTCTTGTCGTTTAGTAGTTTAAAATGTTTGTACACCTCCGGTATATGTTTCTTATAATAAGGTTGTGCACTTTTTATCTCGTCTTTTAATTTTTTAGGGTCGTCAATGTACGGCCAACGTTCAAAGTAAATTGTAACATCGTCAATAAAATCTTGAACCGTCCAACCCTCCCATATATGTCTACTCATAACTAAAATAATTTATCAATTACACAGTCATAAACAAGGTCTCTGTCCTCGTTTAATCTATCCAATTCGTCTTCTGTTAACGGACGCCCGTCTTTTTCTGCGTAACATATGTACGCGTCGCAAAAGTCAGGATAGTCCCTAGTGTCAATGCCGTCTAAATCTATATTTTCTATCATATCGCTTCTATTATAAAATGTCCCTCGTATAATTCTATTGATGCAACACCTCTACCTAAAAGTTGTTCCTGTAATTTCTCCATGTCACTGCCTCCGTTCTCCTTGGCATGCATAATTACGCCTCGCCAATCGGTCTGCATAACCTCCACGTCGTTTATGTCCGTGTTAATGAACAAGTACTGGTCATTGTCGTTTATCTCAATAGCCCTGAGGCTACCTTGGTTGTCGCCGACGTCAAAAGTAATTAACAGGTCGTCTTCCCATGAAATGTTTATGTCGTCAAAACAACACAGGTACCTGTCATTGAATTCACGCATGATTTTTGTCTTGGCCTCATGCTCATTGTTGGCCGTGTCAATAGTACCGCTTTCTGTGTAGCCTGTACCGTTCCATGTTTCGATAATTAAATACATAGTAATGAATTTTTAAAGTTAATAGCGTCCTCCATATTTTTAAATATTTTAACGCCTCCCATTGTGTGCTTGTCTTGGTACTTCACGTAAATTTTATTCGGCCTAACATCTATTATTCTAGCACTCATGTCCGGGATTATAGCAATTTTCTCCCACTTAATCTCACTGTAGTCAGCGTCTCTTAAGTTAAACAGTTCGTCCTCGTATATCTTTTTTTTGTACGGCCTAGCGCAATTGATTATCGTTTCCTCTTTTGTGCCGTCAAGCCTCGTTATCGTAAATTTTGTCTTAAATTCCATAGTCTATTAAAATTGTGTAAATTAATATGTTTACTATTACTATTACTGTCATTGCTAAGTACATGAGGCTCGTCACGTGAGCCTCCTTGTACATTTTTATTATTTCTTTCATAACTTAAAAATCGTTTCTGTCTCTTACTACTTCCCATATGATTGCTTGGTACTCAAAGCCTTTTAAACCTACTTTGTTAGCCTCGTCAAGCGTAATGGCCTCGATAATGTCATAGCGCTTAGGCGTCAACCCTGTGTCGATCGTCTTACCAAAGCACGCCCTTAGGTGCCACACGTCTACCGTCACTCTATCCGCGTCTAGTCTAGCGATATTTCTAATAAACGCATAGGTTTTACGTGACGTCTCGTCAATTACCCTGTTACCCCTAGCAATCTCAAACGCCTTGAATTTATTGGTATTGAACGTGCAAACTTTTACATGCTCAGGCAGTAAGCCGTCTACCACCGCCCTAAGTACCGTGCCAGCGTCGATTATGTTGCGCTCCCACTTGTTTCTAGGGCTAAGCGCCGATATTACGCCGGCCACTTGCTCAGTCGTAAAATGTCTACCGGCTAGTTCAGTGCATATCTCATGCGCGTTGTAGTACCAATTTTTACCGCTCTCAATTTGCTCATTGCTCGCTAGGTCGAAGTACATGCGTAAATTCTCTCTTATTTTCTTTGCCATGTAAGGCGTAATGTCTTTTAATTTTGCCATGATTTTAGTAATTATAATTTTCTGTGTGGTATATTTTTATACTGTTTTCTGTTACCTCAAAACTCATGTAACTGCCGCTTAGGCACCCACAACAATCGTGAACGTGCCCACATGAATACCCCTGTCCATAAGGGTACCTATTTTCCTCATTGAACATGACTATAAAATTGTCTATAATATCAAGCCTTTTGTCTGTAACCCTACCGACGATTTCTCTCACTCGCTGATAGCTTCCAACATCGTCATAGTCAGTTGTTACGTCTATAAAATTCCTCATGTTAGTTGGCTTTAAAATGATTATTGTAGTCAGTCCACCTTGTTACCGGTAACCTGTATTCTAGTCCATTGGATAGCCTTACAATTCTATGTTTTAAGCCCCAATTTTTAGCCGTGTACAATTCAATGCAAACGTGCTTAATTTCCTTTTGCGTCATTTCTGACGGCACAATACTAGTTAGTTCCATAATTTTTTGTTGATTTTTTAAATATTTAACCATAGTTTCCACACGTACTTGTATGGTTTATTTAGTATTCGAGAAAGTTCAAGAAAAGACCTTTCGCGTATAATACTATCATGTTCCCCTATGTAGTCATAAACATCTTGATGATTGTATAGTACATCTAATAACCCTACAAAGGTAGCTTCAGGGTTTATTAATAACCCTAATTCGTCCGTAGAATACTCTTTTAGGTAGTGTTCTCTTATAGTCATGATAATTAATTTTAATTGTTAGAAAACGTGCGCGGATTCGAACCGCGAGCAGGCCTATCCTACACGTCTTTTTGTTTTTTTCTCTCTAGCCAAACGCTCTCACGCTTAAGACCCCGAGGTGACGTTTTTAAACGCCCTCGTCTCTCACTACTTTGCTATTTGCATTTCATGGTGCACTTGCCATTGCTGGAGACTGTTACACTCAGCCGACCTTTATGGTTGGTTAAACCTCCGCCACTTTATCGCTGTGGTCTCGCTATCTGTACTAGGGAACAGTCGCCCGCTTTAATTACTAGTTATGCTCTAGTGCCGTTGTTTCCTTTCGACACCACAAACATACGGCAAGGGTTCAAGGCACTACAAATTATTCGTTGAAAGTTATGGTTTCTATCGACGAACGGTATTGATTGCACTGACGAAAGGTACGCCGTCCCATTGGTCGATGAAAGTGCCTGATTGCTAGGCCTTTTGGCTAGGGTAAATTGGTTAATATAAATTATCCCGCGCGTGAATGTGTGAGGGGGTTATTGCCTAGCTAAGTTTATGCAACTGCTTGAAAAAATTTCCTCTCAAAATTTCAAACCCTTTGCAAGCGTAAAACGAGAGATTGCTTTGTAAGATCTTTCCTACACGTCAGATAAAAACCTAAAAAAATTGACATCATTGTAAGAAAATTCGGACGGGGTGGGTAAAATAAAATCGTTTTCTGTACGCGAGCGCGACCCTATATCTTATATATAACCCGTTAGTTCCATATATCTGACACCAATATTTTATGTGTCGACATGTGTCGAAAAAGTGTTTTTTAGACAAATATACATTTGTATTATTGAGTTTTGAGAAACCAATAGTAATACTATTACATGTTTGAGGGGTAAAATCGACACAAAATAACACTTTTGACACATTATCGACACATGAGCGACACATCCTAAGGCCTTATGTTTGTTGAGTTTGTGTCGTTATGTCGATTTTTATACTGTTACTTAGAAAAAAAAATACTATATAATACGTTTAATATATATATATATAATAAGGGCAAAATTATTTCGACACAATGCGTTAAAGTAGAATTACTTTTGTATATTAGTGGTCTATGATAGTAATTGGTATACAGTTCCCATATGCAATGGTTGTAGGATGGGAGTTTTTCGGAAACAAAGAAGAGAGTGGTCTAGGTTTTAATAGCTTAATACTG
>Ga0209555_10002636_pt1 | contig 12500 bp, 11 predicted proteins | sample SaaInl85LU_5_DNA_FD_184643 | JGI IMG/M metagenome (GOLD analysis project Ga0209555, IMG submission 184643) | Marine microbial communities from expanding oxygen minimum zones in the Saanich Inlet - ESP_85LU_5_DNA (SPAdes) (version 2) | ecosystem: Environmental > Aquatic > Marine > Intertidal... | reverse complement strand
AGAACGATAGAAAAAAGTGGAGAATGGCTACTTACTCTAAATACCCCATCATCAACAAAGGAACCGTTAGCATTAATGGTGAATTTCAAAATAATGTATGTATATTCTCTGATATTGTCATTCTCACGGACACCATACGGTTTTACAACGTGCATTTAGCATCCAATTGGTTTCAGAAGGAAGATTATCAGTTTTTGGATAAACCAACTGTTGAGGGTGCAGAAAATATTATTGAACGCCTTAAAGTTTCTTTTTCTAAACGCGCAAAACAAGTCAAGGCCATTAAAAAACACATGGACACTTCCATTTACCCTATAATTCTATGTGGAGACTTTAACGACACACCCAACTCTTACGCCTACAAACAACTCTCTGAAGGGCTTACTGACAGTTTCGTTAAAAGTGGTAAAGGAATGGGAAAAACCTACAACGGGAAATTTCCAGCATTACGAATTGATTACATCATGTACAGTCCTGAAATAGATCTCGGAAGATTTGAAACTACTAAGCAAAATCTATCTGACCACTACCCTGTAATTAGTTACTTCAAGAAAAACTAATTCTTCATCACCCTTTTCAACTGCAATAAATTCATAGCATTGGATTCGAAACCAGAAATGTTGTTTTGCACAAAGCGAATAACTTGATCGTAATACAAAGGTACAATAGCCGCATCATCAACAATCATTTGATTCATCAGCTGGTAGTATCGCTGTCTTTTTTCTACAGAAACCTCTACCATCGCTGCTTCATAATATTCATCGTATTTAGCACTTGAAAAATGCGTGTAATTTGGTCCATTAGGGCAAAAATTCTTGGAGTAAAACAAAGCCAAATAGTTTTCTGCATCGGCATAGTCAGCAATCCATGAGCCTCTGAAAAAATCTAATTTTGAAGTGGCGACCATCTGGCGGTGAGTTGACGGCGGATTAATGTTTATGGATACTGCTATACCTATTTCAGAGAGCTGATTTTGTATGAACTCGCATAAATCTAAGTACGAACTGGTAGTGTTAAGTGTAATATCTATGTTTTCTAGATTAGACTCTAAAATTAATTGACGAGCCAATTCTGGATTATAGTCATATCCTATCAAGGAGTCAGAGAATGAAGGCAAGCCTTTTGGTATGAACCCTTTGGTTGCTGGCGTTCCAATATTATTTCTCAAGTAGGTTATCATTTTTTGACGGTCAAAGCCATAGTTAATAGCCTTTCTAACGTTTAGATTTTTTGTTGGGGATAGATTATTACTATCCATTAAGAAGCCCAAATATTCTGTATTTAAGTACGGTAACGATTGGAGTTGAATTTTTCCAATATACTCAGCCCTCAACTGACCATCAGAAGTAAGTACTTCATCTTTATAAGACGGGTCAAGACCAGAAATAAAATCGATATTACCCTTTAGAAATTCCAAAAAGGCCGTTTGTTTGTCTTTAATGAACGTAATGCTTACGGCATCTAACAATGGTAATCCATTTTCAAAATAATCGGTATTTTTTCTAAATACTAACTTGACATTTTCCTTCCAAAATTGAAAATGAAATGGCCCTGTACCTATAGGAGCATCTCGAAAATTAGTGTTTTCAACAATTTTCTTTGGAACAACTGAGCAATACGACATGGACAATAATCCCAAAAAAGGTGGAAAAGCCTGTTTTAATGAAATGCTTAACGTGCTATCATTGATGGCTTTATAGCCTGCAACATTATTCATCACCCACGATCCAGGGGAAGCCACAGATTTATCCGTCAAACGGTCAAAGCTATACACAAAATCATCAGCAGATACTTTTCTTTCCGCTTTAGAATTGAATAATGAATGGTCGTGAAAATAAACATCATTTCTTAAATAAAAGGTGTAGTTGAGCGCATCATCAGAAATGGTCCATTTCTTAGCAATAGACGGCTGAACATTCAGGTTAGAATCCAGCTGCACCAAACCGTTGAACAATTGGTTAACTGCCCAAATATTAGCTTGATCTTTTGCAAAAGCTGGATCAAGACTCGTTATTCCAGCAGACTCATTGTATTTAAAGATTTTTAAATCAGAATCATCACTAGCCTCTCTACATGAAAATGATAGAGAAAGTACAGCAAAATACAAGAAGAAATATAAAAGAAATCGTATCATTCAGGGAATAAAAATACACTATATCGGTAAACATTCAAATTCCAGCCATAAAGGAATATAAATGTGAACATGTTTAGGTTCAATCTATGCTCAAACGTTGCGTTTTGGTTAGCATTATTGCGATAAACGATTTTAACTTTTTAGCGCGATCAAATGTTTGAGTTCCTTACAGACTGGAAAATGAATTAAAAAACAATTATAAAATGACACTCTGCCAAATTTTACGTAAATAGTTAATAAAGAGTTACACTATTTACACAAAAAATATTTTTTGACATTTCTAAAGGTTCATTTTTCCGATATAAAAAACTAATTTTGTCAACGATGGGAAATCAATCTACAGTAGCTTTTTACACGCAAGGATGTAAGCTTAACTTTTCTGAAACGTCTAGTATTTCTAGGCAATTAGTTAATGAAGGCTATCAAAAAGTAGATTTTAAAGATAAAGCAGACATATATGTCATAAATACATGTTCTGTTACTGAAAATGCAGATAAGGAATGTAAACGAATAGTCCGCAGTGCTTTAAAAACTTCTCCTGATGCTTTTGTGGTAATTGTTGGTTGTTATGCTCAATTAAAACCTGAACAAATTTCCGAAATTAATGGGGTTGATTTGGTACTCGGCGCTACCGAAAAATTCAAACTTAACCATTATCTAAACGATTTAAGTAAGAAAGAAAATACAGAAATTCATTCTTGTGAAATTGATGATGCTAACTTTTTCGTCGATGCCTACTCAATTGGTGACAGAACAAGAGCGTTTTTAAAAGTTCAAGATGGATGCGATTATAAATGTACCTATTGTACCATTCCATTAGCCAGAGGAATTAGTAGAAGTGATAAACTTGAAAACGTTCTGCATAATGCCAAATCTATTTCAGAAAAAGGAATTCAAGAAATTGTTCTTACTGGCGTAAATATTGGGGATTATGGAAAGGGTGAATTTGGCAATAAAAAACACGAACATACCTTTTTAGACTTAGTCAAGGAATTAGATAAAGTAGAAGGTATAAATAGATTGCGGATTTCCTCCATAGAGCCTAATTTACTAAAAAACGAAACCATTGAATTCGTAGCAAATTCTAAGGCTTTTGTGCCACACTTTCACATCCCATTACAGTCTGGCTCTGATGAGATTCTAAAGAAAATGAAAAGACGTTATCTAACTGATTTATATACAGATAGAGTAAATTATATAAAGTCATTAATGCCACACTGCTGCATTGGAGTAGATGTAATTGTTGGCTTCCCAGGTGAAACAGATGAGCATTTTCTAGAAACCTATAATTTCCTCAAAGAATTGGACATCTCTTACCTACATGTATTTTCCTATTCCGAGCGAGAAAATACTGAAGCAGCGGTAATGAAAAACCCTATTGACAAAGGCGTGAGGCACAAACGAAGCAAAATGCTAAGAGTGTTATCGGCTAAGAAGAAAAGGCAGTTCTACGAACAACAAATAGGAAGTGTAAGAAGTGTAATTTTTGAAAGTGAAAACAAAGAAGGTTTTATGTACGGCTTTACTGAAAATTACGTTAGAGTAAAGGCCCCCTATCAAATGAGCTGGATAAATACTTTGAAAAAAACTCAATTAAATCAGATGGATGAAAACGGAGTTTTTATCTTTGAAGAAGTTTAACACATACACTATGTATCCTAATATTAGCTATTTATTAAACGATCTTTTTGGAATTAACATTCCCCTACCTATTCAAACGTTTGGCTTTTTTGTGGCCATTGCTTTTTTACTGTCTAGCTGGACACTTTCTTTAGAATTAAAACGAAAAGAAAAAGAAGGCTTGATAAACTCCACCAAACGCAAAAAAATTATAGGAAAAAAAGTAAGCCCTCAAGAATTAATCGTTCAAGGAATTGTAGGCTTTTTAGTAGGTTACAAACTACTATATGCTGGACTAAATTACAGCGATTTTGTGAACAACCCACAGGGCATGATTCTTTCAACTGAAGGACACTTTTTAGGCGGTCTATTAGGCGCATTTATCAACGCCTACATGAAGTATCGTGAGGTGAAAAAAGAAGAGCTAGACACGCCTAAAACCATTACTGAAACGGTACATCCTTTTCAATTGGTGGGCAATATTACAATGATTGCTGCTGTATCAGGAATTATTGGTGCTAAGCTCTTTCATAATCTTGAAAACATTGACGAATTTTTAGCAGACCCTATTGGTCAACTTCTGTCCTTTAGTGGCCTGACATTTTACGGCGGACTTATTTGTGGTGCTGTTGCAGTTATTTACTACGCTAAAAAATACGGCATTCACTATAAAATTATCAGTGACGCAGCTGCACCCGGACTAATGTTAGCCTACGGCATTGGGCGAATGGGTTGTCATTTTTCAGGTGACGGCGACTGGGGCATCAACAACCTCGCTCCAAAACCCGAATGGATGAGCTTTTTACCCGACTGGACATGGGCATACACCTATCCTAATAATGTAATTAATACTGGTGTACCTATTGAAGGTTGTATAGGAAATTATTGCAACGAACTAATATATCCAGTTTACCCTACTCCTCTTTATGAAATCGTTATAGCACTTGGCTTATTTGCCTTTTTATGGTCCATAAGAAAGCGAATTTCTGTACCAGGCGTATTATTTGGCATTTATATGATTGTAAACGGTCTAGAACGATTTTTCATTGAAAAAATTAGAATAAACACCAATTACATCATTTTTGGAAAAGAAATAACCCAAGCAGAAATTATTTCATTTGCTTTAATCATCACTGGTCTTATTATTGTATTCAGGCTACTAAAAGGGCAACGCAAATTACTCACTTAAAATGCTTACAGGCCATGAAACATCTAATTTTACTTCTACTACTTTCCAACCAGCTAATTGGTCAACCTCAGATTAAAAACCTTGTTTTTGAAGGTGCTGGAGTAAGAGGCATTGCATACTCAGGTGCAATCAGTGTACTAGAGGAAAAAGACATGATCAAAGACATTGAAAAAGTTGGAGGCACGTCAGCAGGTGCTATTACTGCTTTATTGATATCTATAGGTTATGAATCGTCTGAAATACGACAAATTATAAGCGAGACCAAACTGCATAAATTTAACGATGGCAAATATCTTTTTGTTGGCGGTATTTATCGCTTAAACAAGCGTTTTGGATGGTACAGAGCCAAACGTTTTGACAAGTGGCTATCTAAAATCATTGAGAATAAAACAAAAAACCCCAATATCACTTTTAAAGAATTATCTGAAAAGAACTTTAAAGATTTATACGTTACAGCTACATGTTTGAATAAGCAAAAGGAAATTGTTTTCGGAAAAGATAAATATCCTAAAATGATGGTTAAAGATGCCGTCAAAATTTCCATGTCAATCCCTCTTTATTTCGAAGCTGTTTTTATTGATAGTATTGGCACCATTCACCCTAAACCCAAACAGCTCAACAAATTAGATGTTGTAGTAGATGGTGGCATTACTGCAAACTACCCTATTTTCTTATTCGATACCATTGTTGATGGGAAACGAATTGAAAGCCCACACAGCTTAGGCTTTAAAATTGATCGAGAAGAACAAATTAAAGAAGATAATTTGAATGGAAACATTGCCCCTGTTCCTATCCATAAATTCAACGACTACGTTTCGGCATTGTACAATTACGTGATTGAAAGTTTAAACAGGGTTCAACTTACTGAAAAAGATAATGAACGTACCATTGCCATTTCTTCTAAAGGGATAAGCCCAAAGATAAAACGACTCAGCAAAGAACAAAAACAAACGCTCTTTCAAAGTGGAAGGGATTACAGCAGAAACTACTTGGATAAGTTCTAGTATTTATTAAATTTGTAACACTTACAAAGCCTATTTACCATGAAAAAATACTACCTATTTATCCTGTTACTACCTACCATTTTTGCTTTTGGTCAAGAGGAAAAAAAATCGCTCTACCTTCTTAACGAAATTAAAGTTAGCCCCTCTTTATTCTTACAAGGTATTGAATCTATAAGTTATGAGAGAATTATAGGTGAAGATGGTTCTGTTGGTTTAGAATTAATGTATGACTTTAGTAAAGATCATAATGCAATATACAAATCCAATATATTAGCATATTATAGGCTGTTTTTTTCAAATAGAGTTAACACAACAGGTTTATTTATTGAATGGAGTGTCAACAGATACAATGTTATTCAACACAATGAAATTTCTAATGGTTATGCCGGTTTGGGGATTGCAGTTGGCGGAAAATTTGTCAATAAAAATAAATGGGTTGCCGATTTATTTTTAGGCTTTAGTAGAACTCTGGATAGCCACTATGAAGCTAAAGAAAGAATTGGGTTGAGTGTCGGCAAACGGTTTTAAGTTCTTCTTATAAGTAGACACAAACCTAAAAAGGTAATAGCCCCGTTAATCATCAATAACTCAAATCCAAAAGGAATAAACAACTGCAAAACATAAGCTGCAACTGGAGATAATACCGCTACAACAGGCACATACTTATCTCTGATATTCCATCTAGTAAAAATACCAAAAGCAAATAAACCCAAGAGTGGTCCATAGGTGTATCCTGCTACTTTAAAGAGTGCAGAAATAACGCTATCGTCGTTTATGGCTTTAAAAATAAGAATAGCAAGAACCAAAACTATAGAAAACGCAATGTGAACATACTTTCTAGTATTTCTGCCATTTTCTTTGTTTTCAATATCCAAGAAGTCCACACAAAAAGAAGTCGTTAAGGACGTCAATGCCGAATCGGCACTAGAGTAAGCCGCCGCAATAAGCCCCAAAATAAAAAAGATACCAACGCCCAAGCCTAAATCGCCCTGCAAAGCAACCAATGGAAACAAATCATCGCCTTTTGTAATTTGAAGGCCTATCTGTTCAGCGTATAAGTATAGCAAAGCACCTAATGCCAAAAAGAAGACGTTTACAACAATGAGTGCTGCACTGAATGTATACATGTTTTTCTTGGCTTCAGCTAAGCTTCTACACGATAGGTTTTTTTGCATCATGTCTTGATCCAAACCCGTCATTACAATCGCCAAAAACGCTCCAGATAAAAATTGCTTGATAAAATGTTGCTTTCCCTCCCAAAAGAATACTTGAGAATAGTCGCTTTGCTGAATTGTATTTGCTAAATCTACAAAGCCTAGACCCATTTTATCAGAAATCAGCCAGATGCTAACCCCTACCGCTAAAAGCATAAATAAGGTTTGCAAAGTGTCTGTCCAAATAATTGTTTTTATACCACTTCTAAAGGTATAAATCCATATCAGCACAATGGTCAGTGATACCGTCAGCCAGAAAGGAACATTCCATGCGTCGAAAATGGCTATCTGCATCACATTAGCTACCAAATACAACCTGAAGGACGCTCCAATGGTTCTGGAAAGCAAAAAGAAAAACGCCCCAGTCTTGTGGGTTACCGCTCCAAATCTATCGCCTAAATACGCATAAATAGAGGTTAAATTCATTCGGTAATAAATAGGCATCAACACATTGGCAATGACAATATAACCAGCCGTCATTCCCAAAATCATTTGCATATAGCTAAACTGACTATCCGCCACCCAACCGGGAACAGAAATAAATGTTACGCCTGATAAGGTTGCGCCAATCATACCAAACGAAACGATATACCACGGGGATTGCTTATTGCCCAAGAAAAAGGTGTCGTTGCTATCGTTTTTGCCTGTTACAAAAGAAATAACAATCAAGCCTATGAAATACAAGGCTATGATGGAAAGAATTAAAATCGGTGACATATCTTTTAAGCTAAAGAGTTTTCATATGGTGTTCTGTTTACTATTGAGCGACCCAGCGTCAACTCATCAGCATACTCTAGTTCATCACCCATGGAAATACCGCGAGCAATAACCGTCATTTTAACTTCAAACCCCTTTAATCGCTTGAAAATGTAAAAATTGGTAGTATCTCCTTCCATTGTAGTACTCAAAGCAAGAATGATTTCTTTTACACCACCCTTTGAAACTTTTTCGACAAGAGAATCGATGTTTACATCATCAGGTCCCACGCCGTCCATTGGTGAAATAACACCGCCCAAAACATGATACTTACCCTTAAATTGATGGGTATTCTCAATAGCCATTACATCGCGAATATCTTCAACAACACAAATAGTTTGATTATCTCTGTTGGGGTTTGCACATATTTCACAAAGCTCCAAATCAGAGATATTATGGCAATCGTTGCAGTAATTTATGTTTTCTCTCAGAGAAATAAACGCTTCTCCAAAATCACGCACTTCTCCTTTTTCCATTTTTAATAAATGAAGGGTTAATCGCAATGCCGACTTACGACCTATTCCAGGTAACCTAGAAAATTGCTCAACAGCATCTTGAATGAGTTTGGAGGAAAAGTTCATAACACAAAAATAACAGATTCATGCAATAAAATATCATTTGAAGGATAGAGTTATTGACAAGAGAAATAACTGAATCTGAACAATAATTCTATCTTTGCGCACATGCTATTATCAGTTATCATTGTTAATTATAAGGTTAAAAATCTACTCAGAGAGTGCCTTAAAAGTGTGGAAATAGCTGCACAAGGTATTGAAACTGAAATTTGGGTAGTTGATAACCATTCAAACGATGGTTCAGTAGAAATGCTAAAGGCTGAATTTCCGAATGTTAATGTTATAGCTAACTCTGAAAACAAAGGATTTTCTACAGCTAACAATCAAGCCATTGCTAAAGCAAAAGGACAATATTTACTAATACTAAATCCAGATACGGTAGTTAACAAAAATACCTTTCACGACTGTCTGAATTTTAGCCAATCAACACCAAAGTGTGGCGGTATTGGCGTCAAAATGGTCAATAAAAATGGAGACTTCTTAGCAGAATCAAAGAGAGGATTTCCTAATTTCTGGACCGCCTTTACCAGAGGATGCAAACTCTACAAGTTGTTTCCCAACTCTTCAGAGTTCAACCCTTATTACTTAGGACATTTGAGCGAAGAGGGCTGTCATAAAATAGACGTCTTAGCTGGAGCATTTATCTGGATTGAAAAACAAATATACGATGATGTTGGTGGACTTGACAACTCCTACTTCATGTACGGTGAGGATATCGATTTATCCTACAAAATTCACAAAGCTGGCTACCAAAATTACTATTTAGGCACTACATCTATTTTGCACTACAAAGGCGAGTCCACTGAAAAACTAAGTGTCGATTACATAAATCGATTCTATGGAGCTATGAAAATTTATACTAAAAAACACAACCCTTACACCTACCCATTTTATCATTTAATAATAGCCTGTATCAAGCTAATCAAGAAAGCAACGCTTTATCTGAGGCTAATTCTTATGAACAAACACTAGCCATTAAGCCGATAATTTTACTAATTTAGCCGACTGAAAAAACAATCTTTTTACATGGCAAAAGTTGAGTTAATAATGCCTAAAATGGGCGAAAGTGTAGCGGAAGCAACTATTATTAGTTGGCATAAAGAAGTTGGCGAGAGCATAGAAATGGATGAAACCATTGTTGAAATCGCTACTGATAAAGTTGACTCAGAAGTTCCATCATCTTTGGAAGGTACACTAGTAGAGAAATTGTTTGATGTAGACGCCGTAGTAAAAGTTGGTGAGCCTTTTGCCATCATTGAAACGGATGCTGAAGAAAGTAATTCTCCAGCAGCTACTGCAGCTCAAGAAGAAGTTATTCCACAAGCAGAAGAAGTAGCTCAGCAAGTTGAAGAAGTAATAGAGCAGGTCACTGAAAGCATTAGTAAAATAGAAAATACTGGGGAACGTTTTTATTCTCCATTGGTACGCTCCATTGCTACAGAAGAAGGCATTACGGTAGAAGAACTCGATACCATTAACGGAAGTGGAAAAGACGGTAGAGTTACTAAAAACGATTTACTTCAACACTTAGAAAATAGAACATCTGGCAAAACTGATACTCCTTCTCCTAAAGTAGCCGTCAGCACGCCACCACCATCTCCTGCACCAAAGGTCAGTACACCTCCAAAGGTTAGTATTAGTGGCAATTCAGAAATCGTTGAGATGGATAGAATGAGAAAACTCATTGCCGATCACATGGTAATGTCAAAGCAAACTTCTCCTCACGTAACCTCATTTGTAGAAGCAGATGTAACAACTGTTGTAAATTGGAGAAACAAAATAAAAGGGGAATTCAAGCAACGTGAAGGACAAAACATCACCTTTACTCCAATTTTCATTGAAGCAGTTGCCAAGGCAATAAAAGACTTCCCAATGATTAACGTCTCCGTTGACGGCACAAACATCGTTGTTCACAAGAATGTAAACATAGGAATGGCTGCCGCCTTACCATCAGGAAATCTGATTGTACCTGTTGTTAAAGGTGCAGACCAAATGAACTTAATGGGCATTACTAAAACGGTTAATGACTTAGCAAATAGAGCTAGAAATAACCAATTGAAGCCTGACGAAATTCAAGGCGGTACGTTTACCCTAACCAATGTTGGCTCATTTGGTAATGTTATGGGCACTCCTATAATCAATCAACCTCAAGTGGCTATATTGGCTGTAGGAGCCATAAAAAAGAAACCAGCCGTAATTGAAACTCCTCACGGCGATTTGATAGGCATTAGACACATGATGTTCTTATCCCTATCCTATGACCATAGAGTAGTTGATGGCGCCTTAGGCGGAAGCTTTTTACGAAAAGTAGCCGATTATCTCGAGCAATTTGACGCAAACACATCTATTTAAAATTACCCAATGGAATTATCATTAAAAAAACCTATTGTCTTTTTTGACCTTGAGACAACTGGTATTGCTGTTGCAAAAGACAGAATTGTAGAAATATCTGTTTTTAAAGCCTTTCCGAATGGAAATAAAGAAAGTAAAACATGGTTGGTAAATCCAACTATTCCTATTTCAGCCGAAGCAACTGCTGTTCATGGTATCTCCAATGAAAAAGTAGCCAACTCCCCTACCTTTAAAGAAATTGCTCACGATGTTAAAAACATGATGGAAGGTTGCGATTTAGCAGGTTATAATTCTAACCGTTTTGACATTCCATTACTAGCAGAAGAGTTTTTGAGAGCAGAAGTAGATTTTGATATGAAAAAACATAAAGCAGTAGATGTTCAGAACATTTTTCACAAATTAGAACAACGAACGCTTTCAGCAGCATATAAATTCTATTGCGATAAAGATTTGGAAAATGCGCATAGTGCAGAAGCCGATACTTTGGCAACCTACGAAATCTTAACCGCTCAGCTTGATAAGTACGACGAATTGGAAAATGATATTGACTTTTTAGCCGAATTCTCTACTAGAGGTAACCCTTCTGCAGATATGGCTGGTTTTATTGTTTTTAACGAAGACCATGAAGAGTGCTTTTCTTTTGGAAAATACAAAGGCCAAACGGTAGTAAGTGTTCTTCAATCTAACCCAGGTTATTTCTCTTGGATACAACAAGCCGATTTTCCTCTTTACACTAAAAAGGTACTGACTCAAATTAAATTGCGAGACTTCTAAAATGGACGATTCAAGTATTTACTTACATCTTTTAATAGGGCCTTTAATGTTTCTAATTAGTCTGATTTTTGTTTATTTTCCACCTAAGGAAATTAATTCTTTATATGGTCATAGAACGACTATATCAATGAAAAACCAAGACACTTGGAATGAAGCCAACAAAAGAAGTGCTAAATTGACACTTTTTGTCTCTGCGATAACTTGTATATTTCAGCTCATTGGAATTATTTTTAAGTTCAATTTAGATACGATATTTCTTAACGCTACGATTGTACTTGTAGCTGGCTTGATAATAAGCATGTTAATTGTTGAAAAACAGCTGCGATCTATTTTTGACAAAGACGGAAACCGAAAATAGAACTATGAAAATAATTTGTATTGGAAGAAATTACGCAAAACACGCTAAAGAATTAGGGAATGATGTTCCTACTGAGCCTGTTTTCTTTTTAAAACCAGATACAGCCATTTCTCCCAAAGGTCACCCCTTTTTCATACCCGATTTCACCTCTAATGTTCATTATGAAGTGGAATTAGTCGTGAAGATAAACCGACTTGGCAAACACATTGAAGAGCGCTTTGCACACAAATACTATTCTGAAATTGGACTTGGGATTGACTTTACCGCTAGAGATATTCAAGAAGACGTAAAGGCCAAAGGGCTTCCATGGGAAAAAGCCAAAGGTTTTGACGGCTCTGCAGTCCTTAGTCCAATATTCATACCAAAAGAAGAGTTAGACATCAATAATATTGGTTTTTCTTTAACAAAAAATGGGGGTACCGTTCAGGACGGCAACTCGAGTGATATGCTTTTTAACTTTGATAAAATTATAGCTTATATTTCTCAATTCTACACCCTAAAAATTGGTGATTTGATTTATACAG
>Ga0209555_10002628_pt1 | contig 12535 bp, 19 predicted proteins | sample SaaInl85LU_5_DNA_FD_184643 | JGI IMG/M metagenome (GOLD analysis project Ga0209555, IMG submission 184643) | Marine microbial communities from expanding oxygen minimum zones in the Saanich Inlet - ESP_85LU_5_DNA (SPAdes) (version 2) | ecosystem: Environmental > Aquatic > Marine > Intertidal... | reverse complement strand
CACAGTTATCAGCAGTGCCAATGATGATTTCTTCTAGTGGATCCCAATCGTTGTTACTCTGTACTGGCAATGTCTAGTCCTTTAATATATTGCTTGTGGAAACTTAGTCGATTACTAGTTCCGCCTCTGTTGTATTGAGGATATTTATTATTGTTGTCTATACCAAATAATACTGTTTTACTTGGTAACACATTAGTATTATTACAGAAATCTGTCTGTTTGTCAAGATATTTGTTTGATATATAATCAGGCCCAAAATGTTTAAAATATTCTAGTCCTAGTAATGCACCTATTTTGTTGTTATAGTTTATTTTGTGATACACAAACATTGTATCGTCGTTGTCTTCTCGTGTATATCTTATACCTATTCGGGCATATGCTAGTGGAAATGTTTTGCTTAAACTAAATGTAACATCGGTTATACAAGGATAAGCTACATCGATGTGTATGTTTCTACACGCTCCAAAATATGCACAATCTACCAACACTGGTATGTTTTGTTGACTGCATTTGCGCATAAGATTATGATAGTCTACGTGTATATCGCCTGTGTCTGCAAACGGTAAACTAATAATAACAGCATCATTTTTGTGTAGCGGTACATCTTCAATCCACGCCCAGTCAAACTTATCTCGCCAAGCAAGTTTATGATACATATACTCACCTTTATAGCAACGAAATCTACGCTGCGCATTTTTCATATAAAACTTATCAAATGCTTCTGTAGTTCCGTTACTGTAACAACGATATTTAAAGTCATCCAACCCTGTAAAGATATTGTTGCTTGTACTTCTAATCCACGTATCAAACTCGTGTAAATATTCGTCAATAATACTATCACTGTTTAAGTCAGTAAAGTTGTAGTTTTGCCTCAGTAGTTTTGTAGCCTCTGGATCCATAATAGCAAATGCACTGCCAAAATCCATACTACGTTTATCACTGGGAATATTTGTCATTTTCATCCAAAAAAGTTATTTGAGACACAATACAATCACTAGGACCAAAGTTTGCCATGCCGTGCCACGTATCGCCTTTCCAAGTGTACGTATCACCTTCTTGCCAGTGTGTGTAAACTTCATCACCTACTTGTAGTACTTGTCCTCTATCCCAGTCTTTCATCATAATAACAGTTCTACATACATTGTGAACATTGTCTTCTGCAATGTTATTGTATCTTACAAATGTAGCATATGTATCAAAGTGCCACATTAAACTACAACCTGGCGTAAGTTTTAAAAAGTTATAGTTAAATGTCATATGTGCATACGGAGCAATAATACTACCTAGTCCTTTTGTAAGTTCAGGACGTATGCTCATATAGTGTAGGCTACCTTCTTTAGGTACTCCCCATTGTGCGTACATTGCTTCTAATGCTTTTTTATTTTTTGTAGCAAACGTATCCCAACTACTATCTTCAGGAATTTCGTCTGTCATATATGTTGCTTCCCACGGTAACGTAAGAAGGTCATTGCTGTTCCAAGTAACATCTTCTACTGATCCTTCAGTAGCATCGTGTACTTTCCAATCTTCATAACTTCGCATATCCATTATGCGTCTCCTTTTAAGTGTGTGCCTATATATTGTTTATTTGGAATATCAAACTCATCTAAGATATCCAATAGTTTTTGTTTGTCACACTGCTCTAAGTTTATTATATCTAAGTTTTTTGGATATGTCAAGACATTTGTTGTCCATTTGGCATATTTTTTTGTAAACTCGTACAAGTTAGGCAATCCGTGCCAGTTGTTTTTGTGTACAGTTGTGTGTATGGTATAATCAAACGTATCTGCTATTTCGTCTAATGTTTTGACTACTCTACTCCATACACTGTTGCCACGTACTTGTTCGTTTAATGCACCTACTCCGTCAATACTAACTGTAAAATGCACACGTTTGCATTGACTGAGCAAACGATAATCATCTTCAATAAGTTTGTGCATACCATTAGTAAAGTATTCAACTTCTAAATACTCTAAAGTATCAAATGACTCCAAGAAGCGTCTGTGTCTATTGGTCATAAGAGGCTCGCCACCTAAGAAAACAACTTTGCTAATACTTTCGGGAATGTTTCTAAACTCTGTTGTACTAGTTATACCTTGCTTTGCTGGTAAGTCTGGATTCTTCTTTACCCACCAACTGCTGCTCCATTCTTCCCAACAGCCGTCACAAGTAAGATCGCATATGTTGTCAAACCCTACTTCGAGATATCTAAGTTTAATATCCATTGGGTATGTTTTATTAAACCATTCTCGCAAACTTTCTTTACCGAGACTTTCTTCATGCTTGCATTTAGCACAATTAGGATCATCTATACTAAAGTTTTCACGTAGTTCTGTATATTCTTCACTGTGTAGTATATTGCCTACATTGCCGTCAAACGTTTGTATAGGTGTTTTGTAACGGCAACAAGGGTAGACACGATTGCCTCCCCTTATATTAGTGTGATTATATAATGCTGCACATTTCATGTCATTGGTTTCTTAAACACATGATAGTTTTCAAATAGTGTTGGTATCATTTCAGCATAAACATCTTGACACTTGCGTATACTCCAACTGTCTATTTCATTTATTAGTTTGAATATTTTTTCTAGTCGTTTGGTATGATCCAACTCGTTGTCGTATGATTCGTCCCAAAAGTCCCCAAATGTTTTAAATCCATCTTTGCGCATAAGTTCTAAACTACCCGGCGGCCCGCATAATATAAATGGTCGTACATTAAATATTGCGTTAAATGGTTTTTCATCGTAGCATGGAAACGGTTCTGCAAACGTACTTAAATTTACAATCGAACAAAACGTGTTTTTAAACAGTTCACTACTAGCATATTGATTGGTATCATATGGACCAGCTGGTATTGATTCTGGACGTTTAGCTTCGTTTAGACCGTTATTGTCTATTTCTATTGTTTTAATAGGTATGTCAATACTTCTGTTATTGTTGTTTAAATAGTTTAATCTAGTAACAAGTTCGTCTTTAAACTTAAAGTTTTCTAAATCTAACCATGGATTTTCTAAAACTTTGAGATTACTGTCCTTAAACCCCCAACTGTATTCTGTGTTGAGTGTACTAGCAAATGCTGTAATAAGATGCCTATGAGAACTATATCGCCAGTTTCCGCACCAAAACTTTTTATCAATATCAACGGGTCGAATATGTTCCGGCTCATCAAATGATTTATATAAGTTAGTTAATGCATCTAAACAAGCATCATTACGAAGTAGTTTAAAGCTATATCTGTCTTTGTAAACATCGGTAATATCATCAAAACTCACACAAACTAAAACATTGGTTAGATTATTATTTTTTACAAATATTTCAATACTATCAAGTTCAGGAGACCAAATAGTTTTTGTAGTGTTATGAGAAATACTACTTGATAGATTTTTTATAGTATTGTCTTTTCCTAATACTAACCTACAATAATCGCTATCAGTATGTATTACTTGTTCGGTAAGAAAGATAGTTAGATTATTTTTATTTAACTCATTAATATCAATAGAACTTAGTTTTAAGTTTTCTAAATATGGAATATGTCCCATGTCGTGTATTTGTATAAAGTTTTCATTATAATCTTTTAAAAAACTTAGTTTATACATCTGATCACACCCAACATAATCATTAAGGTTATCAAGTATATTATAATGTTCGTCTACAAATCGAGTTTGATCTTTTATTTTTATAACCAAACAGTTGTCTAAAAAAACATCACTACGGTTGTATTCCTGTAATTTGTATTGCATATCGATCCTTTAAACTCATATTGTAAAATGTATGGAGTTCATCTCCAGCCCAACCAAACACTTCACCTGCTGTCCAGCTATGATGTATAGTACTTCCAATATGCATCATTTGCCCAGGAACACTATCTTCAAGCATAACAACATATCGGTATATTGCATCTATGCCTCTGTCTTTTAAAATATCTTTAGCAACACTTTGATATTTTCTATAGTTGTCTCTATGTAATGGTAAGTAGTGTCCAGGTTCAAACACATTAATCGCCGCAGTAACATTAACTAAATCGCTAAAAAATGTTTTAACATAATCGACACTACTAGGCATAGGATTAGGTTCAAAATAGTTAAGCATTGTCATTTGCCCAGGCTTATGTCCTACTCGAAAGTATTCCTGTACTGTAGTTTGTCCTTTTACAGTATCACGTTTGAAGCTTAATGATTTGTAATCATCAATATTCCAATCTGGTGTTATATTAGAATGGAGCCGCATCGTCATTTTGTTTGCCTTTCCAGTCTTGATGCACCATAGCATAGATAGTTTTAAACTTTTCGTATGCTTGTTCTAATGCAGGATAGTCTTTGCACATATCTTCCACTTTAGCAACGCTAGGCATACTATCTTCAAACTCAACTTGTCCCCAAGTAATACTGTCAGCCCAGTGTGTGTCATCGAGTGTAATAGTACTAACAGTACTTGATGTAATATTATTAATATCAAATGTATAATCAATATCGGATGTAGTAGTAATATATGTACCTGTATTACTACTGATACTATCTAAGTTGATAGTAATATCATCCTCTAACGTAATAGTAGTAACAGCATCACTGTGATCTCTCATTCGACATGCTTTCTAATATTTTCCATATTTTCCATTACAGCCGCCCAATCTTCTTCATCTACTAGTTTTCCTTGCTGTACCCATCCTTGTACAAGTTCAGATTCTTGATCTAAATTAGGCAATCTGTCTCTAATTTCAGCTTCAAATAAACTGTAACATCCCATAAGATCGCCATTATCGATCATTTCGACCATTTGTTCTGTAAGTTTTTTAAGTTCTTCCATTTTTTCCAATCTCCAGTTTGTATTGATCTAAGCACATATCTTCAATGCTTTTGCTAAGATTTACTAAGCTGCTTAGGTTATCAACTACACTAGCAACAGCATCTCCGGCTCTACGTTCTGTTTCAATGATATTTAACTTTTTACCAGTAACATCCTGCATAGTATTGATTACTTCACGTACACTGTATCCTACGTTACTACCGAGACATTCATACGGTGTATTGGCTGGCCCTTGTTCGACTGCGTTGACAATGGCAGTAGCCAAATCAACAACATGAATATAATCACGAATGCAAGTGCCATCCCTAGTATCATAGTCCGTACCAAAGATCTTAAGGTCTGGAATCTTGCCAGCAGCCACCATAGCAGCGACACGAATAAGATGGGTAGGAGCACCCAGTTGACGATTATGCCCGTCAGTACCAGATACGTTAAAAAATCTAAAGATAGTGTATCCATCAGCTTTCTCCTTGATTACATCTTCTGCTAACACTTTGCTTTTAGCATATGGTGATGCCATTTCCCAAGCACTACTAGTACTTGCAAACAATACATGATCAGTACGAATATTTTCTACAACGTTTTTTGTACCCATAATATTAGCACGATAATATTTTGTAGGCTCTGCCATGCTTGGACCAACTAAACTTAGTCCTGCTAAGTGTACTACTGCGTCAGCCCAACCATGAAGCCATCTGTCATGAATACTTTGTATCCAAAACTTGTCACAATATGCTTCTACATCGTTGTATTCACCATGTATGTTCATATCAAATCCATGAACTTCGTGTCCATATTTTTTTAATAATTTACAAACATGACTTCCAATGTATCCAGTTGCACCTGTGACTAATACTTTCATGCTATTACATCCCATAAGTGAGCAGGCAATGCTTGAATATTATTATACCTTACTCGATTATCACCATACAACTTTGTTTTCTTTGCATGGCAATTTGGGCATAATACCAACAAGTTATCTTCGTTGTTATTATGCTTGTCGCCGTCGTAGTGATCAATAGTTAAGTCGCCATGGTGACCAGGGCATGGCCATCCAAGTATTTGGCTTTCACATCCGCCTCGAGAAGCTTTAAATGCATCTACAAGACTTTTACCAACAACATCAGTACGATGATATTCGCAAAATGCCTTCCATTTATAACTCCACGAGCCGTCTGTTTTTCTTTTTTTATTATGATATCCTACCTGAGTAGAACAGCTTGGATGACAACACTTTGGTGCGTATGCTTTATGAATGCTAACAACGTTTGACATTATCAATACTCTTTCTTAGTTTGATTCTTTACTATTAAGGCAACCAAATACAATAGTAGCCACAGTACCTACATAAGGAACAAGCACTGCTAGTAACCAGAAAGGGTTGAGTCCTGCATCACGTATGCGTTTTACAGTAACAGCAAGGACTACCCAAAGTGCAGCAACTAGTGCAACTAATGCAACAAGTACGCCTAGTGCGCCAGCGCCTTCTAGTATTGCTATAGCAAGGACAAATACTAGAATTGAGACAATATGTACTGCCCAAAACTCTTGACGTTTTGCTATACCGTTAAAATTAAAATATTCTTTCATTGTTTTTAATACTTTCTTTTTGCTACTTCATCTCTGTAGCGGTTACTGTTTCGATTCCATTGTTCACCGTTGCCTTGCATAATATCAAGATAACGATCAATAGTACCAGTAGTCCAATCTGAAATCTTGCCAACATCTTTGTGTGGAATGTGTAACAAAGTTTGCATTTTGTTCATTGCATCTTCGATACTCCACGGAACATACAATCGTGTATGATCATTGTTGAAGATTTCAGGAAAACTACGATATGCTGGAAACAACACATTACAACCTAATGCGTCTGCTTCACTTACAGTGTTGCTTGTCCAGTCCTGCAATGCACAATTAAACAATACTTTACTGTGATTTACAATATCATAGTATTCATCTTTCTTAAGATTTTCGTAGATCTTAAGTTGTCCACGTTCTTGCATTTTTCTAGCACGTTCGATGTACTTTGGATTGTTTGAACGCAATGGTCCGCCTTGTAAAATAGCAAACTCTACTTCAGGTGTTCCGGGTGTACCGTACCATTCTTCAATCAAATCCATGTAGAAGTCTGGTTGTTTTTCTTGATCAAAACGTGCAGTAAACACAACACGATCCTTGCGATCTGTCCAATCTTTGATTACACCATTTACACGTTCTTGCACTTCTGTCTTATCAAATGCAAGTCCGCTGACATTGTAGAGAGGAGCCTTCCAGTTTGCAATCTTCATGTTAGCAACCATTTCTTCGTTACTTGCTAATACACCAGTAACAAACTCGTTGCACATTTCTTCATACAAACTCATCCACTTGCCCATACCCCAAACATGAACAAAGTCATCTGGGTCTACAGCTTGTGCCAAACAACGCACCCATACTTTAGGGCGTTGTTCTTCTGGAATCTGATCCATAATATAAGGAAGTGACTCCATACCAGGTTGAAACATGTCTTCAAAGAAAACAACATCTTCGCCAGTGCATTCGCCTTCTCGCATCATTTGTACAAGATTCATCATCTGACTCATGCCAAAATAACTGCGACCGTGTGCATCCAACACTTGTCCAACACTAATAGCTTTAGTATTGTCAATAGTGTTACCTGGTACAACTACATAGTCAATACCACGTCTTTTGAAAGCACGTTCACTCCAGTCTTGCAACTGGAGTGTATAACGTCCTTCATATGGCTCTAAGCCCATATAAAATAACTTACGCATGGCGTGGTTTTCTTTCTCCACCACGTGCTTTTGCACGTAACCAGTTTTTGTATTTCTGGAAAGCCATCCAAGGTTTGCGATCGTTACGATACAAATCTTCTTTATTAAAAGGATGACCTTCTGTACGGCAGAAATCGTGGAACTCTTCAAGATCGTTAAAAATCTTGTTTACTACTGGGTTTTTAATAGTCATTTACCTTATTTCCTTTATGCTGGGTAAACAATTTGACAGCCATTTTCGCCATCTTCGGCGACATCAATAACAACAAACCGGCCGGGGTATTTGTTGTTGATGTGTTGATACAAGTCATCTGAGATCATCTCGCATGATTTGTAATCTAGTTGCAGAATATCTCCTACATATAGTGACTCTAGCCAGCGTTTAAACTGAATAAACTCAATATCTCTATCGTTGTGTGTTACTTGTATTTGTACTTTAAAGTGAAACGTATGTCGATGCGGGTATCCTAAGAAACTTACATCGTATTCGTCACCTGTTGCCAGCGCAGGATCGTCCAGTGCTGCTGGATATTTGTGAATACCTTCTTTAGTAAATGTAACCCAGATACTACGTTTAGCATTATCTAGTCTATGTGTTTGACTCATTATAGCGTCCTCTTCTCTCATGCGTCTTTGCATATATGTATAATAGCGTTCTTGTTGCATTTTGTCAAGATATTATTTCGTCTGAGGTGTATTGCGACCAATCTGTAAATACATTCTTTTCTTTTAGATCATGAAGTCTATGAACCCATACACCCGGATTACTTGCATCAAAATCCTTGTCGTCGATCTTTAAACAAGCATTATATCCAAGTTGATCAATATATGGAATCTTAGCCGAAATCATTGGAATAAAACGATTGTGTTCGGTTAACCCTGTTTCCAGCAGTCCTTCTACTCGACTAGTATCTACATCCAACGTAACCCAAAAGCCTTTGTTTAGCAATGGGAATGCCATATCTTCCCAAGGTTTCCATTGCGGCTCAGTATCGTCTGTAACATCAAAACTCATATTAGCACCAAGATAAATGTGATTGCAGCCATTATCATTTGCAATACGCATAATCTCTTCGGCGTCTTTAATGCCTACAACAAATAGTGTTTTCTTTTTGTACTGAGGAGTATGTTCTACTTCTGTACCTACAAAGTATTCAACATTTTCTTCAGTTCCTTGATCATATACTCTTTTCATTGTGTTTTCACCTGATGTATTTCGTTCCAAACATTCCAACGTTTTTTTACGTATTCGTTTAACTCTTCTTTACTATAGTTGTTCTTTTTCATATTGTCAATGATTTTATCAAGATCTTCTAGTGCAAGTTCTAGATTAGTAAGTTGTATTTGTTTACTATCCATGTCCATTGGTTCCAGCAAGTTGTTTTTTTAATCTGTGTATTTCGTCCTTGAGCCAAAGTTTTTGTGTTTTTAACTGTCTTAGTTCTGCACTAATATGGCGTTGAGACATTCTTTCAATCTCTTGATCTAGTTGACGATGTTTTTTAATAAGTTCATTTACATGCGATTCAAGACTATCGTAATTCATTCAAATAACTCTCCAAATTTTGTTAGTGCATTTTTAGTCTTCTTACCAATGTTAAGGCGTGTACCAATCACATGCATCCAATAACGATCATATTTTTCAATCAAGTCCAAGCTCTTCTGCCTGTCTTTCAAACTAAAGATCTCGTCAACTACTTCTTTGAATTTAACAGTTCCCCAACCCGGAAAGTCTGTGTCATTGATTAGCATATAAGGCGAAATGCCAGCGTCATATTCTCTGTTTGCACGTTGTGTGCTTTCGATGTGCATCCAAACATTATGCCCCATTTGTAGTGCATAGCTGAAACTATCCCAGCTAGTAGAATCTTTCTTGCGAACAATAGGTTGTCCGTAGTTTGGATTATAATCTTTTCGCTTTTTATCTGCCGATCCAGTTTCGTCTAATATAGGATTACCGTGTTTGTCAATATCAACATCACCTGCTTTTACTTTAGGTGTGCCAATCTTGTTTTTGTCACCTTCTGCATATATACAAATATCATTTATATTGCAGTGCATACTCATCGGAGAGTCTTCAAATGCATCTAGGATACGATCTGTAATAACAGCATCTTTAAACTTGCGGGTATCAGTAGCATACTTTAATGCATCTGCACCAGGGCTCATCATGTAACTCCATTTGCCACGATCTTCAATACGAATACTGTGATAAATCTGTCCATTAGCTGTTGCAAGGAACGGCGATGCACAATCATATGTAATCATAAAGTTTGGATTGTGATACTTGCGTATTGCACGTTGAATGTCTGTAAGTAGCACAGCCCATTCTAGTTTGCTTGTACCCAAGAAGTGCATTACATCATGCAATCCTTCTTCTAGTAAGCCATCGTGTATCATATGCACAAGGCGCCTTAGGATAAGATGTACATCACACATGTTCTGTCCACCCATTGCCCAGCCATTAAAGTGTGTGTCTGGATACTTAGCAGGATCGCAATAATCTTTAAACTCTTCGTACCAGCTGTCTGCGTCACCATGATTGCTGCCTTGTAGAACATTTAGTACTTTAAAGTTACCACGACGATTAGCCATATAGTATTTTGCATTAATGTGTGTAGCATCTACAGCATCTTGATAGCTGTGAATGTTTGCTGCTTCTGCTGCTTTAGGATCCTGGAATGTCCACGTTGGAATATCCAACATCATTCCGTAGTCCATATATTCTTCCATCCAGTTAACAACTAGTTCACGCTTTTTAGCAGCCAGTGGACAGTTTGGATCAGTCCAATCACCAGGCCAAAGCCCTTTAGCAATCTGGAACCCGCCTGAGTCGCCTAACAACCATGAGTTATCTCTATCACGGTTGCGAAGCATATCTTCTTTTTCACTGTGTTTGTTTACATCTAGCTCTGCGTGTCCAGCTGAATAGAGTGCCCACTTGTAGTGGAACACGCCTTCTTTAGCGTTGAGGAAGTTCATTGCTTCTACAGTGCCAATGCCTGCCGGAACCCTTGCTGGATCAACATATTCACCATAGCGTTGCTTTCCGATAAAAGTAGCATAGAAGCCACTAATGCTGGGTAGAAAAAACGCATAATCGTTTTGCGATTCAGTAAGGTTTGTATTCATTATTTTTGCTGCGCTGGTAGGATATAGTCGTATGTTGCCATGCCACTGTTTACACTAATCTTCATAGCACCCTGGTCTGTAATACTCATTGTTTTGTCACCATCTAAGTTTAAAATAGCAATAGTTTGTGCTACAGGCCATGCCCATGTATGCGCTAATGTTCCTTCAACATCACGTTCAAATGTAAATGAACCTGCGTGTGTTGCTTCGTCGCCAAAGTAAAAGTTAAGATTGTTATCTTCTGTCTTTACTTGAAACACTGCTTCCTCTGAATGTGCTCCAGACATAAGTTTCATACGTGCAATACTAGCCATAGTTGGTTGAAACTCAACATTCCAGCTGTTACCTTTAAACTTAACACTTTTAAGTTTTTCTTCAATAACTGCTTTGTTCATAAAGCGATAATCATTTTCAAAGTCGCCGCCGGCATTTTCAAAGTGGATGTGTGTTGGAATAGTTTCGCCGTTGCGTTCAGCTTGTACAACTTGAATACTAGCGTTTTCTTTGTACTCTGGATTTTTCAAGTGATAGCTTAGTTTGCCTAAGTCAGGCATACCAAATGTACCTACAAACTCGCCAACGGGTGTGTTTGTAGTTGCGGTCATAATAACACTACGATCATCTGCCATTGATTCAATCTGTGTTTCAGTTTCTGCTGTCACTTTTAATGTAGTAATAAAGCCCAACGAATGTGTATGGCTTACGATGTCTTGTAGAATGTCTTGCATTTTTATCTCCTATATGTTTCATTATAATGGTTAACTTGTCTAAAGTCAAGCATTATTTTTTATTTTATTATTGTAGTTTACTGCTGCTGTTAATGTATTTAGATTAATATTTTTTTCTGCTGCCATTTTTAATAGTGCTGTTGTGTCTTTAGGAAAGCACATACCACTAAACCCTCTAATACCGTCTTGAGGATAAACATACGTGTGACTATTACTAATGCGTTCGTCTGCTGCTATTCCACCACGCACTTGATCAAAGTCTAAATCGTATGCATTACAAAAGTCGTATATTTCATTAAAAAAGCTAACTTTAGTAGCAAGAAATGCATTTCTAAAGTACTTGATAGCAATGGCTTCTTCTGGCGATACTATATTAATTTTTATATTTGACCAGTTAATGTTGTATTGATCACGCCAGTAATCTGTATCGCCACTTAGTATTACATTATTAAGGTCTTTGATATCGTTCATGTAGTTTGCAGCTCGCAAAAACTCTGGGCTAAAACACAACCGATGATCAGGAAATGTTTCTTTTAAATATTTCCATCCCTGTAAACTGATTGTACTTTTGATTAATATCGGTGTATCTTTGCTACACTGCGATACTACGTCATATACTGCACTAACATCACAAGCACCTGATTCTAGTTCTGGTGTAGGAACACAAATTACTACAGCACTAGTTTTGGTAAAATCTGCTATCTTACCTTTTGGAGGATCATGTATAACTATTTCTCTACGGTAGTCTTTAAATAATATTTCGTGTGCTTTGCCTACAAAGCCATGGCCTGCAATAATCATGCTGCTATCTTTGCCTCTTGAAAATATTGTAATCTTTCATAAGTATCTGTCCAATCTTTAACATTATAACATCTGCTATTGTTTAACTTTACTGCTAATGGAAAGTCGTTGCCGCCAGGTTCTATTTTATCACCAAAGAAAAATATTTTATCTGTTGTATTAAAGTCCTCTAGTATTTGACTTTTGTCGCAGCCTGTACGATAAATGTCAATACCAGTTTCGCCACCTACTGTAGCAGTAATATTTGGAAACTCGCTGTTGATTTGATGTGCAATACTTTCACGTTCTCTGTTAT
>Ga0209555_10002626_pt1 | contig 12537 bp, 14 predicted proteins | sample SaaInl85LU_5_DNA_FD_184643 | JGI IMG/M metagenome (GOLD analysis project Ga0209555, IMG submission 184643) | Marine microbial communities from expanding oxygen minimum zones in the Saanich Inlet - ESP_85LU_5_DNA (SPAdes) (version 2) | ecosystem: Environmental > Aquatic > Marine > Intertidal... | reverse complement strand
CTGTTTTATAGACGTCTAACGCGTGTATGAACATCTGACCAGTACCCAGGGCTATGGCCGTGGTCGCCATTATGTCGGTACCTCGTAACTTCATTTGTATAATTAAAGATTTTAAAATAGTGTAGTACATAAATGGACTCCATCGTCTTGACGTACAAATCTAAATCCCCCGAGACCGACGCACTGATCGCGCGGGCCAACCTCCTGGTCGGAAAGTACAAACGCTCGGGCATCAACAAGGAGAACATATGTGGTCTGGTATCCACCCTCATGATGGAGGTCCAGAAGCTCAAGAAGATCAGCGGTCAGGAGAAGAAGGATCTGGTCCTGGACCTCATCTATACCGTCATAGAGCAGATCGACGACGGTGAGGAGGACAGTGAATTCGAGACCCTCCTCAAGGCCATGGTACCACCGATGATCGATAGCTTCTCGGTGATGCTCAAGGTAAATAAGGGTTGTGGTTGTATGAAATAATAGGAATGAAGTTTCCATCTCTCGAGACGATGGTCACCTACGGTATCTATACCATCCAAGATCTCGTGTTGCACTCACAGGGAAAGTTGAAGAAGAGAAACATCATACCGCTGAACGAGTGTGAAAGATGTTGCTACGTGTTTCCAGGAAACACGTGTACTAATTGTTCGGCTTGATGATCAGGCCCAGAACAGACTCTAGATTATTTTGATCGCGCTTGAGTGGCTTTTCACGTTTGAGCCTCAGGGGTTCATTCTTACCCGTCGCACTCTTTATTTCATACATCTTCGCCGTGTTTGAAACAATGGGCACGACTATGTTGGGCACAGATTCCGTTTCTATGTCTTTGGGTGGCTCGTCGTCCACCAAGAGGTTCTCGCGGAACTGCTCTATCGTGAGGTCACCGCCGAACTCGACCAACCGGAGACGCTTGGGGGCGGGCTTGATGCTTCCCAGTTTACCGAAAAGTTTCTTGCGCATCATGATCATGTTACCACACACGATACTTCCTCGATTGATACCGTAGGTGTCAAGCGCGTAGGTCTTCATGCAACTCCACGAACAGAATGTTCCCGATGTTCTGAACGTGTTTCTCTTCTCGTCGTGTTTATAGGGCATACTTAAAGGGGTGCCCTTAAATTCATGGCAACACCACCAACACCACATGGTATAAAATATTATATTTTCTTTATATATAATATAAATGGCGGGTCCAGAAGAACTCATCATAAAATTAATTATACTGACCGTAATACTTGTAGGTCTAGGTGTCGCAGGATATTACGGCTATAAGGAATACGAGAAGAAGTGTCCAGACGGACTGTTGGCTTGTTTAGGGTTTGATGATTTAGGAAACGGACCGGGATCCGGTGGCGCGGGTGGAGGTGGAGGTGGAAGTGGAAATGGAAATGGAAATGGAGATGACACCAGTAATACGTACACAAAATCAGAGTTGTATGATAAATGTGCTAGGTTTTTAGTTCCAGATGACTCAAGAACGTGTATGACTGAAACTACAGTGGGTGTTAGATGGAGTTGGTCTACAGCAACGCAAAATACAGAATTAGCTGCCTGTAAGGCGGCGACCCAAAAGTGGAAAATAATAATTTCTTCTTCTGGTTATAATAATCATGGTACAAAACGTGAATATACATATACGTCCAAGGAAGCTAACTCTGTACTCATAAATTTTGGTGACATGGCACCATATTATTTACAAGGTCAAAACATAAAATTCAAGATTATACCCCTGAATAATAAAGACGAACAAATTACACCTGACCTAACGATCACAGTCGATTCTTCAAGTGCGAACACTACAAATTGTTCTGCCATTGGAGGAGTCCCTATAAAATGGGAAGAAACAAAATTTGTAGCACCCGAGGTAAAACCTTTAGAGCCCGTTAACTGCGATGGTTATTGGAAAAAGGGAACAGTGTGTAAAAATCAAAGTGGTTCTACTACTTGCGGTGAATGGTGTGATGTCACAGATACATATATAATAGAACAACAACCACAGGGTACTGGTACTAAATGCCCGAGTCCTTTGACTAAATCAATATCTCGTCAACTCGGACCATCAGATGGCTGTACACCAGTACCTGCAGGAACCACCGCACCTTCACCATGTAGAGCAAGTAACCATAGGGATTTAGTCACAGACTTAAGAGCAATCAGGGGAGTTATAGCTTCAAAACCTGAACTTAGAGTACATAAGACCGTTGGTGATAGACTGTTTCCTATTTTGGACAAAGGTAATAGTTTCAATAATCAAACAGCGTGTACAAGAGATCTCAAAGAAAAGTCATCAGACTTACCAGGATTTTATGTAACATCGAGATATTTACAAGATTTAAATCTTGAAGCAAATCAAAGAACTTGTGAACTTCCAGAAGATATATACGAAGTGCATATGTGCAATACTGATGTAAAACCCATACCTTGTGTGGGTGATTGGAGTGATATACCTGGTACTTCAAGAGATTACAAAAACTGCTTTACTAGTACAAATTCCAAGAAAAGAAGTAAACTCTTTGTAAAGGATCAAGAATATCTTATTTCTACACCAGCAAACGAGGAGGGTACAGCTTGTCCTCATAAACAGGGGGAAAAAAGAACAGTTCTGGATCGATTTGAGAGTTATTTGAGAAATGGATGCGGCGCAGGTGGAGGGGGGGATTGTTCACAGCCTGTAGTTGATCGTGGCCAGTGTCCAAAAGTATTTCCAGCACCACAATAAAATAAGATATCACATACTATTATATGTCCATTCCGAGAGAAGACAGGGACTACCTCAGGACGACGGTGTATAAAACGGGTAACACGGGTATAGATTTAACACAAGATATAGTCGTTACTATCGCCGTGAACATGTTAGCTACTTACGCAGCGACTGGAATCGTGTACAATCTCGGTGGAAAGCAAGTTTTAGGCGCAGCCACGAAACGCCTCAATGTCAAAGTGACTCAGAAGTTTCTCGAACGTCTCGCGGTAGCGGCCAATCAAAAATTGGCTGGAACGATGACCAAACAGTTATCACAAGTGTTCACGAGGAATGCAGCGAAGTACGCTCTCCGTGCCATGGGCAAAACTGTGGTGAGCGCTGGTACCAAGGCGGGTGTTGCCGCCGCGGGGGGGTGTACGTTGGGACCCGTCGGGTGTGCCGCGGGAACTGCCATAGGCGTGGCTATTTTTATCGCAGAACTCTCGTTTAGTATAGCCAATATCGTTCAGGACTTGACTGATAAAAAGGGTATCACACAACTTTTACATTCGAATTTCGTGGATCAAATATCAGATCAATATAAGAAAACCATAGACAATGGATACAGGGAATTGATGGATGAAGACGACGACTACGAATACACGGAGGAGGAAGTGTATTTCGGACCAGAGTTGTTCCTTTTGGATATAGATCCAGACGACGGGGAAATATACATGGCGTATGATAACGAATGGGCCCAAAAATTTGTGCAGTACCAAGATGAATACCTCCAAAGTATAGGTGTAGAACCAGGGTGGGAATTACGTATGGTAACGGGTGAATTGGGAAAACCAGATTTAAGCGTGGGTAGATTGGATGAAAAAAAGAAAAAAGTGGTCGTGGGACTAACCATGTCAGCCTCGTTCGTTGTGTGTTTATTATTAATGTTATTTTTATTTCTCGTGATACTATAATGGGTAAGAGTGTACCAACCCCAGAAGAATTAGATAAAGCTATCGAGTATGCGATGTCAAAGTTGTGCACGGAAATTCCAGATAGATTCGGTGCACCCGGACTCACGGAATGGGACGGTGACCGAAAGGTGTGTAGAATTACCGAAAAAGGTTGTCAGGCTAGCGTCATGAACCCCATCTCTCGTCCAGCTTTCAACGCTGGAGGTGAATATATTCAATTCGATGAACATCACCCCACCTTTGGAGACTTTTGGAAAAAGCATCCACCAGGCTATTACTCGTGGAAGGTGACGAAAAACAGTGGTGATCAGAAGGTGTGTTCCCCTTCAAACTATCTCATGCAAAGGTGGTGTATATCACCGGAGACGCGACTGGATGGAAAATTCAAACGCGGTGTGACGGATACCGTTCCACTCAATTGGACAATCAGAAATGGTAAAGAAGTTTGTGAAATTACAGAAGAATACTGTAAAAAAAAGGGTGTATCATACGATGCTAATGCTAAAGATTGTTACGTGTCGGATCCACAGAAGGTTGCTGAGTTTTTCACAGGATCTGTGTTTATAAGGGAACAAAACATAAAAAACTATACCAGTGATAAACGTCTCAAGAAGAACATCGTACTCGTCAGGGAGAATTATCCCGTGAAGGGTGTGAACGTGTACGCCTTCGAATGGAACGACACGGCTGAACGGTTGTATGGATACAGGGGGGGTGACACCGGGTTCCTGGCTGACGAATTAGATCCCAAATACATAGTGATCGATTCTCATGGATTTAAAAACATCAATTTGTCGTACGAAGATGATACCATGGAAAAGATATATACATTTCTTAAAATTAAAAATATTTTCATACAGTAAATGGGAAAGTACAGTAAACTTATAGATGCGCTTACAACTGTGGGTGTAAAAAGTGATGATATTTTCAAAATTACTAAACAACTCGATGAAATACGAATTAAAGGGTCGGTAATAGACGCGAGTGGATTCATAAATAGACAAGCTATGAAAATAATCAAAGAAACTGTAGGAGGTACTGACTCATGGAAAGCTTTAACTAAGCAAAATTCAATCATCATGTCGAGGGCTATTCAAACCGCGTTGAAATCGGAAAAATTAAGTAAGATTTTCAAAGATGGAAAACTCATCGTAGATGTCGACGATTTAGGACCGGAAGGAATCGCCCGAGCGACTGGTAAATCAGTAGACGATGTAACCCAGATGACCGCACGTTCGGATGTACAAAACGCTGCAAAAACTCGTACCAAGGATCTCGTCAAGTTAGGTATAGCTGCGGGTTCAGTTTTAGGTATAGTATTCCTCATGTTAGCAACAGGTAAATCCAATCCCGTAGAAGCCATCGCGGAAGCCTTGAAAGCCGCCGCAGAGACTGCTGCGGACACTGGTTCAGATGTATTTAAAAGTTTGTTCAGTGGTGGTCTCGGGGGAATTTTCAACGTGTCCGCTTTATTTCTATTTTGCTCTTCAATCATACTAGTTGTATTTTTAGTGGTTTCTGTCGTATTAAAGAAATAAAAGACTTTAAGTGTATATGATCCTCAGCATAGACGTTGGTATCAGGAACTTGGCCATGTGTCTCTTCGATGAGCGGAACTCTCTCATCGAACAGTGGGACGTGTCTGGTATACCCCCAGAACACCGGGATGGCGTCTACGTCTCCCTACGGAAACACTTAGACGAACGCCCGTGGGTACTCACGGCCACCACCGTGCTCATAGAGAAACAACCAGACAGGAACAAGAAGATGAAGACGGTCGAGAACTTTCTGCACGCCTACTTCGTCATCAAGGCGCCAGAGTCGGAGACCATCGTGTACGACGCCCGCTTTAAGATCCCAGACGTGTCTGGCCCAGGGAAGGCACAGTACGCCAAGAGGAAGAAGGCTTCCATAGACAGATGTAGGCTCTTCTTGGAGTCGAATGACGTGAACACCCACTGGCTTCCGGTGTTCGACGCCTCCAAGAAGAAGGATGATCTGGCGGATACGGTCATGCAGGCCATCAGTTTCACCAAGCGGGTGGAACCCAGTGCAAAGGCCAAGGCTCCCAAGAAGCTCGTCGCCAGGAAACCCAACGATAATCAGAAGCGGACCAGATACTCCAAGTCCAATCTTTTGTGGATCTACAGACACAGTCAGGGATGTGAACACGACAAGAGGTTCATGAAGGATCTCAAGAGGTACTATTCGAGTCTGGATGAGTTTATAAAAAATATCGACGAATCATAAAATGACTTTCGCCGTCGCACGAATGATGACTCCCGTCGCCTCCACACAGAAGAAGCTCGAGGACTTTGGTAAGCGCATGTCCAAGCAGCGCAAGAGCCACATGGATTCCATGGGTAAGCAACTCAAGAAGATTGCCGACGAGGAAAAGAAGCGCGCCAAGCACATCTTCGAGGAGCACAGGGACTTCTTCAAGGAGAAGCCCGAGACTGTCTCCATAGACTTTTACGAAAAGTAATTGGTCAGACCCATGTACACGGCGAGAAGAACCATGTACTCCGTGGCGTACCCCTGCTCCAGGGCCACCATGGCAGTCAGGATAATCACCTGCGACTGTTGAATCTCCTTACGGGCCTTCTCGATCTTTCTGGTCATGGAAGACTTTGATTTCTCCAGACCCAACACGGCCGTGCTGATATCCTTGATGCGCGAGGGCATCTCGGCGGCGGTCCCCATGAATGTATTTATGTCTATGATGTCTGAAACCTGCTCCTGAATCAGGGGTTCCAGATAGTCGTAATAGGTAAAGCCGGGATCCAACTCGACACATATACCCTCCACCGTGGAGAAGGTCTTGGCCAGGTACACGAAGGACGTGGGGACCAAAAAGGGTTTCTTCTGTGCCAGGCGCACGAGCACGTCATCCTCCATGATGTCGCTGGCCACGCTGGTACCGTCGAGGGTCTCCAGGTAGTTGAGCACAGTCTTGAAGAAGAGTCTGATGTCGTCTCGGTCCTTGGTGGTGGGCATGATGATTCCCAAGTCTATGAGTATGTCCACTATGCCCGCGGTGTCCCTCTGAATGATGCACGCGAAGAGCTTCTTGAACCCCTCCATGAGGTTGTCGGAGATGGGAATGACCAATCCGAAATCGTAGAAGACTATGGTACCGTCTGACGTGAACCCCAGATTGCCCGGGTGGGGGTCCGCGTGGAAGAATCCCTTCTCCATGGTCTGAATGATGTACGAGTTGATGAGGGCCTTGCACACGGTCTTTTTGTTGACACGGGGATCGGTGAGTTCCGTGAGCTTCTCTGAGGGCACGTACTCCATGACTATCATGTCGTCCGTGCAATACTCGTGGTACACCTTTGGTGCGGTGATCCACGGCACGTCCTTCATGGCTTCGCGGAACATCGTGGCGTTTTTAATTTCCAGACTGTAATCAGTCTCAGACAGGAGATAGTCTACCGATTCCTGAAGCACGTTACTGGTACCCGTTCCAGTGTCGAACCCTATGCGCTCGAGGAACGCCACGATGTCCATGAGGGTATCCGTATCGAACTTCATGGTGTCGTAGATGTGTGGGCGCTTCACCTTGACGATCACGTCCTCACCTGTGGTTAGGGTGGCCATGTGCACCTGACCTATGCTCGCAGACTTGTATGGTACATCGTCGAATGTCTGAAACACCGAAGTGTTCACGGTGTCCCCCAGGGGTACCGATGGTACGTCGTCTTGTAAGGCTTCCAGCTCCTTGACGAATTCTCGGGGGTACACGTCGCTTCTGGTGGAGACGATCTGCCCCAGTTTGATGAAGGTGGGACCCAGCTTGACCACGCGGTCCCTGGTCCACGCACCCAACTTCGCCTGATCCCTCGTGAGGGTCTTGCGAACTATGAACTCCGTAGCAAATTTCCACGTCTGAAACTTCTGACTCGAGGCCATATTATAGTACGCATATAAAGATATCCTGCGCTAAAAACTCAAAGATGGAAAAGGTACTCGATCAAGGTTTCGTGAGACTCGTGGACCATATGCCCCGAGAGAATATGGATTCGGCCATCGTCCAATCAGCGCGTGTATCCTACGGTGATGGTACGAAGACGTCCAGGGGTGACGCGGGTCTCATCAGATATCTCATGCGCCACTGGCACACCACCCCCTTCGAGATGGTCGAGTTTAAGTTTCACATCAAGATGCCCATCTACATCGCGAGACAGCACATGCGCCATCGCACCGCGAGTATCAATGAGCTCTCCGCGAGATATTCTGTGGTGCCCCGTGAATATTACACACCCGATGTCCTTCGTGGACAGGCGACGGTGAATCATCAGGGGTCCGAGGGTGTCAGCGAAGCCAACGTTTCGGACATGCATGAACATCTGGAAAAGTCTTTCGAAGTCTACGATAAACTTCTGGAGGATGGATGTTGCCGTGAACAGGCCAGGGGTACGCTCCCTCAGTCGACCTTCACGGAGTTTTACTGGAAGATTAACCTTCACAACCTCATGCATTACCTTCAACTCAGGATGGACGCCCACGCCCAACAGGAGATTCGGGCGTACGCCGAGGCCATATTCAAGTTGGTGGAACCCCTCGTGCCCATCACCATGAAAGCCTTCAGGGATTTCAGAGTCAACGCCATCTATCTATCGGGCCCCGAGATTGACGCACTCAAGAACGGAACTCCCATCGAATCCCCTGGTGAGCGGAGGGAGTTTGAGGAGAAGAAAAAGATGTTAGGACTATAATAAATGTGGCAACTCTTCGTGGCCGTGTACCTCTCGTATCTCTTCTTAGGTCCTCACTGGGTATCACACCTCATCACGGGTAAGCAACTCAGGGTGGTCGATTCACCAAATACACTCGCGAGGAGATCCGTGTACATATCTTACGTGTCTCTCCTGTACACGGCTTGGTTTCTTTATGCCCCATCTGCGATGACTTTCGTGTACGCCGCTCTGCTCTCCATGGCGGCCACGATGGCTTTTTATACCCAGTACGGTCCGGAGGATCCCTTGCCCATGCACCTCTTCTTGAACTTCGCGGTACTCATGATGGGGAGGGATTACGCGAATGAACAGTTTTATTTGACTATGCTTTTGGTGATATTTTATCCATTGACGAGGAATATTTTATACGACATACAGTAAGGATGCGAGTCCACATAGTAGGCGCGGGTCCGACCGGCATGTCCATCGCGTGGGAACTTCTCTCGTTCACCGATCACGAGGTGATTCTCTACGACAAGAAATCATCGGCCGGTGGGTCGTGGTGGGAACCGAGTGTGCACACCCGTGATCTTCACGCACACCGCGCGGTCTTTAAGAACGCCTTTGTCAACACGAGAAGTCTCTTCAGTGAGATGCACATGAAATGGGACGACTTGTTCGTGAATGAAAAGTTGACAGTATACGGTACCCTCTTTAAGTCTTTTGGTCCCAAGGACTATTGGGTGCTCGTGACTCTCTTCATGAAAGTCTTCACCAGTCCCGATGTGTACAGGTGGAAGAGTCTCAAGGATGCCCTGGGTCCCATGACCCCCACGGGACAACGTGCCATGGAGACACTCTCGTACATCATGGACGGTGTGAGTTGGGACGTGATGACTGCCTACGAGTTTGTCCAAAACTTCAATCACGTGGCCCTGTCCCCTCCTCAGACCCAGAGAGTATCCGGAAAGGTGATGTGCGACGAGATGCAGGAGGCTCTGGAGGCCAAGGGTGCCCGTCTCAGATTTGGAAAGGCTCTGAAGGACGTGGAGTACAGGGATGACGGATTCACGGCAACCTTCGAGGACGATGAAAAGGTGAGCGATGGTCTTTTGATTTTGTGTGTCGATCATAACGCCGCCCCGGGACTCATCAAGGACAATTGGGGACCCGTGCATGATAAGATCACAGAGAGTGCATACGATTGTATCAACGTGTTGGTGGACTACGATGAACCCGTAGAGTTGGGGGACACGTTGGATCTCGCGATGCATTCGAGGTGGACCATACTTCCAGAAGTGTTACACGATGGAAAGACCGTCTCTTGTGTCCTGTGCAATCTCACGGACGAGGTACTGACCATGCCACCCGAGGATCTCAAGCGAGAAGTCATGAAACAGGTGGGGTTGCCCAAGCCCAGGGGTGCGCGCATCGCGTGGGGTGCCGAGTGGGACGGGAAGCGTTGGCACCTGAAACAGTCCGCGGGGGTCCTCAGCACACAGGGACAGATCCCCTTTTACGGTAAGAGTGCCCGCGTCGCTCTGTGTGGCATGATGTCTCACAGACACACACCCTACGCGAGCATGGAGGCTGCCGTGGAGGTCGGTCGGCGTTTCTGTCACGGAACGTTCGGTACGAGGAAACCCGTGAGTCCTATGCTTCTCACGGATGTTTTAAAGATACTTATAGTTTTTATTCTTTTGTTACTCATATGAGATTTTCTTGCAAGGTGCACACTCCCATGTACGACTATAATGGGAAAAAATATATACGTTTTTTTGTACCCGACGGTATAAAACAACGTGTACAATTCGCGCAGTCGAGATACCCGTTGAAAGAACTTCACAGAGATGACCCCCTCGAAGGAAACGTGCTCACGGTCAAAGTGCCTTTCAGGTACAGACGTGTCATGTGTACCTTCGAGGGTGTACCCGCGCAATCTCTGAAGAAGGATGATGAGGTCGACGTGGATATCATGTACATGGGCATGTGGACCAGGGGTGAGTATTGTGGTCACTCTTGGAAGTTGAGCTACATAAAGTCTACCACCAATTACATAGTATGACACTCACGAGAACCGGATATTTAGTGCCCGACATCCCCGACGTGAAACGGGAACTGACAGTCAGACCCATCGTCAACGGGGATTTCGGGGTCGCCCCACCAGCCTTTAAGGTTTTCAGACAGGCGAAGAAAGGGTTATGTGTCCCGAGGTTTTACGGAGAGTCTAAGTTTGGTCCACCCAAGGAGGATAATCGCCCAGAGCCCGCGAAGATGAATGTGGACTTCAAGGGGAAACTGAGAGACGAGACGTTTCAGAACGAAGCACTGGCTAAAGCTATCGAGGCGGGTCACGGCATCCTCTCGCTCCCCTGTGGCTACGGAAAAACCACAGTCTCTCTGGCCATCGCGTGTAAGCTCGGGCTCCGCACGATGATCGTGGTTCACAAGGAGTTTCTGGCGAATCAGTGGAAAGAGCGTATTCAACAGTTCTGCCCGGGCGCCACCATAGGTACTGTTCAGAGGGACAAGAAGGAAGTGGAGTGTGATTTCGTGATTGCCATGCTCCAATCGTTGTCCCTCAAGGAATATTCCTTTTCTGATTTTGACTCCGTGGGAACCCTCATAGTGGACGAGGCGCATCACGTATGTGCCAAAGTATTTTCACAGTCCCTCTTCAAACTGTGTCCCAGACACGCGTTCGGGTTGTCCGCGACACCCAACAGGAAAGATGGTCTCACGAAGGTCCTTCACTGGTTCATGGGTCCCACGTTTTTCGCGGTGGAGCGTGAAAACCAGGCACAGGTGGACGTGTTTCCCATAGACTTCAAGTGTAAGCGCTTCGAGGACCCCCCGCCGTGTACCCGCTTCGGAAAGTTGTCGCTACCGACCATGATCACGGAACTCACCGAAATGCACGACAGAAACACGACCATCGTGAGTACCATCAAGAGTGCTGCTCGGGGTACACGTCAGGTGTTGGTGCTCAGCGATAGGCGTCAGCACTGTGAATGGTTACACGGACAGTTCGAGGGTCGGTCCGGGTTGTACATGGGTGGCATGAAGGAGGAGGAACTCACAAAGTCCAGCACGAAACAAATCATATTCGCGACGTTCAGTCAGGCGCATGAGGGTTTGGACATCCCGAGTCTCGACACCGTGATTCTGGCCACACCCAAATCTGACATCGTGCAGTCCATAGGAAGAATCATGCGCGAGACTGCTGGTAAGAAGAATAACCCTCGAATATACGACATCATAGATCACTGGTCCGTCTTCTTTGCCATGTTTCAGAAGCGCATGAAGGTGTATAGACAGGGTGGATTCAACATACCCAACGCCCCAAAGGCACCGTCGGAACCAGATGATTTCCCGAAAGGAAAATGTCTCATACAAGTATAAGATGCCGTGTTCGGTCGGGAGAAACACAAAAAAGTACGGGGGCACCGTGGTGGCATCTACCCTACAAGATGTGACGGAGAATGGGAACACGACGACTTTAAGCATACAGACAGATGGTTTCTTTATCGGTGATGGTAGCCTTCTTACGAACATTCCTGGTTTCGGTGGGTACGGAAATCTGGAACAGGTGACCACCACGGGAAACGCGACGAGTCACGAGGTGACCTTCGAGAACACCTTCACCTCTTTACAAGCCATGGGTAACGTGGTGGTGCTGGGTAATGTCACGGCTCTGTCCTTTCACGGTGATGGGTCAAACTTGACTGGTATCATGCATGTCGATAATGTCATCAGGATTGAAAACCTAGAGTCCAACCTGGTTGCAAACTCTGAGAGGATCGATGACCTAGTGACGGATCTGGGGTCCAATGTTTCGAGGATTGTCAACCTCGAGTCCAACCTGGTTGCAAACTCTGAGAGGATCGATGACCTAGTGACGGACCTAGGGTCCAATGTTTCGAGGATTGTCAACCTCGAGTCCAACCTGGTTGCAAACTCTGAGAGGATAGATGACCTAGTGACGGACCTAGGGTCCAATGTTTCGAGGATTGTCAACCTCGAGTCCAACCTGGTTGCAAACTCTGAGAGGATAGATGACCTAGTGACGGATCTGGGGTCCAATGTTTCGAGGATCATCAATCTGGAGTCCAACCTGGTTGCAAACTCTGAGAGGATCGATGACCTAGAGACGAGTGCCATCATTTCAAACTCATCTACTCTCACGGGGTTTATACAAGGT
>Ga0209555_10002608_pt1 | contig 12598 bp, 9 predicted proteins | sample SaaInl85LU_5_DNA_FD_184643 | JGI IMG/M metagenome (GOLD analysis project Ga0209555, IMG submission 184643) | Marine microbial communities from expanding oxygen minimum zones in the Saanich Inlet - ESP_85LU_5_DNA (SPAdes) (version 2) | ecosystem: Environmental > Aquatic > Marine > Intertidal zone... | reverse complement strand
GGGATTTGTTGCCCTCAAGCGGCAACAGGTTCTCTCCACCATACAGGAAGCCGCTTTTGAACCACTCAAATCGGCGCTGTTAGCGGCACTGGCAGTAGGTGATAAATCGGCATTGGCGCCCTGGCGAGAGCGGATCGTGGCACTGGGGATTATCCATCTATTAGTCATTTCGGGATTGCATGTGGGTATTGTTGCAGCGTTGGGCTGGTGGTTGGGGTATCTGCTGTCGCGCGGCATGTCGGTTTGGTTGTCGTGGCGTGGGGATGAGCTGCGCTGGGGACAGTTATTAACTTTGCTGGCCCCGGCAGTAGCGATTATCTCTAGTCTGCTCTACACCTTGCTGGCGGGTGCGCAATTGCCCGCAGTGCGCGCTTTCATTGCCGTGGTTTGGGTCGCAGTAGCCACCGCGCGTTACCTGCAGTGGAATCCGCACTCGCTGTTCATCAAAGTGGTGCTGAGCATCTTAATTTTTGATCCTCTGGCTGTTATCAGTTCCAGCTTTTGGCTTTCACTTGCTGCGGTGTTGTTGCTGTTGCTGATTTTGGCGCCGCGCCGATCGATCTATAGCCCAGATTTGAGTGCACCATCCAAATTAAAAACTGTCGCGTCTAACTTATTGCGAATTCAGCTCTACCTCACTCTGGGTTTGGCGCCGCTGATGTTAGCTTTGATAGGTAAACTTTCCTGGTTGGGATGGGTATTGAATCTGGCGGCGGTGCCTTGGGTCACGCTCCTATTAGTCCCCGTTACCTTAGTCGCAGTCGGATTGACACTTGTACACATCCCGTTGGCCTCTGCGCTATGGCAGCTAGCGGCTTGGCTGTGTACACCGTTGGTCTGGGTGGTAGAGAGTGGCCGGGTAGAACCCCTCTGGCTCTCCGCCGACCAGCTCGCCGGCCCAGTTTGGTTGGCACTATTGGTATTGGGCTTGGGAGTGCTAGCGCCGCGCACGCTGCTGACACCACTGCTGAGAATTTTCAGCGTGCTGCCACTGCTGATGTTGTTGATTCGCGAGCCGGCCAGACCACCACTGCGGGTGACGGTGTTGGATGTCGGTCAGGGGTTGGCAGTGGTCATCGAAGCGGCGGGCAAAGTATTGATCTATGACAGTGGCGCCCGCTACGGCGAGCTATTCGATATGGGCAGTGCCGTTGTAGTACCTTTTTTACAGCGCCGAGGTTATCAACGCGTTGAGCGTATTTTGATAAGCCATGCCGATAACGACCATGCCGGAGGGCTGACGGGTTTAGTGCAGGTCTATCCACAAGCACAACTGCTACTACCCGACTCTCTTGGGTCAGACTACAGCGGTGCACAGAGTTGTCAAAAGGCGCTCTCGTGGCAGTGGGGTGATGTTGAGTTTTACACGCTGAAGAATACTGGCGATGCCAAGCCGAACAATAACTCTTGCCTGCTGCTGGTGAAGTGGCAGGGGATCAAACTGTTATTGCCCGGTGACATTGAGCGCCGAGCCGAACAGAAGTTGATTGGCCAGAGAGAACTTATCGGCCCATTAGATTTGTTGTTAGCCCCTCACCACGGCAGTAAAACTTCATCCAGTGACGAGTTTCTCAAACTATTAGACCCAGCAGTAGTGGTTTTCTCTGCGGGTTGGAATCATCACTACGGCCATCCACATCCACAGGTGGTCGAGCGTTATCGTCAGATTGGCAGCCAGATATACTCAACAGGAATGGGGGGGGCGGTAACACTCACTTGGACCTCACCAGATCTGCTAGAGGTGGTCAGTGTGCGCGATGGCTGGTCGCCGTGGTGGCGGTACTGAGGGGCTAGCGCTCACTGGAAAGCCTGATAAACTGGTCACCCATAAAAATGCGCCAGTTAGCGGCAAATAAGAATGACCTACGTAAAAGTGAGCCCGATGTCGACAGAACAATCGTCCCCACACCAAAAGAGTGCCGAACAGCAACCACGCGGTGGCGCCGAGACCTATTTGAGGCTGCTGCGTTATACAGCCCGTTACTGGCTGATTTTCTTGATGGGTACGTTGGGCTGGCTGTTGCACAGTGCTGCAGAGATCGCCTTTGTCGACCTGATGGGGTATATCACAGATGTGATTGCGCAAAACAGCTCTGATGCCGCCCCGGCCGCTGGCCGTTCAGGTATGCCAGAGGGCGGTTTTATTGCTTCGTTGGGGCAAAGTCTATTCCCCGAGGCGATGTCTAATCACTACTGGCTGGTTATACCGGCATCTCTTTTTGTTATTGCGCTGGTTCGAGGCGTCGGTTACCTGATTGGCAGTTACGGCTTGGCTTATGTTTCCAACCACCTAGTGCACTCCCTGCGAGTCGATCTGCTGACAAAATTTCTCTACCTGCCATTTCGTTTTTTTGATGCCTCAATGGGCGGGCATCTGGTCTCCACGGTGACTTACAATGTTGCGCAGGTCACCGCTGCGGGTACCAAAGCAGTTAAAACTATTTTGCAGCAAGGCAGTATGGTGGTTGGCTTTATGGCTTATCTGTTCTACTTGAACTGGAAGCTGACGCTGATTTTCCTCGCGGTTATCCCGTTCATCGCTTGGCTGGTCAAATTTGTTAGCCGCCGATTCCGCACGCTCAGTCATCGCATCCAAGCCTCAATGGGTGATTTAACCCACGTCACTCACGAGGTGGTCAACGGTTATGAAGAGGTGCGCATGTTTGGCGGCAGCGCCAGCGAGACTGAGCGTATGCACAAAACCAGCATAGCCAACACCCGTCAAAATATGAAGATGGCGCTGGCCGAGGGGGTCAGTAACCCCACGGTGATGTTGCTCGTTTCCAGCGCTTTTGGCGCTATCATTGCGGTGATGCTGCATCCCTCGATGCTGCGCGAAATGACCGCGGGTAATTTTTTCTCGTTCCTGATAGCCTCAGGGATGCTGATTAAGCCAATACGGGCACTAACTGAAGTCAATTCTGTAGTGCAGCGCGGTATTGCCGCAGCAGAATCGATATTTGATGTGCTCGATAGCGAGCAAGAGCTCGACGAGGGCAGTGTCGAAAAAAGCCAAGTCAAGGGGCGTTTTGTTTTTGATGATGTCTCTTTTCGTTACTGTAATTCAGATCGCGATGTCCTTAATCAAATCAGCTTCACTGTCGAGCCGGGTGAGAGCATCGCTCTGGTCGGCTCATCGGGTGCTGGCAAGACCACTCTGGTGAGTCTGATACCGCGTTTTTACAACCATAGCGGCGGCACGATTACTTTAGATGGCGTGCCCATTGATTCTTATACGTTACAAAACCTGCGCAGCCATATTGCACTGGTTAGCCAGCGAGTGACCCTGTTCAACGATACCATATACAACAATATCGCTTACGGCGAATTGGCCGGGACCCCGCTGGAAAAAGTTCGCGAGGCTGCGCGTTTTGCCTACGCAGATGAGTTCATTGAAGGGCTAGAAAACGGCTATGAGACACTGGTCGGCGATGATGGTGTGATGCTCTCAGGCGGCCAGCGCCAGCGTATAGCAATAGCTCGGGCTCTGCTCAAAGATGCGCCCATATTAATTCTTGACGAAGCTACCTCTGCTCTCGACACGGAATCTGAGCGCCATATTCAAGCCGCCTTAGAGCAGTTGATGAAAGGCCGCACTACATTTGTTATTGCTCACCGCCTCAGCACTATTGAGAGTGCAGACAGAATTTTGGTGGTCGAAGAGGGGACACTAGTCGAATCTGGTAATCACCAACAGCTGCTCAATGCACAAGGCCGTTATGCGCAGCTTCACGACACGCAATTCAATGGTGCCAAAGGCGCACTGCAGGCTAACTCGTAACCGTGTCTCTGTTACCTAAAAGTCTTTCCAAAATCTGATGCGTGCATTTCTCGAGCAGTGGTTTTTAAAAGCGTGGCAGCATGATAGTAAGCTTTTGTGGTTTTTTTTCCCGCTATCATTGCTGTATCACTGGTTTGCAGTCCATCGCCAATCTCGACGGTCTGTTACACCACCGGGAGCTACACCGGTAGTGGTGGTCGGTAATATTACCGTTGGTGGCAGCGGTAAAACTCCGCTGCTGATCGCGATGGCCAAACAATTGCAGCGCGAGGGCTGGTATCCAGGCATTGTCAGCCGAGGTTACGGCGCTAGTGCAAAAAACTATCCGTTCACGGTTTCAGTGGAATCCAATCCAGCCGAATGTGGCGACGAACCCCTGCTAATAGCCCGCGAAACGGGTTTGCCCGTGGTCGTAGACCCGTTTCGCAGCCGTGCTGTTGCGGCCATCAAAGCAATACCAGGTGTCAATATTGTGCTCAGTGACGACGGCCTCCAGCACTACAGTATGGCGCGCACTATCGAAATCGCCGTCGTAGACGGAGTGCGTCAGTTTGGCAATCATCGCTTGCTGCCCATTGGCCCTCTGCGAGAACCTATAGCGCGCTTGCGAGGCGTCGATATCGTGGTGGTGAACGGGGGACAAACTTGTCCAGATGTAGTGCAAACGGAGCCGATGAAGATAATCGCGGGTGCTCTTAAGCCGCTTAATGGTTCTGCTCAAACTCAATCTTTGACCGCCCCGGCAGCTGTTCACGCTGTCGCAGCTATCGGCCACCCACAGCGCTTTGCAGACACTCTAGAGGAGCTGGGCTATCAAGTCACACTTCACCCGGCACCCGACCACGCAACGCTCAGCGCTGAACAGCTCAGTCAAGCTGATGGTAATGCCGTGATAGTCACAGAGAAAGACGCGGTGAAATGTTCTACACAGCTGCTTGCCGAGGTTGCCAATCCAGTTTGGGCGCTCGCTGTAGAGGCACAATTGCCGGACTCGTTTTGGCTAAAATTAAATAACCTGCTGGGCCAACCCCAGGGGAATGAATAAATTGGAGTTATTTTGAACTACCGAATAATTATCCCTGCGCGCTACTCCTCTACCCGTTTGCCGGGCAAGCCATTGAGAGAGATCGTCGGCCAAAGCATGATTGAACGAGTTTGGCGCCAAGCGGTGCAGAGCCGCGCTGAACAAGTGGTCATTGCGACCGATGATGACCGCATTGCTGAGGCTGCCCGCAACTTTGGAGCTGAAGTGGTAATGACCCGCAGCGATCACCCGTCTGGGACAGATCGCTTACAAGAAGTGGCAGAGATTCTGGGTTGGAATGCTGAAACCATCGTAGTCAACGTGCAGGGCGATGAGCCGCTGATCCCTGTGGCGGTTATCGAGCAAGTTGCAGAGAATTTAGCCGACGAGCCTACCGCAGGGGTAGCGACGCTGTGTGAGCCGATTGTGGATGTTGACACGTTTACAAACCCCAATGTTGTCAAAGTTGTCGCCGCCAGCAGTGGCTTGGCTCACTATTTTAGTCGCGCCCCAATTCCATGGCCGCGCGATGCCTTTGCGCAACCGCAAAAACAACTTCCTGTCGGTTTGCCGGTGGCCCGACACATTGGTATTTACGCCTACCGAGTGTCGGCATTGAATGCCTATGTCACCTGGCCGCCTGCGCCATTGGAGTGTTTCGAGAGCCTTGAGCAGCTGCGCTTTTTGGCCCACGGTGTGCCTATACATGTCGCCTCCGCTTGCGCTCAGGTTCCTGGCGGTGTGGACACTCAATCCGATCTCGATGCGGTTATCGCTCACATTAATACCACTACCCAGTAATGTTTTTTAGTCGTATTAAATTAACCGCTCTGAGCGACTCATGACAGTGACTAAGCTGTTAGTGGAGCGCGATGTGGACCTCACAGGCGCCAATACACTGGCGCTGAATTGTCGTGCTCAACAGTTAATTCGCTGCAACTCGTTGGCAACACTGCAGGCGGCACGAGATTATGCTTTCGAGAATGGATTATCTATTGCACTGCTTGGCGGTGGCAGCAACACACTCTGCCCTGAAATTCTGCCCGGCCTAGTGGTGAAACTAGAGGCGCCGTCTAAGGCCGACGATGGCGGTTGCTACACAGAAATAGCCAGACAGCGAGCAACCGGACAAGTAACGATTGAAGTTGCCGCCGGTGTCAGTTGGGCAGAGCTGGTCTCTGCCAGCGTAGCTAACGGTCTCTCCGGGCTAGAAAACCTAGCGGCAATACCTGGCAGCGTGGGTGCGGCACCTATACAAAACATTGGCGCCTACGGGGTCGAGATTGCGCAATGTTTAAAATCGGTTAATTTTTACCACTGGGGCAGTGGGCAACTCGTTGAGATGAGTGCAGAGCAGTGCGAGTTTAGCTATCGCGAAAGTATTTTTAAACGCCAACTTGCCGGGCAGGGGGCGGTAGTTTCAGTGCAGCTGCAGCTGCTCGATGAACAGTGCGCTAAACCCGCCTACAATACTGCCTACCCGGCACTCGCTGAGGTTTTAAATGATTCTGCTAGTGTCATCAATGCCCGTATTATCGCCGCAGCCGTCACCGCCATTCGCCAACACAAACTGCCAGACCCCAGCGTGCAGCCCAATGCCGGCAGTTTTTTCAAAAACCCGGTTGTCGAGCAGGAACATTTTCAGCAGTTGCAACGCCGCTACCCTGATATTCCGTATTTTTCTGGGCCAACACAGCGGCACGTGAAAATACCCGCGGCCTGGTTGTTAGAGCAGGGGGGGTTAAAGGGTTATCGCTACGGCACTATCGCCACTCATGCCCTGCAGCCGCTGGTTTTAGTGAACCAGGGAGGTGCCTCACTGCAGGAGTTACTGGAGTTTGCCGGCCATTGTGCCAAGGTGGTAGAGCAAAAATTTGTCGTTAAACTCCAGCGGGAACCGCAAGAGCTTGCATTGTTTGAATGGCCAAAGAGTGGAGCTTTCGATGCTGTTTAGCCATCAACAAATCCCGCTCGAAGGCGATGTAGGTCAACAGTTGCAACTCGACTATTACCCTACATGGTTGAGCCAAACACGCGCGGATCAGTTGCTGGCATTGGCTGAGCAGCTTAATTGGCGCCAGGATCAGTTGCGCATGTTTGGCCGCCAAATCCCCGTGCCTCGACTGCACTGCTGGTATCGCACTGACGGACTCTCTGGCGGAGAGATCGATTACCGCTGGTCGGGCCTGGGCATGGTCGCCGAGGCAGCTCCTCAATGGCTGACAGATATCACTGCCGAGATAGCCGAGCTGGCAGAGACGCCGCTCAACCGATGTTTGGCCAACTACTACCGCGACAGCCGCGACAGTGTCGATTGGCATGCAGACGATGAGGCCGAGTTAGGTGAGGCACCCATTATTGCCTCGTTGTCGTTGGGGGGCCGCCGCCAATTCCAGTTGCGTCATCAGCGTACCAAACAGCGCCATAAATTTGACTTGGAGCACGGCTCACTGCTCATTATGGGAGCGGGTGTGCAGGGCCACTGGCAACACCGCGTGCCCAAACTGACTGCAGCCGTTGAGCCGCGCATCAATCTCACTCTGCGCTATATTGCGCCGCCATCGCGGCGGGGTGTCTGATGGCGTTTGACCACAAGGCTTTTTTGGCGACATTGACAGAGCGCCCCGGCATTTATCAGATGTTCGATGCCAACGCCGTTGTCATCTATGTCGGCAAAGCAAAAAATCTTAAACGCCGAGTATCCAGCTACTTTCGCAAAACCGGCCTTGCCCCTAAAACCCAAGCGCTGGTGGCGCGCATTGCCAATATGGAAGTGACGGTCACCGAGACCGAAACCGAGGCGCTACTGCTCGAAAACAACCTGATTAAACAGCATCAGCCCAACTACAATGTTTTGCTGCGCGATGATAAATCTTACCCCTATATCTTTCTCTCGGATCGCGACCAATATCCGCGTTTGACGCTTCACCGCGGCCCTAAAAAAGCCAAGGGTGCTTATTTTGGTCCGTTTCCGAGCAAATATGCGGTGCGTGAAAGCTTGGGTTTTTTACAGAGAATTTTCAAAGTGCGCCAGTGTGATGACAGCTTTTTTCGCAATCGCTCGCGGCCGTGTCTGCAGCACCAAATTAAACGCTGCACCGCACCGTGCGTCGGGCTTATTTCACCAGAAGATTACGCTGCAGATGTGCAGAAAACACAACTCTATTTGCAGGGTAAGAGCTCGCAGTTAATGCGCGATCTTGAGCGCGATATGGAGCAAGCCGCAGAAGCGCTTAAGTTTGAACAAGCTGCAGAGTATCGCGACCAGATAGGAGCGCTGCGTCAAATACAGGCCGAGCAGGTTATCGAACAGGGCAACGCCACGATCGATATTGTCAGTGCTGCTTACGAGGGTGGGGCTGCCTGTGTTCATGTACTTTTTGTCCGCCAAGGCAAGGTGTTGGGCAGTCGCAGTTACTACCCCAAGGTGCCATTGGCTGAGAACCCTGCAGATGTTTTAGAACATTTTTTGCCACAACTCTATTTAACCGGTGATGGCCGCCCGGATTTACCTCGAGAACTGGTGGTAAGTCACAGTTTTGAGGGGGCAGAGTCGTTAGCGCAAGCGCTCACTCAGTTGGCTTCACGGCAAATTGCTATCCGTCATCAGGTGCGCGCTGCGCGCAGTAAATGGCTGGCTCTGGCCATGCGCACAGCCGAACACAACTTAGCCGCTAAAGTGGCCAGTAAAGAGAACATGCAGCAGCGCCTTGAAGCGCTCGCCGCTGAGTTACAGCTCGACGAGCTGCCCACCCGCATGGAATGTTTTGATATCAGTCACAGCAGCGGTGAAGCGGTAGTCGCCTCCTGTGTAGTGTTTGACGGTAACGGCCCGCTAAAAAGCGACTATCGGCGCTTCAATATTGACGGCATCACCGGCGGTGACGATTACGCCGCTATGGACCAAGCACTGCGTAGGCGCTACTCGCGTTTGGTTGCAGGCGAGGGCAGGCTGCCTGATATTCTGTTTATTGACGGCGGCAAAGGCCAATTAACTATCGCCAAAGCAGTTTTGACTGAGCTGGCTGTCAGCGATGTGGTTTTAGTCGGCGTCGCCAAAGGGGTCACCCGTAAACCTGGCCTAGAGACGCTGATTGTGGCTGAGACGGGGCGTGAAATTACTCGCGCCGCCCCAGCCGCTCTGCACCTTATTCAGCAAATTCGCGACGAAGCTCACCGCTTCGCTATCACTGGCCACAAAGCGCGCCGCGACAAAAAACGCCGCAGTTCAGGCCTGGAAGATATTGCCGGTGTCGGGCCGCAGCGGCGTCGCGATCTGCTCAAGTATTTTGGCGGGCTGCAGGAGATTAAACGCGCCAGCGTTGCCGACTTGATGAAAGTAGACAATATCAACAAAAAGGTCGCCGAAGCTATTTACAGTGCCTTTCACAACCAGTAGGTTGTAGCGCTAGAATTGATAGAAATTACAAAGGACTGCCACCTCATGTGGAATTTACCCAATACATTGACCGCCCTGCGCGTCGCGCTCATACCGGTGTTTGTTGTGGTTTACTACCTACCTTGGGAGTGGCATCACATTGCCTCAGCGGCGATATTTACCGTTGCTGCGCTGACAGACTGGGTCGATGGCTATCTCGCACGCAAGATGAACCTAATGACCCCATTTGGGGCATTTCTAGACCCTGTTGCGGATAAACTGATTGTCGCAACTGCACTCATACTGCTGCTCGAAGTGCACTCGGAGCCATGGTTCGCCCTACCTGTAGTCATTATTATTGGCCGCGAGATTGTTATCTCAGCACTGCGAGAGTGGATGGCCGAGATTGGATCGCGCGGCGACGTCAAAGTCTCAATGATCGGTAAAGTCAAAACTTGGGTTCAGATGGCAGCGGTGGTTGTGCTGCTGGTGGCTACGCCAGAATACCCCTGGCTGCTCTGGCTGGGCTATATTGCTATCAGCGCAGCGGCAGCCTTAACGCTCTGGTCTATGGTGCTCTACCTCAAACTAGCCTGGCCACAGTTAAAAGCGAGTAGCTAACCGTTTTAATGGTTGATTTATTGGCGTTGATCACTAGAATAGCGAACCTGCTCGAAACGGTTGATGAATACTACTATCAACAATGAGTATTGGGCCTAACAGCTCTTTTGGATATGCAGGCGCGGTGGCAGAGTGGTCATGCCGACGACTGCAACTCGTCTTACGCCGGTTCGATTCCGACCCGCGCCTCCATATCCAAGAGGGTTGACCCTCTCAGCTTGATCTTCTTTACTGGAAGTTGGCTGAAAAGAAACCTGTGTCGCTCAAGCGTAAAATCGCGACCGCAAGGTGGCCTCGCCAGAGGTCCCGCTAGCAGCTCAAGACAACTCTTGGCTGTGTCACTGAAGCCTCGGTGGCGAAATTGGTAGACGCAAGGGACTTAAAATCCCTCGGTTGGAAACGACCGTGCCGGTTCGATTCCGGCCCGAGGCACCATCTTTGAAATGATCCATTCCCTATCTAGAGATACTTAAGCCCGCTGAACTCGGTTTTTTCTATACCTGTATTCCGTTAAACTACAAAATTTTTAGAAGGAAGGATTAAATGTCCATGCCATTAATTTTTGACAATGTGTTTGGTGAAGTGACTCCCTCGCTTACAGCCGAGTTAACTACTTACTGGTCATCTTCAGATTTGGCAGTAGCTGGCAATATGTCAGAACGTGCTAAGCAAGTAGCACTACTGGCTAGATCGGCTGAAGGGGAAATTGTCGGCGTTGCCTCTGTCGAAAAAACCTATCACGCTCCTTTCAAGCATGATTTTTTCCTTTTTAGAGCGAGTGTATCTCGTACTGCTGGCGGTCAACTGCTCTCAAGTCAGCTACTCAACAAGACCTTCGATTTATTAAACGATAGATATGACCCCAATAGTGATACTGCAATTGGTCTACTGGCCTCGATCCAAAATAAGCACTTGGACAGGCTTTTTTCGGAAGCGGTAGGTAGCCGTTCCAAGATGGTCTTTATTGGCTACAACCAGCGAGGGCACCAGATGCGTATAAGGTATTTCGACGACGCACGTCTCAATCCCAAGTGATAACAACTCTCGAGAATTAAAACAATGGAAGTGACAGCAAAGCTAGTTCATCAACATGCAGATGCTCTACTCGATAGTGAGATAAGTCAATATTGGGTTGATAGCGCCATTGGCGTACCGGTAAATCTCGTCCCTGAGAGGCTCCGAGAGGTAATAGCGATTGCTAGAGATGAGTCCGGTAAGCTAGTCGGCGTGGCCACAGTCAAAGTGATATGGGTGCCCAGGCTGAAAAACTGGTTCCATACTTTTCGTGTCAGCGTAGCTAAAGATGCTCGCGGCAGTGTTCTGCATAGTGATCCTAATGAGCGGATTGAATCAAAGCTGTTTTATTTGGTGCTAAACCATTTAGAGAATACTTTTGATCCCAATAGTGCCGATGCGCCGATAGGTTTTTACATTAATATAGCTAACCCTAAATTAAATGCCGTGCTAAATTCTGCTGTAGAGCCGCAAAGTGGTTTAACGTTTTTAGGTTACAACGTAGACGGCGAACAGGTACATATTAAATACTATCCTGGTGCACAAATTGGCCATGCTTCCCCCCCCAATTTATCCTGATTAGCGACCAGTTAGCGATTCAAAGAGTTGTTGTCAGCCCCGCAAGTGAAGACTATTCAGTCACCCATTTTGATTGTCCCGGCGCGTTCGCAGCCTAGAATGCCTGTGTGAATCAGCTGCCCGGAGGCAACCATGACTGTTTATAAAAGCCCTGAAAAAGAATTTAACTTCCTCCTTAACGAAGTCTTTGACTACGCGTCTTTGGCTGCACTGCCTGGTTTTGAGGATGCCACTCCAGAGATGGTTGAATCAGTACTACCCGAGGCGGCCAAGTTTTTTGAGCAAGTTGTTGCTCCCACCAACCAACCTGGCGATCAGCAGGGCAGTAAGCTGATTGATGGCAAGGTTAAAATCCCTGATGCACTGGAAGGCGTCTATCCGCAGTTGGTAGAGGCTGGCTGGACCGCGCTGAGCGGCGACGCTGAGTACGGCGGTGCCGGTTTCCCCAACGTCGTTGGCTTGGCTGTTCAAGAGATGCTGCAGTCAAGCAACTTGGGCTTTAGTTTAATGCCTATGTTGACTCAAGGTGTTGTGCACGCGCTGGATCTTTACGGCAGCGATGAGCAGAAAGAAACCTACCTCAGCAACCTGATTACTGGCCACTGGTCTGGCACCATGAATCTCACCGAGCCGCAAGCGGGTACGGACTTGGGTGCGGTGCAGACTAAAGCTGTGCGCAACGGCAATACTTACTTAATTAGCGGCCAGAAAATCTATATCACCTGGGGCGATCAAGAGATTACCGAGAATGTGATTCACCTAGTGTTGGCTCGCACCCCCGATGCCCCCGAGGGCGTGAAGGGTATCTCTATGTTTATTGTGCCCAAGTACTTGGTTAACGCCGATGGCTCTGTTGGTGAGCGCAATGACGTTAAACCTGTCAATGTTGAGCACAAGTTGGGTATTCACTCGAGCCCCACTTGCACCATGATGTTTGGTGAATCGGGCGGCGCTACCGGCTACTTAGTCGGTGAAGAGGGCAAAGGCTTGGTTTACATGTTTGCCATGATGAATGCCGCACGGCTCGCTGTAGGTCATCAGGGCGTTGCTGTCTCTGAGCGCGCTTACCAACAAGCGGTATGGTATGCCCGTGAACGTGTCCAAGGCGCCGTACAAGGTGTCGATGGCCGCGCGCCGATTATCCACCACGCCGATGTACGCCGCATGTTGATGCAGATTCGCTCCATGACGGAAGCGGGTC
>Ga0209555_10002604_pt1 | contig 12612 bp, 11 predicted proteins | sample SaaInl85LU_5_DNA_FD_184643 | JGI IMG/M metagenome (GOLD analysis project Ga0209555, IMG submission 184643) | Marine microbial communities from expanding oxygen minimum zones in the Saanich Inlet - ESP_85LU_5_DNA (SPAdes) (version 2) | ecosystem: Environmental > Aquatic > Marine > Intertidal... | reverse complement strand
GAAATATATGAAGAAGAAATAGAAGAAGATGATACAAAATATACTACTATTATTAATAATAATATTAATGAAAATAATAATAACATATTATTATCAGCTACTTTAGATAATCCTGATAATGATAACGATTTATATTATAAAGTTGAAATAAGAGATTTAATTAATCAAGGTATTCTAACAGATTATCAAATTAAAATACCAATATTTGAAGATAATGCAAATGATATATCAGTTTGTCAGTATATTGTTAAAAATTATACAAATATGATAATTTATTCAAGTAGTCATAAAGAAGGAATGAAAATAACTGAAACTTTAAATAATATTAGTAAAAATTGTGCTCGTTATATTGATTGTAATACACCAAAACAACAAAGAAAAGATATAATAAAAGATTTTAAGAAAGGTAATATCAAATTTTTAGTAAATGTTCGTATATTAATTGAAGGTTTTAATGCTAAATTATGTAATGGTGTAATTTTATATCATATTAGTAAGAATGATAAAACAATTATTCAAATTGTAGGAAGAGCTTTAAGAAAATATAAAAAATAAATATATGCTTATATTGTTCTTCCGTTTATAAATACAGATGATAGTAAAGATTTACAATTTATTTTAAGAGTTTTAGCAAATAATGATCCAGAAATAAAACACCGATGTATTAATAAAAAATTAGGTGGATATATAGATATTGAAATAAATAAAGAAGATGAAGAAGATGAAGAAGATGAAGATGATGATATTCAAAAAGAAAACTTAATGGAAACAAAAATAGAATTGGTTTTTGATAGTTTAGGTAAATGTATTAAAGGTAATATTGAATTATGGAGATTTAAATTACAGAAAGTTAAAAGGTTTATTGATAAAAATAAAAAGAGACCAATTCAAAATAGTCAAAATAGTAACTCAGAAGAAAGAACTTTAGCATTATGGCTAAGTAGTCAAAAGACAAACTATACAGAAAAAAAACAAATTATGGAAAATGAAGAAATAAGAAAAGAATGGGAAGAATTTAAAGAAGAATATGGAGAATATATATTTACTGCTGGTAAAGAACTATGGAGATTTACATTAGAAAAAGTAAAAAAGTTTATTAATGATAATGAAAATAAAGAAAAACCAAATAAAAATTCTACAAATCCAGAAGAAATTAAATTATCATATTGGTTAGATACTCAAAATAAAACTTATATAAAAAATGTAGAAATTATGTCAGATCAAGAAATTAGAAAAGAATGGGAAGAATTTAAAAAAGAATATGAAATATTTAATTATAAAGATATCTGGAGATTTAAATTAAAGAAAGTTAAAGAGTTTATTTTCATTAATAAAAATAGACCAAGTTGTTCTTCTACAAATCCAGAAGAAAAAGAATTAGGTAGATGGTTATCAACGCAAAACAAAAATTATAAAAATATAGAACGCATTATGGAAAATGAAGAAATAAGAAAAGAATGGGAAGAATTTAAAGAAGAATATGGAGAATATATATTAACACATGAAGAAATATGGAGATTTAAATTAGAGAAAGTTAAAGAGTTTATTGATGATAATAAAAAGGCACCAAAAAGAACTGGAAGTTCAGAAGTAAAGAGTTTGGCAGAATGGATTACATATCAAAAAAAAAAATATAAAAATAACACACAAATTATGTCAAATGAAGAAATAAGAAAAGAATGGGAAGAATTTGAAGAAGAATATGGAAGATATTTAATTTATACGCGAAAATAATAAAAATTAAAAAACCACACTACCCAATCATCTTTTCAAATTCTCCCATATCTAATATTTTAATACCTAATTCGTTCGCTTTATCTATTTTACCAGATTTGTCAGTTTTATTTTTAACAACTAAATAATCGGTTATTTTAGAAATCGCAGTAACAACTTTACCACCGCTATCAGTTATTAATTTTTCCCAATCTTTATTTCTAAATCCAGTGAAAAGAAATTTTTTATCTTTTAATATTTCTACTTTATTTTCATCCTTTATATCCTCTTTTATAATTTCTCTATTACATTTATATTCAATTTTATCTAAAAATTCATAAAAATTCTTAATATTTTCAACAAATTGTTTAGCATTTACATTACCTATACCATTGATTTTTAATAAATCATCAACAGTCAATTTTAATATTTCAGCTTTTTTATTTAAAGGATATTTTTCACTAACTAATTTAATTTTTTTAAGAGCGAAACCTCTACCTAATATATTGGAAGCATCTAATAAAATATCACAATCACTATCTTTTATTTTCGCGAAATTATCTACAATTTTTATAGCACTTTTTTCTTGAAAACCATCTAATTGTTTTAGTTCTTCAACTTTAATTTTCAATATTTTATCTAATGTATCAAAACCATTTTCATATAACCTTTTAATAGTGCTTTCCTTAACAGAACCAACATCTAATTTAGCCATAAAATATGTATAAGATTTTATATCTTGTTCTTTATTTTTACCATCTTCATCTAATATAATATCAATAAGTGTATCATTCCATTTATATTTTAATTCAGGCATTTTAGGTTTTCCATTAGAACTAACACTCAAAACCTTTAAAATATGAGGGATAACATCACCACTTCTAATTATAACAATTCTAGAACCTGGACCGATTATATTATCATTTATAAATTTGCCATTAAATCCAGTTGCTTTTTGAATTTTAACACCAGAAATAACAACCTCATTAAATTTTATAATAGGTTTCATATATTTGTGCATAGATACATTCCATTCAACATCAGTAACAATAACCTCTGCTTGCTCATGTGTTAATATACTTTTAAATGCAAAAGCATATTTAGGATTTTTACCATTAACAAGTTTATGTTGTTTATTATTATAAATAACTATACCATCAACTTCATAATCACTATCCCTTCTTCTAGATTCTAATTGTTTTGATAATAAATCTAAATTAATTTCTTCTTCTTCTAATAATTTATAATAAGCACATTTAATATTGTTTCTTGTAAAATAATTAAAAGAGTCTTCAATTTTCATTTCAGGATACATAATATCATATGCTAAAAATTCAATATTACCAAGTATAGTTTTATTTAAAATTTTAGAATGAATAGCACCTGCTACAACATTTCTAGCATTGCTACCTGAGTCTTTTATTTTTTCCCAATTACTTCTAGAAATAATTAACTCACCTCTAATGGCAAATTTCTTATCAGTAACATTAGGAAAAGTAATATAATTTTTTAAATGAGAAATATCTTGTCCTTCTTTTCCATTTCCTCTAGTATAAATTTTAATATCATTATCATTTTTATAAAACAAACAACTAATACCATCTAATTTATCAGATACAATTGCAGATCCTTTATATTTTTTTTTCCAACTGTCAATTGCTTTTTGATCATCTTTAATTTTATCTAAGGAACCCATCCAATATGGTAATGTAACCTTAGTTTCTTCATCTGCACCAATTCTTTTAAAATAAGGATTTTTAGGGTCTATTTTTTTCAAATAATTTTTAACTAAATCATACATATCATCGCTCAATATTGTTTTATTTGTATTAAAAAATGCTGTATCGCATTCTTGTAAAAAACTAACAATATCTTTTTTATTTTTAGTTTTTAAATAGTTATTAGGGTCTTTAAGTAATGCATCAATATCCATTATTAATATTAAATACAAATAAATAATATCAATTTTTTATATACAAATTAGCATTAAAAAATTATAATATATATATTATGATTGTATTATAATTTTTATATTATATTTTGAATAAGTAGAATAAGTATGAATAATATTAATAATATTAATAATATTAACAATATTAACAATTCTCCGAGAAATAGAAGAATAAATTATCCAAGAAATAACAATAACAATAACAATAACAATAACAATAACAATAACAATAACAATAACAATAACAATAACAATAACAATAACAATAACAATAACAATAACAATAACAATAACAATAACAATAACAATAACAATAACAATAACAATAACAATAACAATAACAATAATAATAATAATAATAATAACAATAATAATAATAATAATAACAGAAGAAATTCTTCAAGAAGTAGAAGAAGTTCTTCAAGAAGTAGAAGAAATTCTTCAAGAAGTAGAAGAAGTTCTTCAAGAAGTAGAAGAAATTCTTCAAGAAGTAGAAGAAATTCTCCAAGAAATAACAATAATAACAATAATAATAATAATAATAATAATAATAATAATAATAATAGAAGTCCTTCAAGAAATAGAAGAAATTCTCCAAGAAATGCGAGAAGAAGTTCTCCAGCAAATTTAAGTCATTCACCAATTGGAGATACTTTAAATTGTTCTATATGTACAGAACCGATGAATTCAACTAATTCAAAAGTATTATCTTGTAGACATAAATTTCATTCAACATGTATAGAAAGATGGTGTAGATTAAATCAACCATGTAGATGTCCATTATGTAGAGCGAACGTTAGAATGAATGGTGGTGCAAAAAGTCCTAAGAAAAAATCACCTAATCATTCTCTTAATAGAACAGAATCAGGACGGTCTCTTAATAGAACAGAATCAGGAAGGTCTTTTATACGTAGTAATTCAGGAATTTCGTCATCTACGGGTGAAATTTGGGACTCAAAAGTATTGCGTGAAATATCACAATTAATACATAGCAAACGCAGAGGCAATTGGGTTAAACTAATTACTGCTAAACGCAAAAAAGAACTTGCAAAATCAAAAAGTTCTCCAAAAAAAAAAACACATGATAATAGTTTATATTATAAATATGCAAATAATCCAGAATTTAAAAAAATGATCGACAAAATAATGTCAGATCCGAAGCATATGAAAGATATTTCTCTGGTGCCGATGGATAGACAAAAGCAAGACGATGACACTAAATGTAATTACTGTAAAGATAAATTACGCAGAAATTTTACAAATTCAAGTATAATAAAAAAAAACAATCAATGTAAGCATTGTAAAAAATATTATTGTTATGCTCATATCTGGCCAGAACATCATGGTTGTATTAAAATAGATATAAAACATGGAACTGCAAAACTAAATAAATTTCGGAGAATTCCGACAGGTCAGCAGAGTTTTAGCGATTTTGCAAAATATATGTAAAAATAAGAAAAAATGATTATCTAAGACACCTAAACAGTTTAGGATGCCGCTATACGGATCATATCTCCAACGCGAGTGCTATCTTTTCTTCAACAATTTAGAAGAAAATCTTAAATTTAGTTACAATAAAAATGATATCATTGATATTGAAAAAACAAAAGAAAAAATAGATAAAACAATTAAACTATTTGATGAAGCATGGTTAGATATGATGTATGAAGGAGAATTTGCAGAATATTATGATAAATTTGCAAAAAACAATAATGAAGAAGAATTATTAAAAGAAAGTGATTATGTAATATTTAGTTTAGATGAATATGAAATAGAACTTGCAAATGGTAATTATAGAACATGGGTTTATGAAAAAGAACTTTATGATATTAGAGATATATTAAAAGAAAAAAAGAAAAATATAGAAAATGATATAAATGAATTTAATATTAATGCAGGAGTTACTTTAGCACTTCTTTATACAAATTTATAAAGCATAAACAATCATATAACATTTATCATTATTTTTTAAAAAATTTTTATTACCATTATTAAAAACTTTTATATTTAAATCATCATACATAACAAAATTTTCATCTATTTCATTTTTACATATAGCATAATAATGACCTCCTTCTAAATCTCCTATATGACATCCGATTGATTTAATATTATAAGAAACTTCTAAATCATTATTAGATAATATACAACCTTTTTTAATATTAATTTTTTCATTAACATCAATTTTGATATTATTTTTTTTATTGATATTATTATATCTTTTTATAAAAAAAACTAAAACATTTGGTACTTTCCATAATTTTTGTATTTTTTTATATTTAGTACATTTTTTACATTTTTCACATTTCCATTCATTTTTATTTGTAGTATGTCTTAAATAATCTCTAAATAAAGAAGTTAGAGATATTGATTCTGATAAATTTTTAGGTAAATCAAGTTGAATAGCAGTAAAAGGTTCAAAATTATAACTATTATTATTACATTCAGTACATTCAATTATATTTAATATAACACCTTGAACATTTTGTAACCATAAACTATTTTTATTATTATTAAAGTTATTAATTATATAATCTGCTTTAATATTAATTCCATTGTCTGTAATTTTTAAATTATCAAATTTTTTGTTATACTGTATTTTTGGAATATAATCTGATATTTCATCTGAAATTTTTTCAAATAATAATAACCATAGTTCTGTTAAATCTAACTGTTCTCCAAAATTAAATACTGTTAATTTGTCAAATAAATTTTTAACAAATTTATTAGGACTTAATGAATTATTATCATTATACATAATATTAAGAATTTCTTTCAATTCAATTGCCAATGTATTATTTGGAATATCCTGATTCAAAATACTATTTCTAAGAAAACTATTTCTACAAATAATTTGTATTAAAGTATTAATAGCACATGTATTACCTAAATTTTGCAATCCTTGCATTATTAATAATAAATAATATTTATTATTTTATATAAAAAATAAAAAAATGATTTAATATGTATAATATTTATTAGTACACAATGTCATTTGAAATGGAAAGAAAGCAATTTTACAATACTATTTACGATGATGAGTTAAACGATTATATTAATGGCAATTTTATTGCAAATATTAAAAAGAAAAATCTAGAGAAAGAAGAACAAGAAACCATAAATATGTCAATAATTATTGATTATCATTTTGATAAATACAATATTGAAAAAAGTAATGAAAATATTCAAAAATACATTGATATGTATAATGAAATTATTAATAATAATTTTGTAATTGTGGATAAAGAAAATAGAATTCCATTTTATAAAACAAAAGAAGGGTTTGAATACGATAAAGAAATTAAAGAAAATGAAGAATATGAAAATGATAAAAATTTACATTATCAACAATATTTTATGAGATATAAAGACATTGAATATATTATTGAACATTATAGAAAAATGATTGAAGATTTTGAAAATAAGGAATATGATATTGATGAAAATAATACAAATATCAGCGATGATGAAAGTTATACATCAGATATTGATGATTACATGTATGATGAATATTTTGATGATTATGAAGAAGAAGAATATTATGATGAAGGAGAATATTATTAAATATTTAAAAAAATGATTAATATATTTAATTATCTATTTTTTTAATCATGTCAGCAAATAGTAATAAAATAAGAGAAGACTATAAAAGATTACTTTCAAAAAAAACGAAGTTAAGTCAAATTGAATTGGATGATTTGGAAATAGGTGTATTTAATGCTTCTTTAGATTATGCGACTGAAAATAAAATACAGTTATCTTGGCAATGTCAACAATTTGTAGAAATATATACTAATATTGGAAGATGTATTTATAGTAATTTGGTAAGTAATACATATATAAATAATAAAAATTTATACTCGCGATTAAAAAAAAAAGAGTTTATGCCCCATGAATTGGCTTATATGAAACGAGAAGAGTTATTTCCTGAAAAATGGCACTTAATTATTGAGAAAGAAAAATTAAAATTAAAAGAAGCATACGAAATTAAACAGGTTTCTATGTCTGATTTAATTAAATGTGGTAAATGTAAAAATAATAAAGTATCTTATCAAGAATTACAAACTCGTTCTGGTGATGAATCAATGACAATTTTCTTTACATGTATTGTATGTGGACATAAATGGAAAACATAATTTATTACTTAAGATTTAGTACTAAATTATAATATATGTAATTTTAATGAAAAAAGAAATTAAAAAACATTATACTAATATTAATAAGATATATAATTATATTTTAGGACATAATTTTACCAATATTAGTTTGTTTTATAATTGTATGATAGAATTGATAATACTATTTAAAAATACACTATGTGAAATAAGTAATATATATAGCAAATATGTATTATTTCCAGAAATAGAAAAAATTTATAATTTATAATCAATTAAAATAGTTGATAAATTATTTGGAATAGATGTTAAATTAAGTTTTAATATATTATTTATTTTTTTTAAGATTTTATTTTTATCATTACATCTATTAAATTTACTTGTTTTTGTTGTTCTAAAATAACATATATTATTTTTATTGTATAAAATATATGTCTTTAATTTTTCTATATCATCCTCTGAAAATTCATGAGCAATATTATTTTCTTCATTTATATCAATCATATTATAATCTAATTTTAAACCTTCGCTAGTATCTTTGTAACCATTTATAATTATTTCATCATTATGAACTTTTAAATGACATTTTTTACATAAAATAACTAAATTATGCTCAATATTTTTGTGATAATTTTTAAAAAACCCATTACTATCAGCATTACATTGAAAATTAATATGATGAGTATCGTTACTTTCACTATTACATAATGTACATTTTTCAATGTTTAAATTTTTATTATAATGAGATTTATCTAATCCAATTATAAAACTATCAGTTCCTTGTAATTCTTTTCTTATTTTTTCGGCATTTTTCATAAAATCATTTGGCATATCAAGTGCCTTACATACTTCAATACCATATACACTTGATCCAGAGCCTTCTTTTAATTTTCTTTCATAATATATAATATCATTAACTACTGATATATGTAAGTGAAATACATCAAGTTTTTTATTTTCAATGTAATCTTTTAATAAATTAATTTTTGTTAATTCGTGCAAATGTGTTGCTAGTATAAAACTACTTGATTTTGATAATAAATTATCAATTGCTGATGCTACAATTGCTATTCCAGAAGTAGATTCGGTACCATTGCATATTTCGTCACCAAGTATTAAACTATATTTATTAGATCTTTTTAAAATATTTCTAAGTTCTATCATTTCAACTGTAAAACTACTTAAACCTTTATAAATATTATCACTACCAAAAATTCTAGTAAAAACATGATGATATGGTTCATAAATAAACTTTTCAGATGATACATACATACCACTTTGAGCCATTATGATATTTAATCCTATCGCTTTCATTAATGAACTTTTTCCGGAAGAATTAACGCCATATAGTAAAATACCTTTTTCAGATAATTCAATATCATTACCTATATATTCTTTATTTTGGTTAATTCTTTCAATAATTGGATGTCTGATAGATTTTGCATTAATAAAACCTAAAGTCTTTTCAGCAAAGTCAGGTCTATAATATCTATATTCATATGAATTTCGCGCATTGCAACATGTTATATCAATATCTGCGATTACATTAATAATATCGTCAAAAATATTATTAAATTTTTGTATAAAACTTGACATAAAATCTTTATAATAATTTAATGATAATTGTGATAATTCAGAAATAGTATCATTTAATTTTTTAGAATAATTATTTAATTCACTAGTACTTATTTTAATATAACCTTGGTGTTGTGATATAATATTAATCTCATTTTTATAAGATGTTGATTGTAAATTTTGAAATCTTTTTTTTGTTATTTGAATATGATATCCTTCTCTATCAGTATATTCTAATTTACAAAAAGTATCCTGATCATTACTTTTTCCAATATTTATAATATCTGTAACTATATTATTTATTTTTATCATTAAGTTATTTTGCAATTCATCCAATTCATCAATTTTTTCATATAAACCTTTATTAAAGATAGAACCTTTTATTTCAAAAATATTATATTTGCATGCAGAATCAATATTTATTACAACATTATAGTAATCAATAATATTATTAATTTTTAAAACATCATTTGAATATTCTAAAATTTCACAAATATCTTTTGCATTTTGTAAAGATATATCAAAACCAGACCATTCATGTGGATGTAGTTTAAGTAATATTAATTTCCTTTTAATTCTCTCTAAATCTAATATTTTGCTCAATTTTTTAGAAATTTTTTTATATAAATTATTATTTAGAAATAAGTCTATTTTATCATATCTTTCTTTTAGTTCTTTTTTACAAATAATTGGATTTAATAATCTATCTTTAAATAATCTTGAACCAAATGATGTATTACATCTATTCAAAATATCAAGAAGTGGTTTATCATTATTATTTAAACTAATTATATTTAATTGTAAAGTACTATCATATTCCAAATTTAAATATTTGTTAACTTCAAGTATTTCTGGTCTAGAAATATCATGTAATATATCAGAATTATGATCATATGCAAATTGTAATAAATAACAAAATGATATTCTGGCAAAATTTAAAAATTCTAAATTTAATAAATCAATAATTGAAAGTTGTGTCTTAACACTTTTATAAACTTTTTTCAATATTTTTTCTTGACATTTAATATCTTGCATAATATCAATATATTCATATTTATTCCATAATTTATGAATTAATATACTATTTAAATTTAAATTTAATATTATTTCTTCTTTATCTTTTTCATTTAAACTATTATCTGATAAAAACACTATTTCACATGGATTATAATTAATGATTAACCTAAATACTTCATTATTAACCAAATCAATATCATCTTTATTTGAACCAATTTCATATACATAACATCTTCCAGTACTAATATCAATAAATGAAATACCCACAACTAATAAGTTATTTATTTTTTCATAATATATAGACATTAAATAGTTACTTTTTTTTGTATCAGAATTAATATTCATGCCTGGACTCAATATCTCTGTTACTTTTCTATCAGGATTTGGTGGTTCAGATACTTGTTCAATCATAACAATTGTATAATTATTTTGTAATAATATGTTTTGATATTTTGTAATTGTATAAAGGGGAAATCCTGCCATTAAAGGATTATGATTATTTACTTCAAAAACTGATTTATTTTTTTTAGATATTGTTATATTACATATATCTGCTATTTTGTATATTTCACTATCTGTATCATCTGTAATTGAATATAATTCAAAAAATGAACCAACCTGCATTAAAACAATTGTTTTCTCTCCATATTTTTTTTTATACTCTTTTGTATAAAATATATAATCGTCTATTATCATTCTGATATAATTAATATATTATATTAATTATATCTTTATATAATGATATAAAATAGATTAAAAATTTCAAGAATTTAATTTAAAAATATTAGAATTAAATAGAAATGACTGAATATAAATTATTAAAAAAAATAGTTATTAATGGCAAAAAAAGAAATATTTATAAAAAAAAGGGTAGTAAAAAACAATATATAAAATGTAAAGGCAAAATGATGAATTTGGTAAAATATAAAAAAATGAAAACTAAAAAATTATCAAAAAAAAAAAAATTATCTAGAAAAACAAAAAAAAAAGGAGGTTTTACAACAACAGACTTTTATAACACCACCATGTACACGGACGCTCAAAGAGCGCATATGTTACACATAGGAATTGAAGACTTAGAAGATAGACTTAAAAAAAAATTGGCTCCATATCAATGGAATTACGGCGTGGATCCTAAGAATGAGGCATTATTAGTTTTAGATTATGCCCTTGTAAAATTAATTAAGGATTATTATGGATACGATGTGAGTCACCGGAGAGGATATTATATAAAGATTAATTTAAAAGATGCTAATTATGAGCAAGACGTCCCACTACAAAGAACAGAGAGGCGATTTCGTCGCGATACTCCACCACGCCCTCAAGAACAACAACAACAACAACAACATTACCCAAGACCAAGTGTTACCCAAACCGCATACACATATCAAGGAACACCTTATGATGAAATTGACGGGAAGTATATATTATTTCAAGGATGCAACGGGAACCCGGATGTAAAGGCACCTTTATGTAAAGTAGATGATCGTTACTTTCATGAACAGAAATGTGATATTGTGCCTAATAAGTGTAAACTAGATGAAAACGCAACTAAAGCTCTTTTTGCCTTCAGAAAATACCCTGGAGCTAAATCAGTAAGAGTAGGTCCAGGGGCAAAAGAAGCTGCACACAGAGCTGCTGAAGAAATTTATTACGGAAAACAACCAGGTGGTAAGAAAAAAAGGGTAAAAAAATCAAAAAACCCTAGTAAAAAAGTAAAAAAAATCAAATAATTTCCATAACATTATAAAATTCTTCACTTGTAATTGTTTCTTTATATAATGATATAATGATATAAAAAAATGATTATCTAATTATATTTTAATATTAAAATTATGGATTTAAATATTGTAGAATTTTTCATCGATGAATCAAAAAATTTTTTAGGAAGTATTATAAATAAAATTGGTTCAATAAAATTAAATAATATGTATTATAGATATTTAGATTATTATCAATTAAATCAATCAATTTATAATTTTAAAATAATTAATTATATTGCAATTATAACTCCAGTATTAATATGTTTTATATTTTATTTAATAATAATTATTTTTATTAAAAATAGTGTATTATATTTGTGTAAAAAATATTTTAATTTGTAAAATTTAAAATTATTATAATATAAAAAAAGTTTCAACAATTTAAACAACAAATTGTATCCTTGAAAAATATCACCAAATTATATATCAAAGGGAACATAATACAACAGCGATTCAACTAAACAATTTAATTGTTTAG
>Ga0209555_10002603_pt1 | contig 12612 bp, 14 predicted proteins | sample SaaInl85LU_5_DNA_FD_184643 | JGI IMG/M metagenome (GOLD analysis project Ga0209555, IMG submission 184643) | Marine microbial communities from expanding oxygen minimum zones in the Saanich Inlet - ESP_85LU_5_DNA (SPAdes) (version 2) | ecosystem: Environmental > Aquatic > Marine > Intertidal... | reverse complement strand
AACTAGATTATCTTTTTAGAGAATATCGATAAAACACAAAAATCATGAAATTATTTACTTATTTATTTATTGCTTGCTTTAGTCCTGAATTTATGTGTTGACCAAGAAACTCCTGAAACAAATTATACAATTATAAACAATACATCACAAGATGTTAAAATTGAACCTTTCTCTAGAGATAGAAATGAGGGAGCATTAACAGGAAGTTTTATTAGAGGAGATATTTTAGAAATCTCAAAAAAAATAGCAGTTAAGTGCAAACTACAAAGTTTGTGCTTTTCTGCTATCTTTATTGCTAACTTGAAAAGTAAAAGTATTTCTATTCTGCTACTTTTCATATACGAACCGTTAGCTACAACTTACAGGACACCTCAAAAATTTGGAAACAATACCAACTCTTGGTATATTTGAAAAAAAGTTATTACAATGGCTAAAAACACATCAATATTATTAGGAGATTATTTTAATAATTTCATTAATGAGCAAATAAACAGTGGGAAATTTTCGTCTGCAAGTGAAGTTGTAAGATCAGCCTTAAGGCTTTTTGAACAAGAGGAAGGTAAGAAAAAAGAACTTATCAAAGAACTGATTAAAGGAGAAAAATCTGGCTTTATTGAAAATTTTAATAAAGAAAAATTCTTGAATAAAATGCATAAAAACGCTGTGAAGTAGATGGTGTTTAAAATTAGTAAAGAAGCTGAAAGTGATTTGTCTAAAATTTGGAATTACACCTTTGAAACTTGGTCAATAAAACAAGCTGACAGATATATTAATTTAATATTTGAGGAAATTGAATATATATGCCAAAATCCTGAATTTGGGAAAGATTTTAGTTATGTGAGAAAAGGTTACTTAAAAACTAAAGTGAAGTCTCATTTCATATTTTATAGAATTAGTAAAACAAATGAATTCATAGAAATAATTCGTATTCTTCATCAGAGAATGAATATTGAGGAAAGATTAAAATAAAGGCAGTAGCTAACAAAGTATAAATTTTATTGCTATCTTTTAGCATACTTGCGAAAGTCCTCACAGACTTTCTATTCAGTAATAATTTGCTTACTTTTAAAGTGAATACAACGCAAGTTTTCATATACAAAAACGTTGATAACAGATCGTTAGATAACTAACCCAGTCTAACCTTTACATTACAGTTTTCTAAGAGGTATAAATGATCTTCTAAAACAAAAGACTGACTGCTAAATTTAGTAATCCTATTTTTCCCTTCTTTTTGTCTTGTTATACTCCTAGAAAAACGACGTACTTCGTTTTTAGTTTCTAAAATAATACCTGGAACAGGTACACTTTTACCATCATTATCTTTGGCTACCATTGTAAAATAAGAAGAATTACAGTGTTTAATTTCTCCTGTTCTAATGTTTTCAGATTCTACACGTAAGCCAACAACCATAGAAGTTCTTCCTGTATAATTAACGGAAGCTTTTAGAGTAACCAAATCGCCGACTTCAATAGGATTTAAAAAATCTACTTTATTTACAGAAGCGGTAACACAGTAATTTCCTGAATGTTTAGATGCGCATGCAAAAGCAATCTGATCCATTAAATTTAATATATGTCCTCCATGTATTTTACCACTAAAATTAGAGTGAGAAGGCAACATCAATTCTGTAATAGTTACTTGAGATTCTTTTATTCTTCTAAATTTACTCATCATTACTTAATGTTCTATTTTTAAAATATGGAGAAGTTTCTTCTTTTACATCAACAATAAAATACTTAGTATCTCCTAACCAGAAAAAAGTGGAATACCGTTCTATGTAATTCAATTTTACAAACCTCCCTTGGTATTCTTTCAATTTTTTAAGAACTTCTTCTTCATTGTCTTGAACAGAAAAAGAAAAAATTTGTGTTCCAGAAATTCCTTGACTAATCTCTCCTTCCCATGTTTTTACAAGATAACCTTTATTACTAAATTTGATCAATTCTCCTGAACGAATCCCTTTACTGTAAGTAATATTGTAAACAAAAGTCACATACAATGCTATCATAATGATAACTGTAGTTAGTAAAACTCCAATCACTTTTTTCATGATTCAAAAATACAATTCTTTTAGTTTAAATTTACGGTATTTTTAGTGATCCATTTTTTTTTTACTTTTTTAACAACTACTTTTGATTTGAACGCAAAACAAACAATACCACTTAAATGAATTACATATTATTTGATAGTGATGTTAGAAAGGCTTTATTGCCTTTAACTTATACAAGGCCTGTTGCAGACATAAGAATTGGTATTTTAACCATCAGAGAAAAATGGGAGAAGTATTTAGGTTATACCACAAGTACGCTTACTGAAGAATACTTAGAAAAGCGTTACCCTATGGTAGAAATGGCAGAAAATATAATGATTAATGCTTCTTTTTGTCCTACTGAAAGACTCGTTAAAAGAATAAGAAACCTTAAAAAAAACGAAGCTATTTTTAGAGGTGAGGATGTCATTGCTTTTTACACGACGGAAAAACAAGAAGCAGTAGATTTTTCTACCTACAAAGCAATAGAGTTTGATGAAGAAATTATTCAAGTAAAAAACACTTGGGATATTTTTTCTAAAAATGAAAAAGCCATACAAGAGGATTTTGCGTTAATTACTTCTGAAAGAACTTCTCTACCCATACCTAAAACAGTAAATGTTATAAATCCTGAAAACATTTTCATAGAAGAGGGAGCCCAACTAACTTTTGCTACATTAAATGCTACAACAGGGCCAATTTATATAGGTAAAAATGCAGTAATTATGGAAGGTTGCCTAGTTAGAGGAAGTTTGGCGTTGTGTGAAAATGCGGTACTAAAAATGGGTGCAAAAGTTTATGGGGCAACTACAGTGGGACCAAATTGTAAAGTTGGTGGAGAAGTTGGAAACAGTGTGTTGTTTCAAAATACCAACAAAGGCCATGAAGGATATTTAGGGAATTCTGTTTTAGGTGAATGGTGTAATTTAGGAGCAGACACCAATAATTCGAACTTAAAAAACAATTATGCAGAAGTAAAATTATGGAGTTATGAACAGGAACGTTTTGCCAAAACAGGACTGCAATTTTGTGGTCTAATTATGGGAGATCATTCTAAATGTGGTATCAATACTATGTTTAATACAGGAACTGTCGTTGGTGTAAGTGCCAATATTTTTGGCACTGGTTTTCCTAGAAATTTTGTACCTTCCTTTAGCTGGGGCGGAGCAGCTGGTTTTACAACTTATCAATTGCCTAAAGTGTTTGAGGTTACTGAAAAAGTGATGCAAAGACGCAATGTAGCTTTTGAGGATACCGAACAGGAGATTTTAACACATGTTTTTGAGAATAGTAAAAAGTTTAGGAGGTAAGCTTTAAAACTGCCAACAAACAATTCTAGTCAATTTATTCCCTTGTTGCATCGGAATTATTGTAAATTTTTTTACGTTTAATTTTTTAGCAGACTGCTGTAAGGATTTAATATTTTCTTTTTTAGAAACCAGACTTGTATACCAAGTGCAATTTTTAGGAAATACAGCACTTTCATATAAGTAGTTGTGTAAAAAAGCTTTTTCTCCACCTCTATAAATCAATTCGTGAAAATCTCCAGAAAAATTTCTGTTTTTTTTGATTTTTAAATTTATTGTTTTTTTTAGATTTGCTGTATTTGCTTCCTTTTGAGAAGCATAAAATGGCGGATTACATATTGAAACATCAAAATGGTCTGTTGGTGTTAAAACTCCTTTTAAAATATGTTCAGGATCTTTTTGATGCCTAAAAGCAATAGATTTTTGAAACTTATTTTCAGTTACAATATGATTTGCATTTGTTAAAGATTTCTTTTCAACATCAGTTGCTGTAAACTTCCATTGGTATTCAGCAACACCCAATAAAGGATAAATACAATTAGCTCCTGTACCAATATCTAAGATATTAGCTTTTCTTTTGTTAAAAATTAAATCTGATATATGATGAATATAATCTAATCTTCCTGGTATTGGAGGGCACAAATTTTTATCTGGAAAATCCCAATAAGAAATGTTTTTATAACTAAATAACAACCCTTTGTTAAGTTCTTTTACTGCCTTGGGATTAGCAAATGAAATTGTTGTTTTTTCATATTCATTTGTAAAAACAAAAGGTTTTAAAGCTGGGTTTAAAGCGACAAGTTCTTTAAAATTATAAGAATGATTGAAGCGATTTTTAGGATGTAAGCTTTTAGAATTCATACTATATTTCTAATACTAAAAATTTTAATTCTAAAGGTTTCAAAACTAATTTTATAGCCTTTAAAAAATGATGACCATGTGCCAAATAAAGTTCAGAAAAATTTCGATAGCGCTCCTCTAAACTTTGGTTATGCAATAATTCATTTTGCAAGTTTGTAATTTGATATACCAAATCAGCTTGTCTCTTTTTTTCAGCTTTTAGTAATCTTTTTTCCAGTGTTTTCAAACCTTTCAATTGTTTGGTTTCTTGAGCATTTACTGCATTAACGAACGATTTATCTGTTTTTGCTGCAATTTCTTTTAAATCATTAAACTGGTCTTTTAAAAATGCTAATTTCTTATTAAAATCAATTTCAATCGCTGAATTTTCAATAACTTTTTTAGACAACAAATCGTTTTGTTGTAAAAATATTTCCTCTGTAGCAATATTAAGTTTTTCTAATTTTTGAGCTTGTTTTTGAGTTACAATTTGAACAGAATTTCTCAACAATAAAATTGGAAAAGGTACTACTACAGATTCAAAGTACTTTTTTAACTCAAACCAATAAGCCATCTCACCACCTCCTCCAACATAACACAAATTGGGTAAAATTACTTCTTGGTATAATGGTCTTAATATTACATTCGGAGAAAATGCTGTTGGATTCCGTTTTAGTTCCTCTAAGATTTCTTCTTTGGTAAAACTTATACCTGTATTATTTACACTATAGACATTACCATCAAAAACAATACGTTCTCTAAAATTTTTACCCAAATAAAACAAGTTAATTTTTCTTGGATTTACTTGGATTTTATAATTGAGCTCTAAATCTGTTATAGTTTTAGAAACTGTTTTATATGAGGTCTGATTTTCTAATTCTTCTTTTATATAAGGAATAAATAATTCCTTTAAATCTTTATCATCAGCATCAACAATAACCAAACCTTGATCAGCAAAAAGTTCGTTAACAATAAATCGAGTAGCCCCTGCCAAAGAACTTTGTTCTAAGTAACCTTTTTTGAAAAGTTGCTTTAAAAAATTGGCGTTTTTAGAATCTCCAATTTCGGCAGCAAAAGCCTTAAACACTTTCTCTAAACCTTCGGTAGAAAAACGGCCTACAGCACCTGTTTGGCTGTTATTCCATTGTACCTTTTTTCCTCTTAAATTAAAATAATTAATTTCTTCAAAGTCGTGGTCCTCTGTTGCCATCCAGTACACAGGTACAAAATGTGATTCTGGAAATTGAGCATTCAATTCTGTTGCTAAATTAATTACAGCTATTATTTTGTATAAGAAATATAAAGGCCCTGTAAATAAATTTAATTGATGACCAGTTGTAATCGTAAATGTATTTTCGTTAGCTAGTTTTGTAATATTAACCTGAGTTAATTTACTAACAGCTGATTTCTTATACTGGTTTTGTAATGCATCAACTAAAACGGTTCTAGTATTTTTTTTAAAGGAAGATTGTTTTTCTTCAATCTGTCTTTTAAAACCCAATAAATCAGGAAAATTATTGTAAAACGGTTGTAATTGGGGTGATTGTTTTAAATAATCAATTATTAACTTAGAAAAGAAACCCGTTTGTTCAAAAGGAATTTTTGTTATTTTCATAGCTATATAACAACAATTTTAATACAACAATAATAAAACATGTCCTGGGTCATTTATTCTATTTTAAATTTTTAAAATTACAATTATTTCATCTGTAGTCGAAAAACTAAAATGAATCTAACATAGTTTTAACAAGACTACCTAAATGTACTACAAAAATAAATAGATCTTTTTCTGATGTACTTATGATAATCAAAATTCTTGAAATTTTTCTCTACAAACTATGTGTATTGGAAAGAAAAAAACAATAGAAATATTATTTGTTTTGTAAACGATCGATTTAGTTTTCTTTTTAAATTCTGATAAAATTAAACAGTTTTTGTGATCCCCTAACTTGTTTCAGCGTTTCTCAAACCTTAAAAATACTACTAAAAAAATTTACATTTACTTAAAATACCAAAAGCTAGATGTAACACTTTTAGTTTTTTCTTTGGTTAAAAGGAACTGGTTTTTCAGATTTTTTAGTTGGTGTTCCATACAAATCATAATCCCCAGCATCGTGTATTTTTATGTTTATAAATTCGCCCAGTTTAATATAAAATTGAGTTACATCAACTAGAACATCGTTATCTACATCTGGCGAATCAAATTCGGTTCTTCCATAGTAATATTGATCATCTTTTCGGTCAAACAGGCATTTAAATGTCTTCCCAATTTTTTCTTGATTCAATTCCCAAGAGATTTGAGATTGCACTTCCATAATCTCATTTACACGCCTAAATTTCACCTCCTGAGGAACGTCGTCATTCAGAATATAAGCCCCTGTATTTTCTTCATGAGAATATTCAAAAGCCCCTAGGCGCTCAAAACGCATCTCCTCTACCCAATCTTTCAATTCTTGAAAACGTTCTTCAGTTTCTCCGGGATAACCAACAATTAACGTTGTTCTGATTGCCATTTCTGGAATAACTTCTCGAAACTTGTGAATCAATGCCGTGGTTTTTTTGTGAGTTGTACCACGTTTCATTGATTTTAAAATCTCTGTATTGATATGCTGTAATGGAATATCTAAATAATTACAGATTTTAGGTTCACGTTTCATAACTGCTAATACATCCATTGGAAAACCCGCAGGAAAAGCATAATGCAAACGAATCCATTCGATACCGTCTACTTTCACCAGAGCTTCTAGTAAGTCTGCTAAAGCACGTTTTTTATAAATATCTAAACCATAATAGGTTAAATCTTGTGCAATTAACATAATCTCTTTGATACCGTTTGCTGCAAGCTTTTCTGCCTCTACAACAATGTGCTCTATGGGTGTAGATTTGTGCTTTCCACGCATTAAAGGAATAGCACAAAATGAACAAGGCCTATCACACCCTTCTGCAATTTTTAAATACGCATAATGTTTTGGCGTCGTAGTTAGCCGTTCTCCAATTAATTCGTGCTTATAATCCGCTTCTAAAACTTTGAGTAGATTGGGTAAATCATGTGTACCAAAATACTCGTCAACATTGGGAATTTCTTTTTCTAAATCTGCTTTGTAACGCTCACTTAAGCAACCAGATACAAATACTTTATCTATTGCCCCAGCTTGTTTTTTTTCTGCATAATGCAAAATCGTATCAATGGACTCTTCTTTTGCTTTTCCAATAAATCCGCAAGTATTTATTACAACAATATTTCCATCATCATTTGCATCTTCATGAACAACTTCTTTGCCGTTTGCTTTCAGTTGTCCCATCAATACTTCACTATCGTAAATGTTTTTTGAGCAACCTAAAGTAACTACATTAATTTTGTTTTGTTTTGTTGATTTTGTTCGCAAACTAATTATTTTTTTTAATTATTTTTTATTGTTTTAATAAAAAGAATTCAATGGACAAAAATAATGTTTTTTGAGTTTAAAGCTATAGTAAATGACTTTTAATAAATTTACTACATCACTAAACAATTGTATATCATCAGATTAAAATTAATATTCTAAAAAATCAAATAAACTCTTAAACTTTTTTATTTTTATCGGGTCTAAAATATTTATCACGATAAGAAAAGTTTATCGTATTTAAAAATATCAATCTAAAAATTCACTTAACATTTTATGAGAATCCTAATTAATAGCTTACAAAATTTCGTTCCAATTTCCTTGAATGAGATGAATAATGTAGCATTAATGAAAAGAACAGACACCAAGTTTATAGTAAATGCATCTCAACTTATTGATATTTTAAAGTGCATAAAAAACGATTATAAAATCCTTGAAATTAATAAAAACAGAGTAATGAGTTATTCCTCTTTGTATTTTGATACGAGTTGTAATAAATTTTATAGTGACCATCACAATGGAAAAAATAATAGGATAAAAGTAAGAATTCGAAAATACCTAGAATCTAACCTTTGTTTTTTAGAAGTGAAACAGAAAAACGGCAAAGGAGAAACTAATAAATCTCGAATACCAATACAAGATTTCGAAACCTGTCTGTCTAAATCATCCAAAGATTTTATACATAAAACAGTTTTAAAAGATTACGAGCTTCAGCCAAAACTATTGAACAACTTTAATAGAATTACTCTAGTGAACAGCGAAAGTAAAGAACGGGTTACCATAGACTTAAATCTTTCTTATACGGTAAATAAGACTTTAAAATCGTTTAACAAATTAGTTGTTATAGAGGTAAAGCAGGAGCACTTCAATAGAAATTCTAAAATCATACAAGTTTTGAAATCTATTAGACAAAACCCTTATAGTATTAGTAAATACTGTATTGGCATGATTAGCTTATATAATGATCTAAAATACAATCTCTTTAAAACTAAACTTATAAAAATCAACAATATAACAACAGCGTAACTATGGAATTTTTAGATATCCCTTTTTTTGATGATGACTTTTTTAAAATGATATTTCGTTTTGGCATAAACACACTTTTTTTAACAATAATTATTAGATACTTGTATTATAAAATTGCAAAAAGAAAAGACTATCTCTTTACATATTATATGATCAGTACTGTCGTCTTCTTTTTGTGTTTCACTCTAAAAAAATATGAATTAGATATTGGTATGGCACTTGGTCTTTTTGCAATTTTTGGCATTATTAGATATAGAACAGATGCAATACCTATAAAAGAAATGACTTACTTATTTGTGGTGATTGGGGTTTCTATAATTAACGCTTTAGCCAATAAGAAGATGAGTTTTTCAGAAATTATTGTAGCTAATATTATTATTGTTTTCTCTGTAGCTATAATAGAAAAAATTTGGCATTTAAAACATCAAGTAACCAAGCAAGTTGTTTATGAAAATATAGAAAATATAAAACCTGAAAATTACGATTTATTAATTGACGACTTAAAGAAGAGAACAGGTTTAGAGGTAAATAAAGTAATAATTGGTAATGTAGATTTTTTAAAAGATACCGCCATATTAACCATCTTCTATTTTAACAAGAAATGATTATACAGATAAAAAACATAGGGGTGCTAACCATTTTGGTAACACTATTCCTTTTGCATAGCTCTTTTGCACAAAAAGATAATGGTTTAGCGTCTTGGAATACTATTGGTTTACAATATAAATTGAATAAAAAAATAACTTTCGATTTAGAGCAACACCTCAGGCATAAAGAAGATTTTACATTCGTAGATAAATATTTTACGCAATTTCAAACAAGTTACAAGTTTGCAAAGAATTTTGAATTGATTGGAGGTCTTCGATTTATCAGAGAAAATGATACTGAAGGAAGATTACAAGGTTATGAAAATCATTTTCGATTTCAAGTTGACTTAAAATACAAATACAAAATTAAAAACTTTGATATCGGTTATCGATTTAGGTATCAAAATAAAAATTACTTGGATGAAAATGATTTAGCTAGGCAAAACTTCAGATTTAAAACAAACCTAACATATAAGATTAAAAATTGGCCATTAGATCCAAATTTTTCTACAGAAATATTCAATCGTCATAAAAAAGTTGAAGATACTAATAGTTTTAGTAAATACAGATTAACATTTGGAACAACTTTTAAACTTAGGGAAATAGGAAATTTTAAATGCTACTATAGGATAGAAAAAGAACTAAATGTGGACACTCCAGAAACATTTAAAATAATAGGACTCAAATATACATACATCATAAAAAATAAGAAAAAATGAAAGCAAAGCACCAAATAAACAAAAAAATATATAGGTTTTTAGTTCTTTTCGCATTTGTAATGATAGCGTCATGTAGTGCCGAAAAAGAATTTGTAGTAGAAGGTGATCTTGTAAGTGATATTGTCGTTAAAGATGAAGATACTATTGTAACTAATAGCAATGCTAATTTTACTCCCACAGATTGGACTACTGCAACCCATGGTAAAGAAGTAGAACCAAACTTTAATGAGATTTTTAATGATAATGAAGTCAAACGTTTAGATATTGTAATTACTAAGGAAAGGTGGCAAAGTATGCTTGATGACATGACTAAAAAATACGGTAATTTTGCTGCTGGAGGAGGAAATAGTCGGCCAGGTGGAGAAAGACCTGGTGGAGCTGGTGGCCTAATTACAATTGATGAAAATCCGATTTTTGTTCCTGCTGAAATTTACTATAAAGGAAAAGAATGGTATCGTGTTGGAGTTCGTTTTAAAGGAAATTCTAGTTTGCAAGGTGCTTGGAGAAGTGGAACTTACAAACTTTCTTTTAAATTAGATTTTGATGAATATGAAGATAGCTACCCACAAATAGAAAACCAACGTTTTTACGGATTTAAAAAGCTTAGCTTAAAGAATAATTATGGTGATAATTCGATGCTTCGAGAAAAAGTAGCTACAGATATTTTTAGAAAAGCAGGGTTGGTAGTTTCTCATACAGGATTTTATACATTATTTGTAGATTATGGAGATGGTCCAATATATTTTGGTTTATATACGTTAACTGAAGAAGTTGATGATACAGTTATTGAAACTCAATTTTCTAGTGATGATGGCAATTTATATAAACCTGATGGAGATGCAGCTACTTTTGCTGCTGGAACCTATAGTGAAAGTGAATATGAAAAGAAAACAAACCAAGATGAAGCAAATTTTTCTGATGTAAAAGCATTGTATGACATTATGAACAGTAGTTCAAGAACTTCTAAACCAAGTGAATGGAGAAAAAGTTTAGATGCAATTTTTGATACTGATATATTTTTAAAATATTTAGCTGTAAATACAGTGATTCAAAATTGGGATACTTACGGAAAAATGACTCACAATTATTTTATTTATAATAATCCAGAAAACAATAAATTAACTTGGATACCTTGGGATAATAATGAATCTCTACAAGAGGGTAAACAAGGAGGAGCATTACCCCTAGATTTCACTGGTTTAAAAAATACTAATTGGCCAATAATTGGCTATATGTATGCTAACGATGTATATAAAGCTAAATATGATACTTACGTTAAAGAAACTATAGATAACTATTTTGTAGTTAACGATATGGAAGCTTTATATACAAAATATGCAGCTCTAATAGAACCTTATGTAACCTCAGAAGATGTGGGATACACTTTTTTAAACTCAAGTGCTGCATTTTACAATGAAATTAATAATTTAAAATCTCATGTTTTATCTAGAAACACTGCTGTAACCAATTATTTAGATAAATAGATAATAAAAAGTAAAAATGCAATAATTTATGGTATAAAAATTTTTAAATTATATAATGTTGTAAAACAAGAAAAGTAAAATGAAGATATAGATTATTCTATAGAAGTCTATGATAATATAAGCGTAAGTAGAAAAGTATATTTTTAAGCAATAACATTTTTTTTAAAAAATTAATTGAAGAAAAAGTCATATTATAGAAGTAGTCATAATATGATTTTTTACGCTTTTACTTAGAAAAAAATAAATGTTACATGCAACAGCTTTTGAACAGTATACCTGGATAAAACGCTAAAGAAAAGATAAAATAAATTTAGTTATATAAAGAGTAGGTTATCTAAGCTTTTTATAGATTACAATAATTGTATTGGGTCTAAATTAAAGAATTATGAAATTTAAAGTGCTAAAAAGTCAAAGACAATTTTTTGTTTAAATTTTAAAGTAGATGCTAGAATAAATAGTTCAGCCTTACAAGTTGGTAATAATGGTATTGAAAATCTTGATTTTAAAAAAAACCAGGTTTGGTCTATAAATAGAGGTTATTCTGCCTTTTAACAATAATAAATGGACCCTCGTAGTAGATACCAACACTTCTTAATTTTCATCTGAAACACACAAAGAGATGTAATTTCTAACTCCAATAGAAATAATTATAAATCTATAGAAATACTAACTAGATTAAAACATTATGATGTTTATAAATGAAAAGTCTAAATTACTTTTAAATGGATTACTTATACCTGACTTTTCTTATAACTCAATAATTAAGTATAAATTAGATTGTAAAGATGAAGTTATGCGAAATTTTTAGATAAGAACTTGATTATATGAAAAATTAATATGCATCTACATCTAAAACAAAACGGATTGGTCTAAATTCTTTGACTGCTTCAAACGTACTCTTAATTTTTAAGATTTGATTTTTTGTACTTCCTAAGTTTTGTTTAGGCGGAATTTTAATAGTAATAATTTTGATGTATTGATTTCTAATTCTAGATACTGCGGGTGCTGTAGGACCCAAAACATGCTCACCAAAAACACTGTACAACGCTTTAAACAACCAGTTGATACCTGCATCTACCTTATTGTAATCTCTATGCTTTAAAATTATTTTAATAACTCTAAAATATGGTGGATAGTTGTATTGCCATCGATCTTGTAATTGTTCTTTGTACATTGCATCGTAATCTGTTATGGAAACTTGTTGTAATATTTGATGAAAAGGATTGTATGTTTGAA
>Ga0209555_10002598_pt1 | contig 12626 bp, 20 predicted proteins | sample SaaInl85LU_5_DNA_FD_184643 | JGI IMG/M metagenome (GOLD analysis project Ga0209555, IMG submission 184643) | Marine microbial communities from expanding oxygen minimum zones in the Saanich Inlet - ESP_85LU_5_DNA (SPAdes) (version 2) | ecosystem: Environmental > Aquatic > Marine > Intertidal... | reverse complement strand
AGATCAATCCATCAATCTTTTTGTTTGGTGAACGTGTATCTTTTTCAAGTTTTATATTACCAGCTGGATCAGACTTAATCGATGCATTGCCAACCATCCAACGCAAAACCGGATTGTTGCCATGATTAAACTTTTTACTTTCAACCGCTGCCTGAAGTTCTTTGGTTGGTGCATTCATAGATTTAAAACCTTGTCTAAATTCAATCAAGTCAAATCCTTCTTCATATAGCTTTGGAGCAATGTGATGTGAGTTCCAATTATCATATGCAATGGATTGAATATCATAAAACTTGTTAAGTTGACCAAGTTTATATATTATAAAATCATAGTCAATTACATTCCCACTTGTTTCTTCAATGTAATCATCACGAACCCATTCACGATAATTAATATTTTTTTTATCAGCTGATTGTGTTCCTTTATCTTCAGGCAACCAGAACCAATTTTTAGAGTAATATTTTTCATCTATTTTCCAAACTAAACTAAATGCAGTGATGTCACTTCGTGATGATAAATCAAGTCCACCATAACAAGGATAATCACGCAACATCTCATCATCATAATCCCAATGTGATTTGGTCCATATCTCATCATTAATCCATCCATCTTTTGATTGTGTCCAAACATTTAGATAGTATCTTTTAAATGAGTTCAAACTTGCTGCACTCACCATTGCTTTATTTGCTTCCTTTTCATATGCACGTTTGCCAATTGATATGTTGTAGTTTGGATTTGCTTTTTTCCAAGTTCGTTCATCAAATGGATCATCTTCTTTGTCTGCACCATAAACACAAACCAGTTGACTTTCATCTTCAATCAAACCTTTTGCAATGTCAATTGCTTGTTCATGCCTTTGGTATCCAATACCATATAAATCAGACCCAGCAGTTGTGATAATAAATGACAAAGGTTGTTTCCTTGCACCTTGTGATTTTTCAACCATTTCAAGAACTTCATTGTTTTTGTGAACGTGCAACTCATCAATGATTGCCAGTTGTGGATTTATACCATCTTCACCACCAGCTTCTTTTGACAATATTTGATAAGTTTTCAAACCACCAATGTGATCAGGTGCAGTGATTGAGTTTCTATATATATTGCACTTGGATTTTAATCTTGGTGATTTTTGTATTACTTGCTTTGTTGCATCAAACACTAAACCAGCTTGTTTTCTTCCCCATGCCACACCAACAATTTCAGAACCCCCCTCACGTTCTATGTCAATAAATACACACGCAATGGATGCAGCCAAAAATGATTTGCCTGATTTCTTTGGAATCTCAATGTATGCACTTGTGTATTTTCGAAGTCCAGTTGTTTTGTGCTTCCAACCAAATAATGGTTTAATAATATCATCCTTTTGCCATTGCTCCAAAATAAATGGCTCACCAGCCTTGTCACCTTTTACGTGCTTAACATTTTCTTCAATGTATTGGACCACAATGTTTGCAGTCCTTTCATCAAAGTAATATTTATTAAGGTCGATATTTTTAAAGTTTGTTTTAAATGCCATAAGGACATTTGCCTGAAAAAATCTTACTAAATTCGTGTTTGCAACAATTAAATGTTGTGTCTGAATCATCAAGATAATGACCAACAATCATATCGTTTGAAATTATATCGATAACAGCTTTTGTGTTTTCTGCCTTTGATGTAATTAATGGTTTGTGATACTTTTTTAAATAATAAATTTTGTTTTTTTTCATGTTATATTCCTTCACTATAAATGTCCTTATCTTCTTCAGGTTTTTGTTGTAGTTGGATTCTTGTTCTTGCACTTGGACTGAATCCAAACTCTTGTGACAATCTTAAAAAGTCCTTTCTTAATTTATTCAGTTCCATGTATAATGGATCAATTTTTTTAGCACCTTTGTCATCAATATAAAACCTTCCCTTTGTATTTTCTTTTAACCATTCCAATTCACTATACACATAACAATACTCTTTGAACAAAGTCAGGTCAATGAATGATATATAACCATACAATTTTTGTGACTGCATCAGTTGTTGTGTCCACATTTTTTTTGCAACATCATTCAAATCTTCAGGTGGTGATGGAACTTCGTTGTGAACCCAGTCTAAAGATTTTGCATCTGCAATTGGATCGTTTGCACGTGTCACGTTTATTGTGCCTTTTGCCTTTAGCACTGCAATTGGTTGTGGTGTTGGTCCTTTCCTACCCATCCCCTAACTTGTAATTGTGTACGTTTTCCTGCACACACGTATGTAGTACAGAATGCTTTGGATTTCAAACCCCCCTATCCCTATTAAATTATTCATGAAAATGTCTATGTTCATCATCTGTAAATTCTTTTCCATACTTATTATAAACACTACAATCACCAATTATAAATGCATCTTCAAATGGAAAGTATTGAATCAGCAATTCACAAAACTTTTTATCAGGTAAATGGAAACCATAACGTGATGAATAAAGTTCTTCCGCTGGTTTGTTTATCATCTTACCAAGAAACAATGGTAACACGTTATGTGTGGCAATCTCTTGGATTGCATAAAGGTCGTCAGCATCTAATAAGTCCACATCAAAGTATGGTTCGTTATACTCATAGAATCCATCTACAATTTGATTTACTTTCATATCTTATTTATTAATCATTGCAAGTAACAATGCATAGTTAGCAAGGTCCATGATTGAATCATTAATTGATTCATTCTTTGGTTTGTCTTTACTATTAAGTAATACACCAAGCCTTGCAACCTTTGTTGCTATCAGGTTAAGACAATTAAGTTGTGCATTGCCACCAGCAATCAGACCAGCCATCTTAAAGTTTGACAACCTATCTGCATTGGCATAATCATCACCCTTGTTTAGTAGTACATCACGCATCTTATTAATGTACTCATCAAAAAATATTTGTTGTTCTTCTTTTGTCATATCACTACAAAATTAATAAATTATTTTATCATCCTTCAAACACATGGCTTCAAAGCCCATTTCACGCAGTTGGTCAATCCTATATCGTTGCAATGGCTTCAATGTATCAGAACCAGTTTTGCATTCAATAAACACAACCTTACTATCCTTTAAACACATAAGGTCAGGGAAACCATTTTCACTCAATCTAATAATGTTTAACACCATATAACCTTTGTCTTTATATTCCTTTATTACTTTAGATTGGTAGTTCATTAGTCTATATTACAAAAACATTCAAACGATGGATCATCATCAAACAATCCTTGTTGTGCTTGACTTCGTTCTTTTAATTGTTTATACGTTATTTCTTTTTTAAATTGATTGTTGTTTTCTTTATCAATCCACCAATCAAACAAATCAGGTCTTTCTTTTGCAATGATTGCAAGTTTACCTTTACCTTTTAAAAAACAAGCATCACAATTTCCATATGGTTCGTTTACATTTAGATTAAAATCTTGATTGTCCCACCATTTCAACACATCATCCTTTATTGTTTTCCATTTAACAAGCGGATGTTCTATTTCCATGTATTGTGGTAATTTAGATGTTTTATCCCATCTTCTTGGTTCATCATATCTTATACCCACATAATGATTCCATTCTTTTATTGCATTACCTTTTGCCCATCTTTTAAGTGTATTAATCTTCATTTCCTTTGTACAGAACCTCATCATTGTGTTTGGTAACACACCTTTGTTCCAAGCAATCAACTCATCAAATGGTCTGCCATTACGTGATGCAGTTTCATATGTAACAACTTCAAAATTGTTTCCATATCTATATTCAAGCCATACAATATTAAGATTCCAACGATTATCACACTGATTAATAAAATCTAATGTTTCAGGCATTTCTTTGCCAGTGTTTTGAAACGCAACAATGTAGTCAGTTAAACCTTCATCAATTAAACGCTTTGTCATGTAAGCCGATGTTCTACCACCGCTGAAGTTTATTATATTCATAAATAATCCCTTTTAAACATTCTTAATGTGTAGTCCTTTTTATTAGTCACACTCTTATAAATTTTTGATTCTATACCTTTTCGAGCAAATACCCAATACACATCATTTGATTGTCTTTCCATTGTTGTCATCCTATCCTTTGACTGGAAGTAACTGATTGCACTGAAATCAATATTATAATACACCAACGCATCTGCTTCACGCAATGATATGCCCTCACGCCCTGATATGATCTGAAGTGCTATGTTCTTATCACTACCATTAAACTCATCCAATGTAGTGCATAGTGTATCACCAAACACTTGTTTAAGAATATCCAATTCACCTTTAAACTTATAGAATAAACCAATCTTTTGACCTTTAAACTTATCACGTATGAATTCAGCTTTGGATGTGTCAAGTATCACAACACTACCATCTTCAAGAATACACGAACCACTGCACAATTGATGTATCTTGTTTTTCATCTTAACGGATGTATCTGCTATGATTGCTCCAGCACGACCAACAACAATCTTGTCCTTCTTCAGTGTGTTGATGATGTCATGTGTGCTTTGCTTTATATCACACCACAATATGTGTTCATTGACATTAGATTCGAATCCAGCTTCTGATTGTGTGTATGTTATAATGTGTTTATCAATATATGGTTTGATTTTATTATAGTCAGCATTTGAATAGTCTTTGACATTAGCATAACCAAAATTTCGTTCAGTAACATTCACAAACTCCTTTGCCCATTTATAAAAGTTTGGCCATTGTTTAAATGGTGAATGTATGCTCACCCAATATTGATGATACACTTGCGAATAGCTTTCCGCGTTTGGTGTACCTGATAAAAATATCATTGGTAATTTGGACCAACGTTGTTTGATTAGTTTGGTTGATTTGTTTGGTTTAGGAAACGAACCATTTCGATGGTGTTCATCAGATACCAAAATATCAAAGTCACCATGTACTTTGTGCAGTGATTCGTTGTTTATTATTGTTATGTCAAAGTCAAACCGAAATTTATCATAATCATCTTGAATGCTGGTGATGGCTTTCTTTTTTGTAATGAATAAAACATTTGATGCACCAAGTTCTTCGCATATTGATAATGATGTAAGTGTTTTGCCAGTCCTAACTTCCATCTGCAAATAAAGCAAACGATGGTCTGCAATGATGTCAACACCACGCCTTACAATGTCCTTTTGATAATCTCTTAACTCCATTTAAAAAGGTAAATCATATTCAACCATAAACCAACGATCACCATTCGTATGACCTTCAGTGTATGTAGCACCAATGTAGTTTGCATACTTCTTAATCCAAATGTTGAATTTCTTTTGTGTTAACCATTTCTTATAATCTTGGTAATCATTGACAAACTGGTCAAACATATTTCTTTTGTTTAGTCTAACATTAAACAACTCAGTTCCATCATAATTGCACCACTCATAAAATTCTTGTGATGTTTCTGATATAAACTTACGCAACTTGATATTCTTGGCGTTTGTTTGTTTTATTAGTTTGTGTGTGAAGTATAATTGAATGCACTTAACCATGTAATTGTCAAATCGTGAATACTCATCCTCATCCCAATCATCAAATAATGTACGACCGAAATCATCGTAAGGAGTTAAATCACTATTATAGTATTGAGCCACCTCAACTTCATGCCTTCGCCTATCATGACTATTCCCTTCACCTTTGATTGCATAGTTAGTTGATATTAACATCTTTGGTGATTCCTCAACACCCAGCTTGATTGCATCCTTTCCTTTGCGTTCCAATGTTATTCCTTCAGTCACTAAACTAAACTTTGATTCAAAATCAAAATTCTTTTTTACATCATCAAAAACAAGTATTTGTGTATCTTGACTTATTGTTTGATATGGAAACGATTTCTTATCATCAAATGACTTTCCATCTAATATGCCAACACGCCTGATTTCTTTTAATCCTTGAACAAATAAACCTTTTCCGGTTCCCCCTTCAGGATTGTCACTAATTACCTCATCATTTAGTATGATAGCTTTGTTGTCAATTTTATTTTTATAAGTATGTAATAAATAACCAATTGTACATTCAATAGATAATGGTTCACCACTGGATATGTTATTTATAAACTTTTGATAATCGTTGTCAATCTTATCATTTTCATTAAAGTCACGATCAATGATTTGGTTCTTCCATATATACCCATTTACATTGACATACTCATTTAAAAATACTTTGTCCTTTGTTACTTCTAAAATTCCATTCCTGAATGCAATAAATGATTTGTGTTGTGTATCATTCAACATCATCAGGTCAATTGTTTCAAGTATTGTCAGAAACGAATCAGTGAATAGGTTTTGATAAGTTGCCACATATGAATAAACATCTATTTCATTATTGTCCAATAGATAAGACAAAACAAAGTCCTTTATTATTTCAGTTGATGTTTCAGATACAATGTTTGACTGTATTTTAACAAACGATGGTTTAAGACTATCAGCAAAGAAGAACTTTTTAAATCCATTGCGTTCTAAAAATAGTTTATACTTTAATGGATCAATCTTAATGTTCTGCTTCTTATCATAATACCAAAAATCATCATGCTCTGATTCATGAGATATTTGTTCATATACTTCACCATTAATGTTGTGCAGTTCCTGAACTTTTTCCTTTCCATACTTTAAATCCTTTTTAATAGAATCTATTTTAGACCAATCTTCAAAATACTTGCAACCAAATTGTCTGATTCGATATGCACTTTTGATTGTGTTCTTTGTTTCATCTTCTGAAAACTCACCAACAACCACATTGTTTAGAATGTAATTAACTGCATTTATTTCCTGAACACCATACTCACAAAATGCACTGGCAATGTCCAAGATAAAATTATTACGTTCACCTTCGATGAAATCCTTTTGCCAATTAAACTTCATTATCAATTCAATCTTCTTAAAGTCATCATTGATTGGAATGGTTGGAATCTTTTCAGCAATTAGAAAACCATCATCAACCAGTTTTGGATTGTATTGTATAGCTTCATAATTAATGTAAATATTTGGATCGTATGATTCAAAACAAACTCGGTCAACGTTGCAAGTAGCACCATCAAAATAGTCATAAAGATGATCCTTGTTAAACTGCTTAAAATATTGTTCATGTTCTTTTGCATTACATTTTGGTATTGAAACAATGGCTTTGTATCCATTTCGTGATGGTGACATAAAAACCGAAACAATATGTTTGTTTTGCTTCAGCTGGTCAAACATCATATCCATCTTATTATTTGGTATCTTATCAAAGTCCAGCACCATTAAACCACTGTGTTCTTTTAATCCTGACTTTTTACGTTGTGTAAATACACCACCAAAGATGATACAAGGTAATTGATTTTTTAATTTGGAACGTGCATCACCTTCCAATGTCATCATCTTATCAATGATGTGTTTTGACTTTCCTTCTCTTATTCTTTTTAGTGATTGGTCAAGTTGGACATCATAGGGGACATCCGATGATTTGAAAAGTGATTTAAAGATTGAAATCTTTGTGTTTTTTATCATATTGTGATTGCAAATTTATAATTTTTATTTTTAGATTAAAAAAACAAATCCTATGTGTCCGCGTAAAACGCTGATTATCATATAGTTTAACGATTTAGGACACATTTTTTTCTCAAGTGACCCCCCCCCCTTAAAATGATTTTGATTTTTGTGGGGGAGCAATAAGGGAAAAAATCTCAAAACGCGTCCTAATTAATAAAATGGTTAATTGCTTTGTCTATTGAACCATATGATTCCAAAACTTGCCACCCTAAATTTTCAATGTGCTTCTTTGAATAATGATCATAAGTTTCCAATCCTATTGATTGCAAATAAAAATGTCCAAGGTCTTCGATTGTGTATTGCATAATGTTATATATTAAAAAACCCCTCACCATATGATGAAGGGTTTGTTGTTTTTTATTTTTGTATAATATAATGTCCTTCTTTTTCTCCTTTTAAAACATCTTGAATTGAATGCCATTTCATTTCAACTACTTTTAAAAAATTAGTTTTTTCAACATTTAGTTTAAAGTATATTAATTCTCCAGCTTTGTTTCCGTCAATTGTGATTGTTAAATTTATCATTTTGTTATTGTTTTTTTTATTATGATACAAATATAGTATAAAATATTAATACAATGCAAGTTTTATTTTATTTTTTTTATTGTAAAATATTTTAATACATTTGCAGTTCAATATAACAACATGAAAAAAAATATTATTATCTACTTCGCAACATACCTACCGTTCAGCTTGGTATTGTTTGCACTTAATTATTCAGTCATTGCAACTATTATGTTTGTAATTGGCATTGTTTCACTTTTAGAATATTACAGTCATGACAGAATATGAAAAATCACAACTTCGTTTATTAGTTTATGATAAACTTGATGAACTACAAAAAATGCACGTTGATTATTATAATGATGACGAAGAACATTATTCACCAGCTTTAAGAATAGAATCAAAAATCAGAGAATATCAAACCATATTGGAAAAACTTAAATGAAATTTCAAAACACAATATCAAACGAACTTAAAGATATTTTGAAGTGTTGCACAACTGTTCCTGAACGAATAAAGATCGCAGAGAAACACAACATATCAATCCACACACTTAACAGTGTATTGGAAGGTAAACGAAATATCACATATAACAATCACGATGCAATACTTGAACTACTTGCTCAAGCAATAAGCAATGCAAAGTCATTTCATATGTCATTGATTGATTATTTTCACGAAACAAAATACATTAAATTTATATAAACATGGCAATTTTAGCAACAACAAACCAAACAAAGAAAAGCATTGAAATCATTCCTGCAGGTTCATATCCAGCAAGATGTTATTCAATGATCCACATTGGCACTATTGAAGAAACATTCAATGGTGAAACCAAAGAACGAAACAAAGTACGCATCACTTGGGAACTACCAACTGAAACAATGACATTTAATGAAGAACGTGGTGAACAACCTCGTGTGATTGCAAAGGAGTTCACACTATCCCTACACGAAAAATCAACCCTTCGAGCATTCTTGGAATCTTGGCGAGGTAAATCATTTACAGACAAAGAAGCAAATTCATTTGATGTGACCAATTTACTTGGTGTGCCTTGTCTTTTATCAATCACACACAAAACATCAGGCAATGGCAAAACATATGCAAACATTGCAAGTGTTTCAATGCTTCCAAAAGGTATGGATTGTCCTGATCAAGTCAATGAACGGCAAGAGTTTACCTATTCAGATTTTAAGCAAGAATTATTTGATTCCTTTCCTGACTTTATTAAGGAAAAAATAATGATGTCAAAAGAATACCAATCGTTAAATCAAGATAGCAATGAAAACCTCCCATTTTAACGATATAGCAAACAATGTAATTCAGGGGATGACCGATCCCCTGATTGCATATGCAGAACTTAAAGAATACAAACGTGATATTGACCAAGCAATCAAGGACATTGAACCAATTGCATTGGAGGAATCAGAGAAATACGGCAAATCCTTTGAACTGCATGGAATTAAATTTGAACGAAGAAATGGATCAACACGCTATGACTTTAAGCATATTGAACAATGGCAAATGATGCACCAAGAACTAAAGAACTTTGAAATGCAATCTAAACAAGCACTTGCAGCAATGAAGCATGGTGCAAATTATATTGATGAGAATGGTGAGCAAATCCCAGTTCCAAAAATAACTTACACAAAAGATTCACTTATAACAAAATGAAAAACATACACCCCTATTTAATACCAGCCTTTGATGTTTACGAAATCAACAAACAATTGTCTGACTACACAACACCTGATGCAATCAAATATCAGGTTGCAAAGTATTATTCAAAGAAATCAATTATCAAAGTGTTGTATGGTCAATTGACTGCAAACGATATGCAAGATATTATCTTGTCAAAGACTCGTAAACAAGAAATCATTCGACCACGTTACACAACTATTTATTTCTTGCGAAATATTTTAAACCTTAAACTTGCCACCATTGGCAAAATTATGGGCTTTCGTGACCACTCAACAATCATACACGCTTTAAAGACTTATGAAATTTGGTGTGAGTATGAAAAACCATTATTCGAAGATCACATTCAAATGTGTTCAATCTTTAAAGTACCAAACCGAATCCAGTTTTTAAGATGAACCCACTAATTAAACTATACTTGCTTTCACTTGAGATGATTCCATTGTTGGATGATGTTGAAATACAAGGTGTGAAAGTTCAACGTGACATCAAACGTGTGTCACGTACGCTTGAAACCTTTGTTGTGGATGCTTGTGAATTACTTGACAAGCAAGATGCCAAGAATGAAATCCATGATAAACTGGTGACTAACTTTGGTAAGTTAATGGATAGTATAACTGAAGAAAATATTGTGAATCTGTGATTTTTCATTTATTGTTTATTTATTTATTCCAACCCACATCATCACCTGATGGTGTGGCAAGGGATAATTTAGTTGATGCAATCATTCATGTTGAATCACGCAACAATCCAAATGCTTGGAACAAACGCGAAGATGCTTGTGGTGTTTTGCAGATTAGACCAATAATGATAAAAGATGTGAATCGTATTTTAAAACACAAACAATACACGTTGAATGACCGATGGAGTAAAACAAAATCCATTGAAATATTTTATATTATACAAGAATATTATTCACCAAATGGAACACCTGAACGCATTGCACGTGTTTGGAATGGTGGACCAAATGGATATAAGAAACCACAAACACTTGCCTATTGGCATAAAGTAAAACAACAATTATGAACAAACAAATTGCAATAGAACTAAAACAAGAATCCGAAATTGTAGCAAAGAAATTTTCAAGCATGAATCGTGAAGGTAATTTTAACGAAGAAACGTTTCAGGTTGATGAAGTAATACCAATGTCAGATCATACTGCTTGTGTTATATTTAAAAAAAACACTGGCAAATTGGCTGCCGCTTATTTTTATTACATAAACAAAGGATATTCAAAAGGATGGAAATATAAATTTCCAACTGATTCACACATCATTGGTATGATGTCTTTTAATTTACTTAAATTGGAAGTTGAACGAAAGAATTATGATAAGAACTTTTAAATTATGAAATACTACATCATCACACTTGGATTTGCATTGATCGTTGCATTATTAATGATTAACGATTTAACACGAATGAAAAATATTGAACCGCCTATCCTAACAAATACCGATACAATATATTTGCAATTGGATAGTTTAGAAAAACAACAAGACACAATCAAATTATTTTATGAAAAAGAAATTTCTAATTATCACATCCTTCCTTCTACTGAACGCATTCGTTTATTCTCAAACCGCATTAATCGATGAAAAGACTGGTGATACTTTGGTTGCTATTACCCTTAATCAAATGGATGATATTTATGTTGAGTTGCTTCAAAAAGATTCTCTTATGGCTCAAGCTAAAATAAACACATTTAAGGAACTTAAATACACCCAGTTAATAGATAGCACACAAAAGAACTTTGAACGCACTCAACACGCTTTAAATAGCCTCAATGAACGTTATGATGTTGTGTTGACCAGCAACCAAAGACAAAAACACAAACTTAAACGCACACGACAATCATTAATCATTGCAATTGGTGTAATTGTTTTGCAAGTAATATTAAAATAAGTGTGTAAACCTCGCCACCTGACCATGCTCTTTGTGGTGCAGAAATCCTTCAATGGCTTTTGGTGAATGCTGGTATCCATTCCGATGATGCCATGAATCTGTTCCACTTGGTGAACGCAATGATTCTATTGTGATACCCTGAAAATCTTTTGATGTCTTATGATGCACGTGATGCGTATAAATATAACGATGCTTTGTGTTTGCCCAATATTCTTTGGCTTCAACTGCCATCAGCAATGGCAAATCATTCATCTTTGCACCATCACCATGCGTTGTGCCTATAACATTTTGACCATACTGAAAATACTTCCGATGTGCAATTGAGCAATCAAAGGTCATATTTTTATTATTCCTGAACCACGTTTGAATTACATCCGCTAAAAAAAACCCACTTTGATAGTCATGGTTTGAAGGATTAAATGTGAAGTGTACATCCGCTAATGGAAGTAACATTTCAAGAACATCCACATACACTTGTTTTGCTTTTAAAAAGTTTGAATAGAACATTCCATCCGTATCTTGTGGTGTTCCTGAAGTTGTTTGTCGTTTTGGTGAATCAATGTGCAATATGTCATTGCCACCAATAAAAAGTATTTGGTCTATGTTATAACCACGTGACTTGTCAATGATACCTTGCACACCTTCCTTAACACGTTGCACTGCAATGTTTGTGTTGTAGTCCTCACCAGTTTCAAATGCTTCACAAAGTTTGCCAATGTGTACATCAGCTGGATCAACAACAAGCAAATGACCATCTTGTATTTTGGTTCGTGTTAATGGTGGATAGATTGGTGCATAATGTTTTAAGTCATTAATCAGTTGTTCACGAATTTTGTCATAATCAACTGCACCCTCAAAGTCAGGGTTCTTGAAAAATAGTGATGTGTCTTTGGTTTTAACCCAACCATGTTTGACATTGTGAGTTGGCACACCAGCCGTTTCACAATATGCATCAATTTTGGATTTTAAATTTAAGAAGTATTTTTTTACACTTAAGTTGGATTTACCAGTTAAGTCACCAATCCTTTTGTAATATTGAAT
>Ga0209555_10002597_pt1 | contig 12627 bp, 9 predicted proteins | sample SaaInl85LU_5_DNA_FD_184643 | JGI IMG/M metagenome (GOLD analysis project Ga0209555, IMG submission 184643) | Marine microbial communities from expanding oxygen minimum zones in the Saanich Inlet - ESP_85LU_5_DNA (SPAdes) (version 2) | ecosystem: Environmental > Aquatic > Marine > Intertidal zone... | reverse complement strand
AATCTGTTGATGTCTGGCCCTGCAGGCGGTGTCGCCGGCGCCATCTATTTTTGTTCTCGCGCAGGCTACGAGAACATTCTCACTTTTGATATGGGCGGTACTTCCACCGATGTCGCACTGATCCAAGATTCACGGGCGCGTGTTCGCCGCGAGACAATTGTTGGCGATGTGCGGGTAAGAGCCCCTTCAGTCGATGTGCGTACCGTAGGTGCTGGCGGTGGCTCGATTGCCTTTGTACCAGAGCTGACCAAAGCGTTGCGAGTTGGCCCTGAATCGGCCGGTGCAGTACCGGGGCCAGCTTGTTACATGAAAGGCGGAGATCTGCCCACGGTGTGTGATGCCAATGTGGTCCTCGGTTATCTGCCCAGTGATGTGCAGCTAGGTGGCGCAATGCAAATTAACCGTGATGCCTCGGTCGCTGCGGTGCAGAGTATTGCCGATGCAATGGGTATCGATTTAATGGAAGCAGCCGAAGGCATTGTGCGTATCGCCAACGAGGCGATGTTTGGTGCACTGCGTTTGGTCTCGGTTGAGCAGGGCTATGACCCGCGCGATTTTGCCTTGGTTGGCTTTGGTGGTGCCGGCCCGCTGCATGCCAATGCGCTAGGGGTATTAACAGATGCCTGGCCTGTTATCGTCCCGCCCGGCCCGGGTGTACTGTGCGCCTATGGCGATGCCACCACTCAGGTCCAAGATGAGGCAGCGCGCACCTATCTAACTATGGCTGGCGATATTAGTGACGCCGATCTACTCGCCGATTTGGCTGAGTTAACCGCTCGCGCAGGTGAATCTCTACTAGCAGACGGTATACCCACTACAGAGCACGAAGTGACTTACCAAGCAGATCTTCGTTATGCCGGCCAAGCGTTCCAAATTACCGTTGATTTTACTGAGAGCGATCTTAAAGAGCGTGGAATCGCTCTGTTAACTGAGCAATTTGATGCTGAGCACGAACAACTCTTCACCTTCAAATTGGGTGATGGGCACGAGATATTAATGATCCGCGCTGTGGTTAAAGCTCGCGGTAAAGCGATTGCCGAACGTGTTGTCGGCAGTGCCGGCAACAGCCTTGAAGATTGCAAGCTGCACGATAGCCGATTCTACTCTCAGGGTGAGTGGCACGAAGCGCCAATATTCAATCGCGATCTGCTGCATCCAGGGTTAGTGGTGCCCGGCCCATCAATCGTCAGTGAGATGGACTCGACCACGGTGGTTTTGCCCGGTTATGCAGCCACCGTTGATGCTGTTGGCAATCTACTCATTAACCCCGTCTAAAGGAGCCACTGTCATGAGTGCAAAAATTATTGAGACTAACCATGCGCCCCTCAACACAGTAGAAGTGACCGGGGTTACCGTAGACATTATCGAAAATGGGCTGCGCAATGCGCGCGAAGAGATGGATGCTGTGCTCTTTCGCACCGCTATGTCGCCGGGAATCCGCGAGCAGGGCGACTGCTTCCCAATGATTGCCAACCGCGATGGAAAAATGGTGGTGGGGCAGTTCGGCTCTTTTATCGGGCCATTCCTCGAAGCTTATGATGCTGAAATTGAAGAGGGCGATGTGATCCTCACCAATGATCCTTACATGTGTAATGCGGCGGTATCGCATTTGCCCGATTGGGTGGTATTGGTGCCAGTATTTAAGCAAGGTCGCCACATTGCCTGGTCGGCTATGTTTGGCCATATGTCAGATAATGGCGGCATGGTGCCAGGTTCTATACCGATTGAAGCGACCACGATCTTCCAAGAGGGTATTCGTATCCCGCCGACTAAACTCTACAAAAAGGGTGTGCTGCAAGCCGACTTGCTGGAGCTGATTCTGCACAACGTGCGCACTCCGCAGTGGAACCGTTTCGACCTCAATGCGTTAGTCGCTGCTTGTAACACCGCTGCTAAGCGCTGCGTTGAACTGGCTGAGCGGTTTGGCGACGATGTTCTGTTCTCCACTATGGATGTGATGTTGCAGCGCAACTACGATGCCATGAAACATATTATTGGCATGTTCATCCCGGAAGAGCCGCGCGAGTTTGAAGATTACCTCTGCGACGATGGCATGGGTATGGGGCCGTATAAAATTAAGTGCAAAATGTGGCGTGAAGGTGAAAAAGCTATTTTTGATTTCGCCGGTACCGATCCGCAGGCGCAGAGCTCGGTTAACTTTTTCCTCAACGAGGATATGTTCAAGATGTTCTTCGGCTCGTTCACAATTAACGTGGTCGACCCTCAAATCGTCTTCAATGACGGCTTTTACGATTTAGTCGATGTGCGCATTCCGCAAGGGACTCTGCTCAAGCCCAACTACCCTGCTGCACTTTCGGGTCGCACCCATGCCCTGGGCCGAATTTTTGATGTCCTCGGTGCTTTATTAGGTATGGGCGCCCCTGAGATGATGCTCAATGCGGCAGGCTTCTCAGATTCGCCGCATCTTTTTTACTCTGGATACGACCAGCGCGAGGGCAAAAATGGCGACTGGTTTCAGCTATTTCAAATTGGTTTTGGTGGTATTCCGGGCCGGCCGGTTGGCGACGGCCCAGATGGCCACTCGCTGTGGCCGGGCTTCACCAACGTACCGAACGAATTTATCGAGTCTTACTTCCCGCTGCGAATCGAGCGCTACGAGACTATCCCAGATTCGGGTGGCGCAGGCTTGCACCGCGGTGGTAACGGTCTGAGTGTTGCCTACCGGTTTTTAGCTGACGGCACTATTGGTATTCACGATGAGCGCTGGCTCACCTATCCCTGGGGAGTATTGGGTGGTGATACCGGTATGCGCTCTACCAAGCGTATTGTTCGCGGCGATGGCAGCGAAGAGTGGCTGCCGGCTAAAGCAGAGGGGATTAAGGTAAAAACCGGTGATATCCTCTACTTCAATACCTGGGGTGGTGGCGGCTGGGGCAACCCGTTGCAGCGCGACCCCGATTTGGTGCGCGCCGATGTCGAACGCCGCTTAGTGAGTGCAGAAGGTGCGCGTCGTTACGGGGTCGTGGTCGCTGCCGATGGCAGTGTTGACAGCGAGGCGACTCAAACACTGCGCGTAGAGATGGCTGCGGGCAGGGCCGCAGAGCCCGCGTTGTTTAACTTTGGCGGTAGTGTCGAAGAGCTACGCAGCCGCTGCGAGGCAGAGACACACTTGCCAGCACCTATTGCACCCACCTTTGGGTAGTAACAAAATAGTTGGCAGGTGAGTTGCATTTATATTTTGAGAGTAAAGGTAACAACAGTTTTAAAAAAAGTAGTTCATAGCAACACCATTAAAAGTAAGTTCATAACGGAAAGACCTAGGAGAGAAGCATGAAAGTAAACGCTAAGAAATTACTCGCGACCAGTATCATTGCCACCCTTGCTACACCGGTAGTGGCTGAAATCTCTATCGAAGAGGTGGTGGTCTCGGCGCGGAAACGTTCGGAAAATCTGCAAGAGGTGCCTATTGCGGTCTCTGCTTTTACAGAATCAACCATTCAAAGTGCGGGCATTGAGCGCCCAGCCGACTTTATTAGCCTGATGCCCAACGTCACTATCGTCGACAGTGCCAACGTGGGTGATACCCAGGTGAATATCCGCGGTATTGTCTCTACGCGCGATGCGGAATCGACTTTTGCTTATGTTGTTGATGGTGTTCTGGCGACTAACCCCAACAGCTTCAACGAAGAGCTATTAGATGTCCGCCAAATTGAAGTGCTGAAAGGCCCACAGGGTGCTCTTTACGGCCGCAACGCGGTGGCCGGCGCTATCTTGGTGACCACTAACGAGCCGGAAAACGAGTTTGAAGGCAAAGTGAAAGTGGGTGCGGGCAATAACGGCACCAAGAGTGCCAGTGCGGTTGTTAGCGGCGCGCTGATTGACGATGTGCTGCTAGGGCGCTTGAGCATTAGCCAGAAAGAGACCGATGGCCACTACAGCAATGTCTTTCGCGGCGGCCAAGGTGCAGTGGATTATTTAGAAGATACCACTGTGCGCGGGCGCTTAATCTGGAATGCCAGCGATGATGTCAAAGTAGACCTGCGTGCGGGCAGCAGTGAAGTAGAGGGGGGCGCGATCAACTTCAACGCGGTATTTGCTATTCCCGCCTTCGAAGCTGCGTTTGATCAGCCGGCTTTTGTGGCTGATGTGAATGGTCATGACTTTATTTTTGCCAATAATGTCCCCGGCATTAATGAGCAAGAGACGAATGAGTTCTCTGTAAAAACGGACTGGGATCGCGATGGTGTCGATGTCTCTCTAGTCGTCAGTTACAGCGATTTGGAAGAGTATCTGCTCTCTGACGGGACTTCCGCCTCATTTTACGCCTACGATGCTACATCGTCTTGTGTGGCAGATAGAGCAACATTGAATAATCAGCCAGTAGATTTTGGCGGTGCAGGCAGAAGTGATCTATTCGGTGAATATTTTGCCCCGTTTGGTGTTAACCCCGACACACTAGGTGAAGGTATTTACGGCCCATACACACCCACTACCTGTGATGGTTACCAGTATCAAGAGCGCAATCAGACTGACAGCAGTGTTGAGCTACGCTTTACCTCGGATGAGGACTCGGAACTGCGTTGGATTGCGGGCTTGTATATGGCTGAAATCGAGCGCGATGTTGTGGTTGCTTACGGTCAAGATACTGGTGAGGGCTTTTTGCTACAGCCCTATGTGCCCGCAGATGGCCCCAACCCGACTGACCTGATGTTTGATGATACTTTTGAAACATCCGTGCAAGCTGTCTTTGGCCAGTTGGAATTTGATCTTAACGAGACAATGGAGCTCTCTTTCGCTGCCCGTTATGACCGTGAAGAGCGCGATGTCGACAACAACGTCCCCTACGAGACGGGTTCGGGTAATAACGCTAACTCCAGTGGTTACATAAACCCTGCGTTCAGTGCCGAGGTGGACTCTATCCCCAGCCGTAGCGAGACTTACAGCCAGTTCCAGCCCAAGGTCACATGGAACTGGGCGGCCAGTGATGAGATCAATGTCTATGCCAGCTGGGGCGTTGGCTTCCGCAGTGGTGGCTTTAACTCGATAGGCAGTGAAGCTTTGATTGACTTCTGGTACGGAGAAGCTTGCCCAAGCTTTATTTGTGGTACTGAAGTCGCTCCTGCTGGGATAGCTGTCGATGCAGGCTTAAATGTCAATGACCAATACGACAAAGAGGTCTCAACTAGCTACGAGTTGGGCGCCAAAATGCAGTTCTTAGATAACCGCCTTCGCGTCAACGCAGCTGTGTTTGATACCACCGTCGACGATAACCAGTTCTTCGAGTTCTTTGCCGGCCCGTTTGGCTTGATGCGCGTCGTCACAACGATTGATGAGCTAAATATTCGCGGTTTTGAGGCAGACTTTAACGCAGTAGTCACCGAGAACTTGTCGCTGTTTGGTGGTGTCGGCTTTATCGACAGTGAAATTAAGCAGAACACTCATCGCCCACTCTCAGTGGGCAATGAGGCGCCGCAAACGCCCGATCGTACCTATAACTTGGGTGCAGAGTTTGATACCGAAGTGGCCACAGGTGTTAACTTGGTTGCGCGTTTCGATTGGCAGTACGTAGGCGAAACGTGGTTCCATGCAATGCAGGGAGAGCAGAGCCCGACGATTTGGAACGTCTTCTACGGTGAAACGCTGGGTAGTGCACCTGACCAAGACTTCAGCAACGCCAAACGAGATGCCTACAACACGCTCAATGCTCGTCTCTCTTTGAGTGGTGAACAGTGGGATGTCACTTTGTGGGGTAAAAACATCACCGACGAAGAGTACCTGGAAGAGGTCATCCAGGCGCCTGAGTTTGGTGGTTCGTTTATCCATCCGGGTGCACGTGACTCCTACGGAGTCGACTTTAGCTACCGCTTCTAAAGCCATAGTTAAATTGGTGCCCAACAAAAAACCCCGCTGGCAACAGCGGGGTTTTTTTAGTGTTAAGAAAAGGTTAAGAAAGTTTGCCGAGATGCTTAGCGACAATTTGTAGCGATGGCTTGAACAATTTAGGCGTGGCGGCAATGACGTGGCCATTTTCTAAAAACTGTTCGCCGCCTTTAAAGTCGCTGACCATGCCGCCGGCCTCGCGCACCATCAGTGCACCGGCGGCGATGTCCCACGGCTTGAGGTACATCTCCCAAAAAATATCGAACCGCCCAGCCGCTACGTAAGCCAAATCGAGTGATGCGACGCCGAGGCGGCGTACGCCTGCCGAGTTGTCGGCAAACTCTTTCAGGCAGCCGAGGTAGTTGTCCATCTGCGCAAAACTGGGTTCGCTGAATGGTATGCCGGTAGCAGACAGCGCCCCTTGGCCAGGTGCGCGGCCAGAGACGCGTATGCGGCGGCCGTTGAGGTTGGCGCCGGAGCCGCGGCTAGCGGTGAATTCTTCGCGTTTGAACGGCTCTAGAATGACCGCGTGCTCGAGCCGGCCCTTAATGCGGCAGGCGATAGAGATGGCGACGTGGGGAATGCCGCGAACAAAATTGGTGGTGCCATCGAGCGGATCGATAATCCACTCCGTCTCGCTCTCTGGGTTGCCGGTAACGCCCGACTCTTCGCCGACAAAACGGTGGTTCGGGTAGGCTTTGCTTATCTGATAGATAATGGTCTCTTCACTGCGCCGATCGACTTCGGTGACGTAGTCGTGGCGGCCTTTCTCGTCGACCTGAATGCGCTCTAGATCATCGGCAGATTTAACAATCATTTCGCCGGCTTTGCGCGCAGCGCGCAGGGCAATGTTTACCATTGGGTGCATGAGGTCTACCAGAAGCTGTTAATGAGGGCGCGCATTGTACCAGAGAGAGCCGCTTCTGCTACACTTCGCGCCTTTTTTAACGACCGCAGGCGGTCTTATTTGGGTAGAGCGATTATGTTGCAGAGAAACGACAATATTCGAATAGTTTTGGTCAACAGTGCCCACCCGGGCAATATTGGCGGTGCCGCGCGGGCAATGAAAAATATGGGGTTGTCGCAACTCTATTTAGTGGCTCCGCGCGAGTACCCGGCGCCGCGTGCGGTTTGGCGCTCTGCGGGTGCGCGCGATGTGCTCGCCAATGCGGTGGTAGTGGGCAGTGTTGAAGAGGCTGTAGCCGATTGCGGTTTAGTTATTGGCACCAGCGCCCGCGAGCGGCGCATACCTTGGCCGCTGATTAATCCGCGCCAGTGTGGCGAGCAGATCTGGACAGAATCCGAGCATCATCCGACCGCTATTTTGTTCGGCCGCGAAGATCGCGGTTTAACCAACGATGAACTGCAGCAGTGTCATTACCATGTGCATATCCCCTCTAACCCCGATTACAGCTCGCTCAACTTAGCGACTGCCGTGCAGGTGCTCTCCTACGAGGTGCGTATGGCCAGTTTGCAGAATGAGCGGGGCGAGATTCCATCGTTAGGGGCGTGGGATCAGCCGTTGGCAACGGCTGAAGAACTGGAGCATTTTCACGAGCACTGGGCTAAAAGCTTGGCGGGCTTGGAGTTTTACGACCCAGAAAACCCCAAGCAGTTGTTGACGCGCCTGCGTCGGCTGTTTAACCGCACCCGTATGGACCGCATGGAGGTCTCTATTTTGCGCGGTGTTTTAGCGACTATTGATAAAAAGCTAAGCCAGCAGAGTGAGCCCGAATAAGCGCTTGAAATACCCGATTAAATTAGTCTGTTATTTAGTTGACTAAAACAGTAGGGAATTAGATAATCACACCTAGACGAAACAAGATGAAAAGTACTGCGAATCAGAGAGAATTTTGCAACTAGGCGAGGTGATTTATGCGCTTGACTACACGAGGCCGCTATGCGGTAACCGCCATGTTAGATTTGGCCCTGCACGCCACTGAACGCCCAGTTCCGTTGGCAGACATCTCTGAACGCCAGGGTATCTCCCTGTCCTATTTAGAACAGCTGTTCTCTAAGTTGCGACAATCTAAGTTGGTTTCTAGTGTGCGCGGTCCGGGCGGTGGATATCGCCTCAGTCGTAATGCTGCAGAGATTCATGTTGCGCAGATTATTGACTCAGTTAACGAATCGGTCGATGCAACTAACTGCGGTGGCAAGGGCGACTGCCAGGCTGGCGAGGTCTGTTTGACTCACACCTTGTGGCAGGAGCTCAGTTGTGAGATACACCACTTTTTGAGCGCTATATCTTTACAGAAGTTGGTTGATCGAAGTGACGTGCGCACGGTTGCTGAGCGCCAGCTTGCCGGTTTTAACGATAAATTATCCACCATTCCGCTTACTGCGGTGCAATAGGAGAGCTTTACGTGTCTATTGAAATGCCTATCTATCTCGACTATGCCTCAACCACCCCGGTAGATCCGAGTGTGGCCGAGAAAATGATGCACTACTTAACCCCAACCGGTGATTTTGGTAATCCCGCTTCGCGCTCGCACATGTATGGTTGGCAGGCAGAAGCCGCGGTGGAAGATGCCCGTGAGCAAGTCGCTGCGCTTTTAAATGCAGATCCCCGCGAAATTGTCTGGACCTCGGGTGCCACAGAGTCCGACAACCTGGCGATCAAAGGTTGTGCGCACTTTAATGTGCGCAAGGGTAAGCACATTGTGACCTCAAAAATTGAGCACAAAGCGGTGCTCGACACCTGTCGACAGCTCGAGCGAGAGGGCTTTGAAGTCACTTATCTCGATCCAGACAGCGAAGGGCGCATTACCCCCGAAGCCGTCGCCGCGGTGTTGCGTGAAGACACTACGGTTGTGTCGATTATGCATGTCAATAACGAGACGGGTTCGCTCAACGATATTGCGGGCATCGGTGCCCTGTGCCGCGCCAACAAAGTTTTTTTCCATGTCGATGCAGCGCAGAGTGTGGGTAAAATACCGATAGATGTCGACGCCATGAATATTGATATGTTGGCGATTTCTGCTCACAAGCTTTACGGGCCAAAGGGTATTGGTGCGCTCTATGTGCGCCGCAAACCGCGTGTGCGTATCGAGGCGCAAATGCATGGCGGTGGTCACGAGCGCGGCATGCGTTCTGGCACGCTGCCGACCCACCAAATTGTTGGTTTAGGTGAGGCTTGCCGCGTGGCGCGCGAGCAGATGGCCGCTGATCACGAGCGCATAACTACTCTGCGCACACGGCTCTGGAACGCTTTTAGCGATATGGAAGCCGTCCATCTTAATGGGTCTCCAGAACACCACCTTCCGGGTATTATCAACATCAGCTTCGCCTATGTTGAGGGTGAGTCTTTGATGATGGCGATTCGCGACCTTGCTGTATCCAGTGGTTCGGCGTGTACGTCGGCGAGCCTTGAGCCCTCCTACGTGCTTCGTGCGCTGGGTCTCAACGATGAGATGGCACACAGCTCAATTCGCTTTAGTATTGGCCGCTTCACCACGGAGCAAGAAGTGGATCAGGCAGTCGCTAGCACTCGCTTAGCAGTGGGCAAATTGCGCGACCTTTCGCCGCTTTGGGATATGTTCAAAGACGGTATCGATTTAAATACAGTGGAGTGGGCTGCCCACTAAGCCAGCCCGTTACGACTGAGGAGAGAGAAAATGGCATATAGCGACAAGGTCATCGACCATTACGAAAACCCCCGCAACGTCGGCAAGCTCGACGATAGCTCTAAAAACGTTGGCACTGGCATGGTCGGAGCACCTGCGTGCGGTGATGTTATGCGCCTGCAAATTCAGGTTAACGATGCCGGCATTATCGAAGACGCCAAGTTCAAAACCTACGGCTGTGGTTCGGCAATCGCCTCAAGCTCGCTGCTGACCGAGTGGGTGCGCGGTAAATCACTGGATGAAGCTGCGCAAATCAAAAATACTCAAATTGCTGAAGAACTGGCTCTGCCACCGGTAAAGATACACTGCTCGGTACTGGCCGAAGATGCTATTAAAGCAGCCGTGCGCAATGTGCGCGAGAAACAAGAGAGCCAATAGTTATGGCTATCAGCATGACCCCAGCAGCTGAGGAGCACGTCGCTCGGCATCTAGCAGGGCGCGGCAAAGGTGTCGGTATTCGCCTAGGCGTGCGCACTACGGGCTGCTCGGGGCTCTCCTATGTATTGGAGTTCGTCGATGAGGCAGCGCCGGAGGATGAAGTGTTTGCCTGCGGTGACGTCAAGTTGGTGATTGATCCTAAAAGCTTGCTCTATCTGGACGGCACAGAGTTGGATTACGTGAAGGAAGGCCTTAATGAGGGGTTTGAGTTTCGAAACCCCAATGTTAAAGATGAGTGTGGTTGCGGCGAAAGCTTCCACGTTTAACCACCTTCCTGTCGACTCTTTCTATCAGCGCCTGCGGGCGCTGATGACTTTATAGGGCTCTATTATGCCGCTCTCAAAAGATTACTTCTCACTGTTTGGCTTGCCGGTTAGCTATGACGTTAACCGTCGCGAGCTGGATGCAGCATTCCGTGCCTTGCAGCAACGCTATCACCCAGATCGTGCCGCCACTGGCAGCGATGCCCAGGTACGTGAAGCAGTCCAGCAGGCCGCGTTTATCAACCAAGCTTACTCAGCTCTGAAGTCGCCGTTGGCGCGAGCTCAATATCTTCTCGAGTTGGCCGGTGTAGAGGCGGATTACGAAAGCCAAGTGACTCGCGATGGGCTGTTTTTAATGGAACAGATTGCGCTGCGCGAGAGGATGGAAGAGCTCTTTGAACACCCCCATCCCTTCGATGAGCTCGAGCAGCTGCGCTCCTCTGTCGAAGTGAAATTTGTCGAGTGCGAGGAGAGTTTTACCCAGGCGCACACCGATGAGGATTTTCAGCGTGCAGTTGATGCAGTGGCAAAGCTACAATTCTTTGCTAAATTGCTCGATCAGCTGGACGAATTAGAACAAGACTTAGAGGATCGCTAGTGGCGGCACTACTGCAAATTTCTGAACCTGGCCTATCTCCTGAGCCCCATCAGCGCAAACGTGCTGTCGGTATAGATCTGGGTACGACCAATTCGCTGGTGGCAACCGTGCGCAGCGGAACATCGACAATTCTCAACGATGAGCAGGGCCGCGCGCTACTGCCATCAGCGCTGCACTACGACAAACAGGGTTTGAGCTGTGTCGGCTACGAGGCGCTGGAACACGATCTCAGTGATCCACTCAATACGTTGACTTCGGTTAAGCGTTTTATGGGCCGCGGGCTGGAGGATGTTGCTCTATTTGGTGAACAGCTGCCTTATCAATTTGCTGCCGGTGGTGAGGGTGGTATGCCCAAGTTTGCAACCGCAGCAGGCGCGATCAGTCCCGTGCAAGCCTCGGCCGAGCTGCTCGCCTCTCTAGAGCGGCGTGCACAGCTGGCGCTTGGCGGCGATCTGGACGGCGCAGTAATCACTGTTCCTGCTTACTTCGATGATGCACAGCGTCAGGCGACAAAAGACGCGGCCATGCTGGCCGGCTTGAAAGTTTTGCGGCTGCTCAACGAGCCCACCGCTGCAGCTATTGCCTATGGACTGGACAGTGCTGGCGAAGGGACTATTGCAGTTTACGACCTCGGCGGCGGTACCTTTGACATATCAATATTGCGGTTAACCCGCGGTGTCTTTGAAGTGCTTGCCAGCGGTGGCGATTCCGCCTTAGGCGGCGATGACTTTGATCGCGCCGTGGCGGAGTGGTTGCGCGAGCAGTGTCAGATTGGCTCAGATATGACACCACAAGTGCAGCGCCAGCTGCTGGCAGCGGCCAAGAGTGCAAAACAGCAGCTCAGTGAAGTGGAGAGTACAACTGTTAAGGTGGGCGAACAGAGTGTAGAGCTCGATCGCGCACAATTGGCCGAGCTGATCGACCCGCTGGTGGCTAAAACGCTGCGCAGCTGCCGGCGTTCGCTGGCTGATGCTGGTGTGAAAGTAGATGATGTCGACAATGTGATTTTAGTCGGTGGTTCAACGCGCGCACTGCGCGTGCGCGAAAAAGTCGCCGAATACTTTTCCAAAGAGCCGCTCTGCCATCTCGACCCCGACGAGGTAGTGGCGCTCGGTGCAGCGCTGCAGGCCGATGTATTAATCGGCAATAAAAGTGGCGATGATATGCTACTTCTGGATGTTATTCCGCTCTCACTGGGTATTGAAACTATGGGCGGTTTGGTTGAAAAAATCATTCACCGCAATACCACTATCCCGGTGGCCAAGGCGCAAGAGTTCACTACTTTCAAAGATGGCCAAACGGCTCTTGCCGTGCATGTCGTGCAAGGTGAGCGCGAGCTAGTCAGCGACTGCCGCTCTCTGGCGCGGTTTGAGTTGCGCGGTATTCCGCCGATGACCGCTGGCTCGGCGAAAATACGCGTGACCTATCAAGTGGATGCCGATGGTTTATTGAGTGTTGCCGCCCGCGAGATCACTAGCGGTGTCGAGGCGCGTATCGAGGTCAAGCCCTCCTACGGGCTGGAGGAATCTGAAGTCACCCGTATGTTGCAAGAGTCTTTCAGCCATGCTCGCGATGATATGGCTGCACGTGCATTGCGTGAGCAGCAAGTTGAAGCAGACCGTATTATTGAAGATATTCGCGCCGCGATTGATGCTGATGGCGAGGCATTGTTAGAGGCTTCAGAGTTAGAGTGCCTGGTTAAGTCACTTGACGAGCTAAAACAGCTGCGCGATACCACTACTGAGCATCGCCAGCTGGCGCGTAAAATTGAGTCTGTGGCCAAGGGTAGCGAGTCGTTTGCTGCGCGGAGAATGGATGCTGCGGTGAAGAAAGCGCTGTCTGGACAAACCCTGGATCAATT
>Ga0209555_10002596_pt1 | contig 12629 bp, 18 predicted proteins | sample SaaInl85LU_5_DNA_FD_184643 | JGI IMG/M metagenome (GOLD analysis project Ga0209555, IMG submission 184643) | Marine microbial communities from expanding oxygen minimum zones in the Saanich Inlet - ESP_85LU_5_DNA (SPAdes) (version 2) | ecosystem: Environmental > Aquatic > Marine > Intertidal... | reverse complement strand
GTAAGTACCTAATAAGCCCCCTATCTCCTCGTGTTGTCTTAGTCCCATCTCCATATGAGACACGCGCTGATTGTACGATGGCCGAGTCCAAATCTTCCCTAGGCATGCTGTCAACCAAGCGAACAAACCCATGGTCGAGAACCTTTTCCATTATAGTTTATATATATATAGAAATCTTTAATTTACTTAAAAGTAGATGAAGATCATTCATATGATGGTGTAACGAAAGACCTTGAGGCTATTCTATGTCATGGTATGAATGATGTGACTAGAGCCGTCATAAACTTTTGTAATGGTAGGTCTTCTATAGTTAAAATAGAAGTTACCCCTCCAAATCCTTGACAAGATCTCCAATGTCCCTATAATACCTCTTGAGATCCTTCATGAATCTCTTGTTATTTTCCAAAACCTCACACTCAGGTTTGTTCAAGTACAACCAACCCAAGTTTGACTTTGAGTATTTGGTGGCTTTTTGATTTTCATTTGGGCGTCGTGGTACCAATTTTGTGGTTTTCTTCTTCTTTGTGGCTGGTAGGACCTCAGTCCTATTCACAAAACTGAGGGCTTGCATGACTGTATCTGCCAAGTCATCCTTCTTCTTTGACTTGAGGAATGTATCTAACCAGTGTGCATTCACATCATCTTGACGGATAAAGACTTCACACCTCTCAATTGAAACCTTCTTTCTCTTATTGTATTGAGCCTTACCTGGACCAGCCACATCTGGGATTTTATGTTTGGCGTCGTATAGGATAGTCTCAGATTCTGGGCATTTAATGATAAAGTAGGCGTGCAAAAAGTGCATCACTGAAATCATTTTTTTGTTTCGGTCGGGCTGCTTCTCAATGAGAATGGTTTTAGCTGTGAGAACCCAAGGGCGTTCATCCAAGTGTTTTCTCAAACTGACATAAATACCATCTTTGTGTTCAGGTGGGACACCAGACACATCCCATTCAGTGACCAAGTTATTTTTGTCTTCATCTAGGAGACACATCGCCAGATTCCTAATACCAACATCAATACTTAGAATCATTAGTATAAAAGTTTAATATCTCTTTAAGTTAGTGATGAAGTTCATCGCGCACCGGGGATATTCACTCAAGTATAGGGATAATAGTATAGACGCGATAGTTGAGGCTATTAGGAGGGGATACTACGGGGTGGAGATAGATGTACAGTTGTGTAAGAGTGGGGAGTTAGTTCTTTTCCACGACGTATATGTGGGGGATAGGTTCATATCTGAAATGACTCTAGAGGAACTTTGGAAATATGATATATATTCACTTCGTGAGGTGTACGAGACCGTTCCAGAAATACGAGAGACTCATTTACTCATAGACATCAAGGGTAATAATCTCAAAGTGTGTGAGGCGTTGAATAGGTTTTTTTCGGTTGAGTCACCAGCGCTTGTAATCTTTTGTAGTTTCAATAGGAATATATTATACAACCTACCGATCCAATTTAGAAAAGGATCAACATTTGAGACTACATTTCATCCATCTGAATTTGACATGATCACTAGGAAGTTATCCGCAGTGGTTCTTCATTGGACGTGTCTAGATGAGGCTTTCCTAATATACTGTAAAATGAAGAATATCCAAGTCTATACATATACACACAAAGAAGTTAATGAACTTGAATATATGTATAAATATGATGTGGATGGAATTATAACTAATGGAATTTTTTAATGACCCTTCTTTAAACGAGATGCACCAGCACTGGACAATGTAGTCGCACTTTTCTGTCCTCCAGGGGAAAGAAGAAATAAAGTGCCACCCAAACATACAACACATACACAAATGACAATTGCAATAACAACGTACTTTATCCATCCAGTCATTCCCTCGAAGAATGAGTCTACAATATCAGCTAAACCCTTATTTTCAGTCTTGGCACTGGCACTTGCATCTGCTGCGAGTTTACTGAGTGTTTCATTATCGGATATAGCACTTGTGAGTGATTCCGTGATGGCCTTAGCCATGAGGTCTGCCACGATATCTTGGGTAAAATCAATTTTACCATTACATTTTTGGATTTGTAATTTACCCTCTTGAATATTAACCATTTGAGAAATAACTTCGTTAAGATTATTTGTTTCAAAGGTCTTTTCAACAATATTTGTAATTTCCTGATTAATGGTCTGTGACACATCCTGATTATCACCAAATTGAAAGTTTCCCGCCTCTGTTGTTTTTTCAAGCGCTGCCTGAGCTGAAGCTTCCAATTCTGTCTGTACAGTATCCTTAGTTTCCGCTATTGTTGTTGGAGACATGACTGCACTTGATTTAGAAGTTGCATCAATCTTCTGACCAATATTCACTTTACATTTGGGTCCCATTTCACCGATAATAACCTCCACCTTCTGTTGGTTATTTAAAGAAGCCGAGAGTGACTGCTGATTTGTTGTGATTTGATTGAAAATACTCTTATTGAGTGTTTCCATATTGAATGTTTGTTCGATACTCTGACTACTACCACCTCCCATGGTTTTTTGTAATGAACTGAGAAAAAAATATACCCATATTATAAATGAAATTGAACAATATTATTTTATCCCTCTCAATCACAATAGTTGTCACTTGGATGATTATGCGTTCCAGATCCGAGAAATATACAGCTGATAAAGATAAATTATTAAAAGCTGTAAAAAAATTTATTTGAAAAAGAAAGTGAGTATATAGCGTTCACCCCTAGTAATTGGTAGAGTACCATGAAAGTTATCACCCCCAGTGTAGACAGCTAGGTCACCCCGCCTATAATCTACTAATGGTAGATTTTTATAATTTTTTATAAAATTTTCATCATCCTCAGTTTCTGTATTCTCTTTCACTCTCCATTCTTCAATTTTTTTAGATGTATCTAAATCAAATACATATAAATCACCACCCTCAAAGTTTTTGGTATCGGAGAGTAAAATACTCATAGTGAGAAAGTTTTCATCTAAATGCATTGGTATGTGGGATCTTTCATTTTTTTCATATCTTCTTAAAAATATATATCTCAAGAAAATATCATCAGGGATCCAATTGAGGGTCTTCATAATTGGTTTTAATTTTTCTAAATAAATGGACCTAGACTTTTCCCATAATTCTGGATTGTCAATTCCTCGTGCTATTATATCAATTTGATATTCAGGTTTATCATCAACACCATCATTTTTGGTTTCAAGTGGATATTTTTTAGCTATAGATATAAGTTCTTCACATTCCTGTCTAGATAGCATACCCTCTCAATAAAACCTTTATCATTCCTGATATATAATCGCCTAGATCTCTTAATGATTATAAAGAGAATGATAATGAGAATGATAATCAGGAGTACAATCATCTTAATATATTGAATGAAAAAAAAAATGTCAGGAAATGGTAAGAAATGCCGTATGAAGTTGTAAGCAGTGCTTGGCACAAGAGCAGTCGCGGTGGACACTCATCTTGTCCTGGACCAAACAGAGACCGAGTAGGTAGGAAAAGGAAAAAAGGACATGGACCAAGTTATAACCATTATTGTGTTGATGTTAAAATAGATGCAAATGGAAATATGGTAACTGGTATTGATGACATGAGTTACACATCAGGTACTCCTAAAACACACCACCCTTGTCTAGGTCTAGGTGAATCTACCCTACTAGGTGGTGGTACTAATGCACATGGTGATTGGAAAGGTTATACTGGTAAAGCTGACAAGTATAATAATGCTGAATTTGCTTTCAAATGTACCATACCTGATTCAAAGATTGAACAGAATATTAAAAAATGGTCAGCTGATCCCCACATGACTACAGCTGGGGCTAAAGGTGATAATGGTTTTAAAAATTTATGGTCACAAATCGTATTTGGTATGAATAATCCACATATTACTCAAGTAAATGGATATTGTTCTAAGGTTGAAAATTTAACTAAAGAGGTTTATAGTGATGGTAGGCAATGTAAAGATGCAATATCAGTGGCTTTAGCAAAAGCAATGGGTAAACAATATTGTAAAAATTATCCAACAGATGAAAGATGTGCTTGTATAAATATATCAGATTATGGAACAGCTGGGTGTTTATCACGACCCAATTTACCTGGGTGTAAGGAATTGAAAGCTGGCTTTGATAAATTTCCAGGTACTGCTCAAACTGAAATTGATGTAAAATTATGGACACCACTTTGTTTCATGACGAATCCTTGTTCAAACAGTAGTCAATTTAAACCTGATAAAACTCCCGAAGCGTGTAAACAAACCATAGCTATATGTAAACAAGAACAAAATTTATACGCTGATACCGTAGCAGCAGGTGCTACGGTAAATTTTAAATCGGAAATGGAATGTAAGGCTGAAACTGTACAGGATGCACCTACTGCTACCACACCACCATCTGGTAGTACCACACCACCATCTGGTGATGATGATGAAGAGGAGATAAAAATACCTAAAAGTGTGGATGAATTTAAAAAGTTTTTTCCAAAAAATATAGATGAATTAAAAACAAGTAAAAAGAAGCAAATTGGTGTTGGTGGTGTAGTTTTTATTATTATGATTATAATGGCTCTAGTAGGAATCGTGGGTATAGCTGCTACTTCTGGAGGTGGGTCAGCAGCTCCAGTTAAGCGGAGATTTAGGTAATAATAAATAAAAATATTTGCATATTATAAATGAAATTCAATATTAAAAAAATTAAGATAGAAAATGTCTTAATGATATCTGTTGCGATATTGTCTCTATTATATCTGTATCGTAGTTGTAAAGAGAGATATGAAAATGGGGCTGGTCCATCGGCTGAAATAACACAGGAAGATTTAGATTTAATATTTGAATTGTTATAAAAATATACACTTATATAAATGGGTCAGTGTGAAGATTTAGAAAATACAATTAAGGCTCAATATGGTGATAACTATGTAGAACAAGCTAAGGCGTCATCTGAATCAATGTCAACTCTGCTTACAACAATTGCATCTAATAGGTGTCAAACACATTTCAATTATGATACACTTGTGAGTGATTTTTGTGCAAAGCCTGAAAATGTTTTTTCATCCATTGGGGGTGGAAGAACGTGCAAAGAATTTGACACAGATGGTTCAAAGGTTGGTACTTGGTGTTTGGTTGATGATAGAATGAGAAGTAGAACAGATGCTTGTAATAAAACAAATCTTAAATCTTCCTATGGGAGTACAGCTAAGAGTTTTTGTAGGCAAAATCCTCAAGAATCTTGGTGTTCGTGCTACAATATTTCAAACAATATTTGTGTTTCTAATATGGATGCTGCTGGGTGTAAAGAAATTATTGGAAACCTGGATTCTGCTAAAGAGTTTTTAAAGGATGGGTATGATATTTTAAAAGCGAATGCACATTGTAGGCCTAGGGTGTGTAATAGACCTGATAGAGTATTTGTACCCAAAGGAACCCTAGATGATTGTAAAGATTCATATCGATTTTGTGATAAAGACATTGATATAAGGACTAACACTAATAGTGACATCGTTTTGAAATGTAACAAAGGTATGAAAGCCTCTGAATTACCAGACTGGTGGGATGAGGGTGGTGATGATGACTCATGGTTAACTGGGGATCGTAGCCCACCATTTGACAAATTTCCACTAGACCAACTCCCAATAACTGAAATACCTGATGAGTTTGACTGGGAGGATGATAACGTCAGGTATCTGACCTATGGTGGTGCTGGGTCGTGTGTGTTGTGTTGTTGTTGTATTGTTGTAATCATGATAGTAATGAGTAGGTTAAAGAAAAAATAATTAGAAAAACTATGTGGTGTTGGTGGTGTTGTCATTCATTTGAGGGAACACCTTTGAGTATGCCTTATAAATATGATGATAGACGAAATAAATTTCATACAGCTGGGAATTTTTGTTCTTGGAGCTGTATGAAATCATATGCAATAGATAAATATGGGGTTAACAAAGGTGGATTGATATGCGGTAATATTGTGATGATGCGTAGAAAAATGTTCAATGCATTGGGTCATGTGAAACCAGCTCCATATAGATTTAGACTTGTTCAATTTGGTGGAGACCTCAGTATAGAACAATTTAGGGAAAACTTAACGGTGGATACAATACCACCTGAAAAAATAGACGCAAAGCCATTTATAGATGTGGCTATACCATTTATTTCAAATACTAAAAAAATGGATGAAATAAACAATTCTAATACTAACAATAGTGCGCTAAAACTAAAAAGAAACAAACCTCTCAAGAGGAGTCACAATAATTTAGAATCAGCATTGGGCTTGATTATAACGCCCAAATCCTAATTTTCTCTTCTGTTTATTAGTCGGTATAGAAGTCGGCAAATATTCAGATTTTTTACTATGTACCCACTTCTCACCATCGTGAGCGGTCCATCTAATTTCCAACCTCTCAATCACTTTCCTACATAGAACACACGGTAGTGATACAGCGTCTCCATATATATTTTTACGTTCAATTACGAGTTCACCGTGTTTCCTATGTAACCAATCTGTAAACTGGTGCGGTTTATTTCCTTTTTTTAAACAGGTTCTGTAAAGCTGTTTAATTAATTTGCGTTCCGAGCAGCAGAGACAATCACTAATGACCGTCGGTCCTTTGGACATGGAACTTGTGACCATACAATACTTCATGCTTGGCAATTGGAGCAGGTAGGTCCCTTATATACAAATGCGCATTTTTTACACTCACTTAGGATGCAGTTATTTATTTTCGGCTTGAGACCTTGGGAAAACTCCTCGAGATCCCTAACGGTGTAAATACCGTACTGGACAATAACTTCTAGAGAGGGGAACCTCATATATTCTTTCAGAGACTGAGATCCTTATATTATTTTTAATCTACAAAACATGTGAAGCATTTAGAAACACTCTTCTTCGTCTTGAGTATACCAGCAAAGCCATCAATCATTGGGGGTATCATAGTTTTTAAAATCTTCTCAAAATCAGAGTCCTCTTCACCCCTGTCAATCTCTTCGATGAGATGATTGAGTAGACTTATGACCAATTTTTTCTTTTGTGGGCCTGGTAGATTTTTAAACTTATTCGTCTCCATCATGATCCTAGCGATGATTGGTGGGATATCCTCCTTGGTGAAACCATCGTATAGGTATTCAACTTTAATGTCCTCAATCATTGTCACTATGCTGTGGGTATCAATTTTACCAGCAAATCTTTCTAAAATGTTTTCCATTATATATTATTATCTAACATAAATATATAATGAATACGAACGAGATAATTTCAAGTATTGCATTTGGTATTGGATTTATTCAAATGTATAATCAAATTGAGACATCTGATAAATTGGGTAAAGAGGCAAAAAATATGATACTTATGAGCACTGTAGCCAGCTGTCTATGGCTCATATATCAATATAGAAAGTTTGGTTTAAATATTTCTACTGTATACACTTCAGCTGGTCTGATTGTCCAATTATATGTGTTAAATAAAATTCTTGTAAAAGAGATGGATCATCAGGATTAACAGCAATACGACAAATAAATTCAAGTATCTTAACTTTATTTTCCATTGTAAATGTTCCAGCTCTACGCATCATGAATGCTAATAGTAATAATAGTAAGTATATATTAGTGGCAATTGGGTGCATATCTTACATGCTTTTAGGTCTCATCAAAAACATGGCGATTAAACACATACAGACGAAGGAAGCTAAATTGAGACCACTGTAAATCTGCTTACTCTTGTCATCTGTGTCAACACCCTCACACTTCATGCTCCAATTGAGGCTTGTGGAACTTCCAATGATACCCATGATGGCAAAGATGATCATTAGTACGGGTGTAAGCTTACTCCCAGACATTTTTGTGAGGATGAGTGTAAATGGGATAGTTATAGATATCGCTAGAGTAGCAATAAGCCATTTATTGAGATTCTCCTGTACCTTGTTCCCCTCAAGTTCTTTACACTTGGAGTACATGTCAATACCAATTGAAGCAATAATGAGATATAAAACCGATAGTAATAAAATAATACCAATTTGTCCATAATTGAGGGATATGTTAAATTCCTTACTAGCATTTTTCATAGCACCCTGGTATGCACTAGAACTTTGAACCGCCGAACTAGCTTTTCCCATACCTTGACCGAGAGTGGAAGCTGCTCCCATACCACCTTTAGCAAGAGAGGCAAACTTAGACATTGTTATTATAATTAACTTAGAAAAATATTTCATATTTATACTATTATGAAAGTTCTCATTTTAGGATCGGAGGGTGTGATAGGTGCACCTCTATGTGAACATCTTGAAAATTGTGGACATACTGTCACCCGTTGGGATATTAAGTTGTCTATGAATCATGACTTGAGTAATAGCTTGAATAATAGTAGATTGGGGGATGCCATTGACGCTTCCGATTTTATATTTTTCCTTGCTTATGATGTTGGAGGCGCTAAGTATATTTGGGATGTGGATATTGACTTTATAAATAGAAACAATATGATAATGATGAACACTTTCAATTTATTAAATTCAAAAAAATTTATATTCGCTTCTAGCACAATGTATAACATGGATAACGCCTATGGTACACTAAAACATCTAGGTGAACATTATACATCTGATCTTCATGGTCTCTCAGTAAGATTTTGGAATGTATATGGAAGGGAGGATGTGTCTCAAAAATCACACGTCATAACGGATATGATTCACAAGTATAAGACCCAAGGGTACATAGACTTAATGACAGATGGTGAGGAGGTGAGACAGTTTTTACACACTGATGACTGTGCGAAATGTCTCACAGACATAATGAATAGCTACGATGAAATTATAAAAACTGAAAAATCCCTAGACATAAGCAGTTTTGAATGGTATAGGATTAAAGATGTAGCTCGAATGATATGCAAAGATGTTAGATTTGGTAATAAAAAAATGAACACACATGACCGTATGACTGAACCTAGAAGTTTTATTTTGAAATATTGGAAACCTGAGAAATCTCTTCAAGAGGGAATAGCATGTCTTCTATGAGACTGTGAATATCATATTTCCTAGTCCACCCCAAAGACTCTAACTTGGTTGGATTACCTAGGAGTACATTCGTATCTTGGGGTCTACAAAACTCTGGTGACACTTGTATCATCACCTTACCATCTATTTTACCTATATTATTTCCTGATTCCCAAATGAGCTGTTTACCTAATTTGTTTACTGCAATTTGAATAAATTCCCTCACTGAGTGGGACTTCCCTGTAGCCACGACATAATCAGATGGTTGTTCCTGTTGTAGCATGAGCCACATGGCTTCCACATAATCTTTTGCATGACCCCAATCCCTCCTCGCTTCCAAGTTCCCAAGTGTGATACATGTACCAGACTTGAGACCTTGAATAATTTTTTGTGTGACAAACTTTTCCCCCCTCCTTGGAGATTCATGATTAAATAGAATCCCTGAGCAAACAAATACTCCGTGGACATCTCTATAATTTTTAATAATCCAATGTGCAGCCAACTTTGACACACCATACATAGTAGTTGGATTGTATGAGGTGTTCTCTGTTTGGGGTGACTCATCAACATTACCAAACATCTCAGATGAAGAGGCTTGGAACACTCTACATTTATAGCGAATGCCAAATTTTTTTACAGCTTCTAGAATCTTGAGGATACCCCCAGTATTCACCTCAAATGTATGTGTTGCATCTATACTCGACTGACCCACATTACTTTGGGCTGCCAAATTGTATATCTCAATCCTATTATACCATAATAGATCTTGAATGAATGCCTCAAAATTCCCTCCTCGTGGAAAACATTTTACATGGTACCCCTGATCTTTGAGAAACCTCTGTAAATAGTAACCATCTTGACCACTTGATCCAGTAATGATAGCTACTCGCATATAATAGTATCATATATATTCTTTATTTAAAGATACACACATCTAAATACTTAGATGTTGTGTGAAATTTCAAAGGGTGAACTCATTGACAAAATTACTATTCTTGAAATTAAAAGTGAATATATAAAGGATCCAGAAAAACTGAGAAATGTGAATAATGAACTTGAAATTCTCAGACGATTGGAATTTACAACTTCAACTAAATTGGAACTTAAAATGGTTAATCAGTTACTTTGGGACGTCGAGGATAGTCTTAGGATCCATGAGAGTGAGGGAGATTTTGGTGAAGAATTTATAGAAAAAGCCAGGAGTGTCTATAAACTCAATGATGAGAGATGTCGCTTGAAAAAGGTTATTAATTTGAGTCATAATTCAAATATTATTGAGGAAAAGAGTTATTAAACAAAAGTCCATATATCATCACTAAATATAGTCTTTACCGTTTTAGGTACATACATTGGATAAGCACCATTTAAATGAAAAAAATTCGTCTTAGGACTACCAATTCTCATCAATTCTACTATCCAAGCATAGGCACTATTCATACCATGAAACGCATCAGCATTTTCAATGACTGACAAGTAATCAAAAATATTTGGTCTATCAAATGATTTGTTACCAGGTCTATATACAGGTTTATCCGTATCTATACATAGACTTTCATTATGATCATGAACAAATATATAGGAATCATAATCCAAAGTAAATTCTCTAGATGTATCCCTAACAACCTTAAATTTTGAATACATATACATTGGATTTACACCCGCCTGAATATACACACCATGAGCCCAATTTGACATTTCCTTACCAGGTCCTTCTGTCATGAATTTCCAATTTCCTTCATGCATACCATACGTGGCGAGTGGGATTACATCCCCTCCAACACTTTGAACTTTTGACCAAAGTTCACCTGGGTCCGCGGAATCTATCAATACAATAGAAACTTTATCCATGATATCCCTATACATGAAACGCACACTCTCCTCATGAGATCGCCTCACGATAATATTCACATTTTCACTTTCTGCAAAGTGTCTCACCATACCATTTAACATGATATGATCACCCAAGCCCAAGTGATGAACAATAGTTTTAACCATTTTATTAGTATTATTCGTAAGACCTTAATTGGGTTTCCAATTTACATTTACAAACCAATCATCCTCATTTTCTTCCTTTTGCACAGCCTCATAACCTTTCATGTGAAGTAATGCGCGTATCATGTTACGCTTGGGTTGTTCAAAATTATGTTCACAAGATATGAGTTTAAATGAATACTTATGAAAAGGAAAAGTTCGTAAAACTTCAAACTCCGCCCCCTCAATATCAATATTAAGGTATTCAATATTTTTGGGTGCCTCACATTCATCTAGAATTGATTCTAATGTTCTTGTTTTAAATGTATGTTTCTCAATTGTTGTGTTTGTGTACATATGCCTCTTGTGAACTCCAAGTTCATCTGATATACCAGACAGGGCGGATGCCTCTTTAGAGTAATCAAATACGAGTTCAATATCTTCAAATGAGTATACACAGGCTTTTACAACTTTACCAACCCTATTTTCAAAGTTAGTTGGGAATGGGTCAATACAAATACCATTCCAGCCTTTTTCGTCTAGTAATTTAGTATTACTAATTTCTTCTCCATCGTGACAACCCAAATCAACATAAAATCCTGGTTCTGGATTACGATTTAAAACCCACAAATCTGCACCAAATTGACTCATTGTAATTAAATTGTATTACATCTTTAACTTATTGATAACATCTAAAAATCCCTCTTCATCCACATCCCACCATTTTCCATAAAAAACCTTATGTAAAAATTGTGGTACACGAGAATAATTTATAGATACTTCTCTAGATGGTAGTGATATGAGTGGGACTTTGATAAACTTCTTGATATCCCTAAAAACACCTTGATCGTGGCTAATCACAGGTTTTCCAAAATAATTAGCCTCTAGGTGGAGTAAACTCACCCCCTCCCCCCGAGTACAGGTTATACAGTAATCACACATATTGAATAATGATGCAAGTTTTTCATTTGAAATGTGCTCAGTGATGACTTTTACATTTTTATGTAGTACCAAACCTTCAACCTTATTTGTCTTTACGATGAGAAGGTGTTCCGTACCCTCACAGGCCTTAGCGAAAAGTCTAGTTAGGGTATCCACGTTTTTACGATAATCATTCGTACCATTGTATAGAAATATAAGCCTATCCGGGTTTCTTACTCTGGGAATAATTTTGGGTTTGGACCTAATGAGACTTGAAGTCCAGAAATTTAAAGACTCACATTGAACACCATGTCCCACTAAGATTTCCTTCAAATAATCAAATGGTACTACAACCTTATCAAAATTTTTCATACATGCAATAATTTCTGGATGTACATCATTAGTCTCAAACATAGTGAATAGAATAACATTTTTATAATTTGGTCTCATGTTTTGAACAAAACTTTCCCAAAGTGGGAATGTCTCAATGAGTTCGGAAAGTGTTACGGTATCTTCTTCGTCATCACCAGTGAGACCCAAATATTGGTTGAGAAAGAAACGACCGTATATTTTACCAAACATTGTTTAAAGATTAATACACAAATATCTTTAATAATGAATATCTCATATGCAATTATGGTCTGTAATGAATCTAAAGAATTATACTCACTTATAGCCTTCCTCATTAGGGTCAAGGATACTAACGACGAAATTAATATTCTATATGACTCTCTTCATGGTAGTGATACCGTAAGATCAGTTTTGAATTATTTTAAAGATTCTATTGTCGTAAAT
>Ga0209555_10002594_pt1:10000-12639 | contig 12639 bp, 11 predicted proteins | sample SaaInl85LU_5_DNA_FD_184643 | JGI IMG/M metagenome (GOLD analysis project Ga0209555, IMG submission 184643) | Marine microbial communities from expanding oxygen minimum zones in the Saanich Inlet - ESP_85LU_5_DNA (SPAdes) (version 2) | ecosystem: Environmental > Aquatic > Marine >... | reverse complement strand
GTTTGGCCGCCGGTGGGTCGTCTGGCTGAGAGACGCGTCTCTCAGTCAGACGACCCACCGGCGGCCAAACCGCTTGAAACGGGGAGAGCTATTGCTTCGGAGGTGAGCGGAAAAAAAAATTGCTCGAGATCGCATTTTGTTCGGGCCGGCTGAGCGGCTCGTTTCGCCAGAAATCGTGTTTTGGCACCAAAAAAGGGTGTTCTCAAAATGACTTTTAGGGGTCGAAAAAGTGACTGTTTTCGAACTAAATCGGATAGAAGTTTAGGTCGAAAACGGGCGGTCGCCAGGTATATATGAGGGGGGCATCGGAACGGAGCTGGCTAATAGAAGAATATAAGGAAATATATTCTACGCTCTATATTCGGTATAAATGTATTCACTGCAGTGTAGTCTCGTGGAGGGAAACGGCTAGGTCTGTGGGGGGATCTCCCCCCACTTAAGCTGCCCCAGGCAACGCTGCCGGCCCTAGCGGGTTGAAACTGCGTCGAGTGAATGGTGACGATCCCCGGTGTCCCCCGGGATTTTTCTTGGCGATCCAAACGTCTCCTGGCCCTATCGCGGTTAGCCGTAAATGGCGCGACCCTTGCGAGGCTCTCGAGAGTCGAAGCGCTACCGCGGTCCCCCGCCGAGTCAGTCGAGTGAGGGGATGCAGCGTGTCCGCAGCCCGTCGCAATCAACCCACACGGTGTGGTGCGAGAAGGAAGCAAACCGCATTTCGGTCGCTCGATCGTTGGTCTCGTACGACCCCTCTCGCCGCAGTCGGGCAGGTGGTCTGCAGTCGGAAAAGGTTGTCGCGCTCAAGCAATTGGACGTCGACGGGCCGGAGCAGCAGTCTCCGGCGAGGTACACGGGTGGTCAGGCGTCGCGCGGGAGCTTCGGGATCCGTCTTTCGAAGGCGTTGTCCTCCCGTTCTCCCCTTCGCCAGCAGCAGCGACTGCAGTAGTCTCGGAGTGCTTTGCACAGTTACAGCTATCTGGTTGATCCTGCCAGTAGTCATATGCTTGTCTCAAAGATTAAGCCATGCATGTCTAAGTTCACACTGTCCCACGGTGAAACCGCGAATGGCTCATTACATCAGTCGGGGTTCCTTAGATGACACTATCCTACTTGGATAACTGTGGCAATTCTAGAGCTAATACATGCTTTTCGAGCTCCGACCCTTCGGGAAAGAGCGCTTTTATTAGTTCAAAACCAATCGCCGTCCGCTCGCGGGCGGCGTCCCATTTGGTGACTCTGGATAACTTTGTGCTGATCGCATGGCCTCGCGCCGGCGACGCATCTTTCAAATGTCTGCCCTATCAAATGTCGATGGTACGTGACATGCCTACCATGTTTGTAACGGGTAACGGGGAATCAGGGTTCGGTTCCGGAGAGGGAGCATGAGAAACGGCTACCACATCCAAGGAAGGCAGCAGGCGCGCAACTTACCCACTCCCGGCACGGGGAGGTAGTGACGAAAAATAACAATACGGGACTCTTTTCGAGGCCCCGTAATTGAAATGAGTACACTTTAAACCCTTTAACGAGGACCAATTGGAGGGCAAGTCTGGTGCCAGCAGCCGCGGTAATTCCAGCTCCAATAGCGTATATTAAAGTTGTTGCAGTTAAAAAGCTCGTAGTTGGATCTCAGGTGCAGGCGGGCGGTCCGGCTCGCGCCGGCTCACTGCCCATCCTGCCCTACTGTCTGCCGGCTCTCTCCCGCGGGTGCTCTTCGCTGAGCGTCCCGGGTGGCCGGCGCGTTTACTTTGAAAAAATTAGAGTGTTCAAAGCAGGCCGCGTTGCCTGAATATTGGTGCATGGAATAATGGAATAGGATCTCGGTTCTATTTTGTTGGTTTTCGGAACTGGAGGTAATGATTAAAAGGGACAAACGGGGGCATTCGTATGGCGGCGTTAGAGGTGAAATTCTTGGATCGCCGCTAGACGAGCTACTGCGAAAGCATTTGTCAAGAATGTTTTCATTAATCAAGAACGAAAGTCAGAGGCGCGAAGACGATCAGATACCGTCGTAGTTCTGACCATAAACGATGCCAGCTCGCGATCCGCGGGAGTTGATTCGATGACTCCGCGGGCAGCGTCCGGGAAACCAAAGCTTTTGGGTTCCGGGGGAAGTATGGTTGCAAAGCTGAAACTTAAAGGAATTGACGGAAGGGCACCACCAGGAGTGGAGCCTGCGGCTTAATTTGACTCAACACGGGAAAACTCACCCGGTCCGGACACTGTAAGGATTGACAGATTGATAGCTCTTTCTTGATTCGGTGGGTGGTGGTGCATGGCCGTTCTTAGTTGGTGGAGCGATTTGTCTGGTTAATTCCGATAACGAACGAGATTCTAGCCTATTAAATAGTGCGCCGGTCGCTGTTCTTACACAGCCGGCTGTACTTCTTAGAGGGACGCGTGGCGTTTAGCCACACGAGATTGAGCAATAACAGGTCTGTGATGCCCTTAGATGTCCGGGGCCGCACGCGCGCTACACTGAAGGAATCAACGTGGATATCTCCCTGACCCGAGAGGGTTTGGAAACCCGTTGAAACTCTTTCGTGCTAGGGATTGGGGCTTGTAATTGTTCCCCATGAACGAGGAATTCCCAGTAAGCGCGAGTCATAAGCTCGCGTTGATTACGTCCCTGCCCTTTGTAC
>Ga0209555_10002594_pt1:0-5000 | contig 12639 bp, 11 predicted proteins | sample SaaInl85LU_5_DNA_FD_184643 | JGI IMG/M metagenome (GOLD analysis project Ga0209555, IMG submission 184643) | Marine microbial communities from expanding oxygen minimum zones in the Saanich Inlet - ESP_85LU_5_DNA (SPAdes) (version 2) | ecosystem: Environmental > Aquatic > Marine >... | reverse complement strand
CACTCGCCCCTTTCTCTCCTATAGCAGGTTCGACTCCTGCCCCGGGCTGTTAATGCGACAGACAATTTTGGAGTGGGGAAACAATCTTCCGCCCGGGTCTCCCCCGGGAGAGAAGGTGCGAGTGCAGTTGTTTAGGGAAAAAAACAAACTTGTACGCAATGTTCTAAGTCTCGTGTCACAGCACTATTCAGTTCCCGTTCGGACTTCGCCACAAGACTTTGAAATATTTTCAAAGTCTGGTACCCAAGGCACTATTCAGTTCTCGTTCGGGATTAACCGTGGGACTTAGAAAATTTTCTAAGTATCGCACTATTTAGTTCTCGTTCGGAATGAACTAACGACTTAGAAAAATTTTCAAAGTTTTTCACCCTCACGGTTCCACATCGGGTACAGTCGTGATCCCATACTTAGAAAATTTTTTGAATCTCATACTTGGAAAATTTTTCACAACATCGGGTACAGTCGTGATCCCATACTAAGAAAAAAAAATTTGAATATCATACTTAGAAAATTTTTCGCAACCTCGGGTACAGTCGTGAACCCATACTTAAAAAATCTTTTGAATCTCATACTTAGAAAATTTTTCACATCTACACAGAACCGGAGCGTATATGTAGGAGTCTAAATAATAAGTTCCGTGGTTGATTCCGAATCAAAACTGGATAGTGCGGTCGGTACGAGACTTAGAATACATTTGATTGTCGTGTGGTTAATTCCGAATGAGAACTAAATAGTGCAGTAGGTGCGAAACTTAGAATAAATGTGAATGTCGTGTGGTTAATTCCGAACGAGAACTAAATAGTGCAGTAGGTACGAAACTTAGAATAAACTTGAATGTCGTGTGGTTAATTCCGAACGAGCACTAAATAGTGCAGTAGGTACGAAACTTAGAATAAACTTGAGTGTCGTGTGGTTAATTCCGAGCGAGAACTAAATAGTGCAGTAGGCACTATTAAGTTCTCGTTCGGAATCTACCACACGACACTCAAGTTTGTTCTAAATTTCGTACCTACTGCACTATTTAGTGCTCGTTCGGAATTAACCACACGACATTCAAGTTTATTCTAGGTTTCGTACCTACTGCACTATTAAGTTCTCGCTCGGAATTAACCACACGACATTCACATTTATTCTAAGTTTCGTACCTTCTGCACTATTAAGTTCTCATTCGGAATTAACCCAACGACATTCAAGTTTGTTCAAAGTTTCGTACTTACTGCACCATTAAGTTCTCGATCGGAATCAAGCACACGACATTCAAATTCATTCTAAGTTTCGTACCTACTGCAATATTAAATTCTCGTTCGGAATCTACCACACGACACTCAAGTTTATTCTAAGTTTCATACGTGCCGGACTATTAAGTTCTTGATCGGAATCTATCTAACAGCTTTCAAGTTTGCTCTAAGTTTCGTATGTACTGCGCTATTTGGTTCCCGTTCGAAATCTACCACACGACATTCAAGTTTATTGTAAGTTTCGTACCCACTGCACTGGTAAGTTTTCATTCGGAATCAACCATATGACATTCAAAATTGTCCTAAGTAAGGGTTAGGGTTAGGGTTAGGGTTAGGGTTAGGGTTAGGGTTTGGGTTAGGGTTTGGGTTAGGGTTAGGGTTAGGGTTAGGGTTAGGGTTAGGGTTAGGGTTAGGGTTAGGGTTAGGGTTAGGGTTAGGGTTAGGGTTAGGGTTAGGGTTCGGGTTCGGGTTAGGGTTAGGGTTAGGATTAGGGTGAGGGTTAGGGTTAGGGTTAGGGTTAGGGTTAGGGTTAGGGTGAGGGTTAAGGTTAGGGTTAGGGTTAGGGTGAGGGTTAGGGTTAGGGTCGGGGTTAGGATTAGTATTAGGGTAAGGATAAGAGTTCTGTTAAATAGCAAAAAAGTTATTCAAGAATAAGTGCAAACCGGAGCGCGTTGTTTTAAGGGTTATGTCCCCTGTCAACCGCTAATTAGTACCACTAAATATTGTAGCAGCTAGACCAACGAGGTACCGTCTGAAAGTTATTTAAACAGGCTACAAATGTAACGTTTAACCGTTCAGATCCTAGATAGGACAAAAAAGTTATTAAGAGAAAACTGCGAGTAGAGGACAACATTTTCTCAAAAAATTCGATTTTTTCGAGTTTTGACCGGGGATAACTCTATCTTAAAATGATCAAACCTACTCATATGATATACTGCTGTAATTCTATTGTCCACACGCACATATTAAAACAGAAATGATGGATTTGTGTTGAATAGCAAAAAAGTTATTCAAGGATAAGTGCAAACCGGAGCGCGTTGTTTTCGTGGTTAGGTCCCCCTTTCAACCGCAAATTAGTACCAGTAAATATTGTAGGAGCTAGATCAACGAGGTACCTTCTGAAAGGTATTGAAGCGGGCTACAAAAAAGAATCAGACACCATTCAAGTCCGTCGTATGGCAAAAAAGTTATTAAGAGAAAACTGCGAAAAAAGTGATTTTTATCTCGAAAATTTCACTGTTTTTCGAGAAAAAACCTATCGTAAAATGATCAAACCTACTCATATGATATACTGCTGTAAACCTATTGTCCATACGCACATATTAAAACCAAAATGATGGATTTGTGTTGAATAGCAAAAAAGTTAGTCAAGAATAAGTGCAAACCGGAGCGCGTTGTTTTCGTGGTTAGGCCCCCCTGAATTAGTACCACTAAATATTGTAGCAGCTAGACCGATGAGGTACCGTCTGAAAGGTATTAAAACGGGCTACAAAAAAGAATCAGACACCTTTCAAGTCCGTTGTATGGCAAAAAAGTTATTAAGAGAAAACTGCGATTTTTATCTCGAAAATTTCACTGTTTTTCCAAAATAACCCTATCGTAAAATGATCAAACCTACTCATATGATATACTGCTGTAAACCTATTGTCCATACGCACATATTAAAACAGAAATGATGGATTTGTGTTGAATAACAAAAAAGTTATTCAAGAATAAGTGCAAACCGGAGCGCGTTGTTTTTAGGGTTATGTCCCCTCTGAATTAGTACCACTAAATAATGTAGCAGCTAGACCGATGAGGTACCGTCTGAAAGGTATTGAAGCGGGCTACAAAAAAGAATCAGACACCTTTCAAGTCCGTTGTATGGCAAAAAAGTTATTAAGAAAAAACTGCGATTTTTATCTCGAAAATTTCACTGTTTTTCCAAAATAACCCTAACGTTAAATGATCAAACCTACTCATATGATACACTGCTGGAAAGCTATTGTCCATACGCACATTTTAAAACAGAAGTGATGGATTTCTGTTGAATAGTAAAAAAGTTATTGAAGAATAAGTTCAAATCGAAGCGCGTTGTTTTAAGGGTTATGTCCCCTTTCAACCGCAAATTAATACCAGTAAATATTGTAGCAGCTAGACCAACGAGGTACCGTCTTAAAGGTATTTGAACAGGCTACAAATATAACGTTTAACCGTTCAGATCCTACATAGGACAAAAAAGTTATTAGGAGAGAACTGCGAGTAGAGTACAACATTTTCTGAAAATTTTTAATTTTTTCGAGTTTTGACCGGGAATAAACCTATTGTAAAATGATCAAACCTACTCATATGATACACTGCTGTAAACCTATTGTCCATACGCACATATTAAAACAGAAATGATGGATTTGTGTTGAATAGCAAAAAAGTTAGTCAAGAATAAGTGCAAACCGGAGCGCGTTGTTTCCGTGGTTAGGTCCCCCTTTCAACCTCGAGTTAGTACCACTAAATATTGTAGCAGCCAGACCGATGAGGTACCGTCTGAAAGGTATTGAAGCGGGCTACAAAAAAGAATCAGACACCATTCAAGTCCGTCGTATGGCAAAAAAGTTATTAAGAGAAAACTGCGAAAAAAGTGATTTTTATCTCGAAAATTTCACTGTTTTTCGAGAAAAAACCTATCGTAAAATGATCAAACCTACTCATATGATATACTGCTGTAAACCTATTGTCCATACGCACATATTAAAACCAAAATGATGGATTTGTGTTGAATAGCAAAAAAGTTAGTCAAGAATAAGTGCAAACCGGAGCGCGTTGTTTTCGTGGTTAGGCCCCCCTGAATTAGTACCACTAAATATTGTAGCAGCTAGACCGATGAGGTACCGTCTGAAAGGTATTAAAACGGGCTACAAAAAAGAATCAGACACCTTTCAAGTCCGTTGTATGGCAAAAAAGTTATTAAGAGAAAACTGCGATTTTTATCTCGAAAATTTCACTGTTTTTCCAAAATAACCCTATCGTAAAATGATCAAACCTACTCATATGATATACTGCTGTAAACCTATTGTCCATACGCACATATTAAAACAGAAATGATGGATTTGTGTTGAATAACAAAAAAGTTATTCAAGAATAAGTGCAAACCGGAGCGCGTTGTTTTTAGGGTTATGTCCCCTCTGAATTAGTACCACTAAATAATGTAGCAGCTAGACCGATGAGGTACCGTCTGAAAGGTATTGAAGCGGGCTACAAAAAAGAATCAGACACCTTTCAAGTCCGTTGTATGGCAAAAAAGTTATTAAGAAAAAACTGCGATTTTTATCTCGAAAATTTCACTGTTTTTCCAAAATAACCCTAACGTTAAATGATCAAACCTACTCATATGATACACTGCTGGAAAGCTATTGTCCATACGCACATTTTAAAACAGAAGTGATGGATTTCTGTTGAATAGTAAAAAAGTTATTGAAGAATAAGTTCAAATCGAAGCGCGTTGTTTTAAGGGTTATGTCCCCTTTCAACCGCAAATTAATACCAGTAAATATTGTAGCAGCTAGACCAACGAGGTACCGTCTTAAAGGTATTTGAACAGGCTACAAATATAACGTTTAACCGTTCAGATCCTACATAGGACAAAAAAGTTATTAGGAGAGAACTGCGAGTAGAGTACAACATTTTCTGAAAAATTTTAATTTTTTCGAGTTTTGACCGGGAATAAACCTATTGTAAAATGATCAAACCTACTCATATGATACACTGCTGGAAAGCTATTGTCCATAC
>Ga0209555_10002589_pt1 | contig 12655 bp, 8 predicted proteins | sample SaaInl85LU_5_DNA_FD_184643 | JGI IMG/M metagenome (GOLD analysis project Ga0209555, IMG submission 184643) | Marine microbial communities from expanding oxygen minimum zones in the Saanich Inlet - ESP_85LU_5_DNA (SPAdes) (version 2) | ecosystem: Environmental > Aquatic > Marine > Intertidal zone... | reverse complement strand
CTTATGTTTCATCCGGGCACAAATCTCCTGCCCGACAAAACATCCCTTTTTGAAGTCTATGCCGTTCAGGCGCTCGAACCCCGCCTCAAGAATGTAGGTCTCAGGCGTCAGCTCAATCCCTGTTTGCGGCACGGCCAAACGTACGTTCAGGGCTGAAAGCGCGTCCGCTGTGATCGCTGAAGGCGCGCTGCTATCGATTGCAGTGCTATACGCACGATGGGGCAATTCAGGGTGGCGCGGATCAGCATGACCGCTGCCAAGCGATACGGACAGATCACTTTGCGCAATGGCCACATCTGCGCGCAGTTTATACATGTTTAGCCGCGTCAACAGCAGGCTGGCGTGGGTGCTGGCTACATCAAGAAGCACTTGTTCCGCGTCATTGAGCAAAAAGAAATCAGCAACAAATTTACCCTGCGCGGTCAACAGCGCCGCATATGTAAGCGGGCTCTGTGCATCAAATGAATTGGTGATGAGGCCTGCCAGAAAGCTATGACGGTCAGGCCCTTTGATTGTAAAAACGGTGCGGTCGGTCATGGGATATGCCTACAGTTAATTACGTTGAGCGGCGGAACAAGTTAGTCAGTGACGTCCAAATATTCGGGGCCTCTTCGGTCTCGGACGGGGTGCTGAGATACGGTGCGCGGTGCACTGTTTTGCCGTCTTTGAATTGCGCAGCATGCAGGGCGGCATATGCCCCACCAAGCGCCATCAGCGCCCCGTGGCTGCCTTCCTCAACGACGCGCCCGCGGTCCATCACCACGATCTTGTCGGCGTTTTGGATTGTCGACAAGCGGTGTGCGATCACAAGTGTTGTGCGGCCTTTTGAAAGCTTCTCAAGTGCATCTTGGACCAGTTTTTCCGATTGGGTGTCGAGAGCCGATGTCGCCTCGTCCAACAGCAAGATCGGCGTGTCGCGCAAAAGCGCGCGCGCGATCGCAACGCGCTGTCGTTGTCCGCCAGACAGCGCTGACCCCCTTGGACCTGCTGGGGTATCAATGCCTTGCTCAAGCTTGGGCAAAAACGCACTGACGTGAGCCGCATCAAGGGCAGCGGCAAGCTGTTCGTCTGTGACGTTGCTCTGGCCCAACAAAATGTTTTCGCGGATGGTTTCATCAAAGAGCAGTGCGTCTTGTGTCACCACGGAATAGAGCGAACGCAGCGCGTTAATGTCAAATTGGGTAATGTCCGTATCGCCCAACATGACCTGACCGGCGCTTGGGTCATTGAGGCGCGTCAGCAAGTTGAACACAGTCGATTTGCCCGCGCCAGATGCCCCCACCAGCGCGGTTGTTTGACCCGCAGCGGCGGTAAAGCTTGCGCCCTGCAACACTGGATGATCGCCGTAGCTAAGATGCACGTCGCGCAGAACAATATCGCCGGTTTCTGAAGGTAGCGGGGTTATGGAAACTGGCGCTTTGATCTGATCCGGCGTGGTTTCAAATAACTCTTTGAGCCGTTCAATCCCCGCCGCAGCCGTTTGCCAAATACCTGCAAGACCGGCCAAGCGGCGCAGGGGCTCAAACGCAAATCCCATGGCCGTAAAGAAGGACATGAATTCACCGATTGTCTTTTCGCCCGAGATGATGTCGCTCGCGCCGTAAACCAGCACTGCGAAAAAGCCGATGCCTGCCACCAAATCCGCAAGACCAGACATCATCGCACGGCCAATCGCGGCTTGCACCTCAACGCGGACACGTTTCGAGATTAGTCCGGTGTAGCGGTCATCTTGATACGTCTCCAAGCGGTTCAGCTTGATGGGTGCCATGCCGTGAAAAATCTCATCAAGACGCGTAGACATAGAGGCGGCAACATCGCGGGCATTGGTGGCTTTGCGCCGCACAAACCGCTGCATTAGCTGGCTTGGTAGGATCATAAGCGGCAGCCCGATCAGGGTAACAAGCGTCCAGACCCAATCGATGGACAGCACCACAACCAAAAGCGCCACAAGGGTCACTGCATCACGGCCCGCACCGGTGATCAGCGCCATCCAGACTTGGTTCACGCCTTGCACATCGCCTTGCACACGCTCAATCAGATATCCCGGTGGGTTCTTTTGATGAAACCCCATGTCGAGGCTCATCAGGTGGCGCGCCATATCGGATTTAATGGTACCTTCGGTCTTTTGGGCGATGCGCGTTAGGATCGCGCGCTGACCGACAGTTGTGATGGCACGAACCGCAAAGATGCCAAAAATAACACCGCCCACGACGTAAGCCGCACTTTTGTTGCCGCCCACAAACACCGTGTCGAACATCGGCTGCAGCATATACGACAACAGTCCCAGCATAGAGCCTTCGACGGCCATGAAGATCAACGCGATGATCAGCCAGCCCGTGTGCGGACGCAAAAACCGTGTCCAAAGCCAGCCAAAAAGCGCCCGGTCCGTGAGGGTCCGAGGTGTGCCCGCAGCAACGGGGCTTTGCGCGGCTATACCAGTTATAGGGGGGGATGTTTCGGTCACTGTCGTTGCGCACTTTCAGTTAGGCAGGGCAGATGTGTAACCTACGGTCTATTCTGGCAAACACGTTGGCGCAAGGGTCACGAATTGACCAACGCGCATCGGCGGTCTAGCTCTAGGCCATCGGAACAGATCCGAGCCCTTCAAGGATATTTACAATGACATCGCTTACCCACGGTCGCCACTACCTCGCTATTCCCGGTCCTTCTGTTATGCCAGACCGCGTTTTGCAGGCGATGCACCGCCCGTCGCCCAATATTTATGAGGGCGAACTGATTGAGATCACTGAAACACTTCCTGCGGATCTCAAGGCGATGGCGCGGACCAAGCATCACGTTGCGATGTACATTGGTAACGGCCATGCTGCGTGGGAAGCAGCTTTGTTCAATACGCTTTCGGCAGGTGATGAGGTGATCGTCATTATGACGGGACTGTTCGCTAATGGCTGGGGAGATATGGCCAAGACGATGGGCGTCACCGCGCATGTTCTGGATTTTGGCAGACGCAGCAGTTTTGATCCCGCCCGTGTCGCCGAGGCTCTTGCGGCGACCCCTCAGGCCAAAGCGGTCTTGATGGTGCACGTTGATACATCGACCTCGGTGAAAAACGACGTGTCTGCGGTGCGTGCTTTGATGGACGAGGTGGGCAGTGATGCGCTGTTAATGGCGGATTGTATCGCAAGTTTTGGCTGTGATGATTTCCGCATGGACGCGTGGGGCGTCGATGTGATGGTCGCAGGTTGTCAAAAGGGCCTGATGGTGCCGGCGGGGATGAGCTTTGTTTTCTACAGCGACAAGGCTGATAACATTCGCGAAACGAACGGATGCCTGTCGCGTTATTGGGACTGGCGCCCGCGCACAAACCCAGAGTTTTTCTATCTGCATTGGTGCGGCACAGCCCCAACGCATCATATTTATGGGTTGCGTGAAGCGTTGGATATGATCAACGAAGAAGGCTACGAGAACGTCTTGGCGCGGCACCGTTTGTTGGCCGAAGCCGTTTGGGCCGCGTTTGAGTGTTGGTCGCAAGATGGCCCTCTTGAGTTGAACATTGCAGATCGTACCTTGCGCAGTCATGCGGTGACAACATTGCGCACCGGTGCCCCGCACGCGACAACCCTGCGAAATTGGGTGAGCGGAAATGCGGGTCTTACCCTTGGTATCGGGTTGGGCATGGCAACCGAGGACGATCCAAAGTCAGACGGTTTCTTCCGTGTCGGTCACATGGGCCATGTGAACGCGCAAATGATTTTGGGTGCGTTGGGCACAATTCAAACAGGGCTTGTAGCCACTGGTTTGCCGCATGGGGTCGGAGCACTTGAAGCAGCGACGCGCGTTCTGTCGGGGCAGGGATAGCAGCACGGTGTGCTTAACGTTTTTCAGGCGCGTTCTTTGATTTTTTGTGGAATGCGCCTGATGATTAACAGGTCAAAACCGTAGGCAAAGAGCATCACGCCAACAGCACCCCAATGGGTGTAGATGGCGAAGATCGCCATAAAGAGCAGCGCGCCAAAACTCCATAAGAACGGCTTTGTGTAACGCTCTGCACGGTCAGAAAAGGGTTTTCGATAAGACATACTCTGCACGCTAGAAGCCAATGGTTAAACATAACTTTATGGCTGCAAAGCTCTCAGGCAAGAATTAATTCAAATTACGCCAACTTCGCCATAGTTGCTGCAAATGCCTTTTCAAATGCGTCCATGGCGTCTTTCGGGCCACAAGACACGCGGATAGCACGGCTTTGTGGGGCCACGGCAGGCTTGCGCACGAAGATGCCGCGTTCGAGCAATTCGTTCATGACCCGGACCGCGAAAGCCTCGTCACGGCCGCAATCAATTGCAACAAAATTAGTATGTGAGGGCAGGCAGGTAAGTCCTTGTGCGCGAGCGATTTCAGCAATGCGCGCCTTGGATGCTTCGATTTGTAAGACTGTTTGCTTTAGATAGCTTTGGTCTTGCAATGCGGCCAGCGCACCTGCCATCCCGACCCGCGACATGCCGAAATGGTTTCGCACTTTGTTGAATGCGGCGATGATATCCGGCGCGCCAAGTGCGTAGCCGACCCGTGCCCCTGCAAGCCCGTAAGCCTTTGAAAATGTGCGCATCCGAATGACATTCGGGGTATTGGCATCAATCTGCGGCAGGTCATGATGGGTGTCCGCATATGCTTCGTCGAGCACCAAAAGAACGCCTGCAGGAATGTCTTTAATGGCCGCTTCAATTACTTTTGCACTATGTGCCGTGCCCATCGGATTGTCGGGATTAGAGAGATACATCAGCTTGGTGCGCGGGGTCTGGCGCGCTTTTTCCCAGAGGGCAGGGATGTCTTCATGATCGTCTTGGTATGGCACTGTCGCTAATGTGCCGCCAAATCCCACAACATGATAATTGAACGTGGGGTAGGCCCCAAGTGACGTGACCGCATGGTCACCTTCAGTAATTGTGAGACGCACCAGATTGGCCAAAAGACCGTCGATGCCTTCACCGATCATGATGTGATCGGTGCTGACGTTGTGAAATTCCGCCAAAGCGTGTTTCAACTCATGCGCCTCTGGATCGGCGTATTGCCAAGCTTCAGTCGCCGCGTGCTGCATAGCCGCAATCGCTTTGGGTGAGGGGCCAAAGGCAGACTCGTTTGCACCAAGCCGCGCGGTAAAGGCTGCACCACGGGCGCGTTCTTGCGCCTCTGGCCCAACAAAAGGGACCGAGGCCGGCAACTCACGGGCAAGCGGCGTTAGAAAATCATTGCTCATGTTCAATACCTTTCTTTGCCGCCTGAGTGCCCGTACGCGCCTGCCTAAATCTCGGCCAAGCGGGCCAAAGCAGCGCGAACAATCTCTGCCTCGCCTTGACGCTCTGACAGGTTCGTTTTGGCTTCTTCAACCACTTCCGCAGGTGCGGATTGTGCGAACTTTGGATTGTTGACGCGGCCCTCGAGCCCTTTGATCTCTTTCTCAAGCTTGAGCAGGTTTTTGGACAGGCGGGCGTTTTCTTTGTCCACGTCGATAATGTCTTTGAGCGGCAGCGCAAAGCTTGATGCACCGGCGTTCACAGAGATCGCCCCTTTGGGGGTCTCAGATGCATCAGACAGGTTATCGATCCGCGCAAGACGTTTGATCATTGCCTCATTGGCGGTGTAGGCCGCTCGTGCTGCCGGATCGATATTGATCGCGAGAACCGGAATGTAGAGCCCTGCAGGTACGTTCATTTGCGCGCGTGCGGAACGTACCGCGTCGATGAAAGAGATTACCCAGTTCAGTTCTTCGTCCGCAGCCGGATCCACAAGGTCCGCGCCGTAGCTTGGCCATTCTGCATGGACCAACATGGATGTGCGGTCGCCTGATGTGCCCCAAAGTTCTTCGGTGACATAAGGCATAATGGGATGCAGAAGGATCAAGCACTGGTCCAAAACCCATGCCATGGTCGCTTGGGTTTCGGCTTTGTGTGTATCATCATCCCCCTGCAACAGCGGCTTTGACAGCTCCACATACCAATCACAAACCTTGCCCCATACAAATGCATAAAGCGTATTGGCCGCATCGTTAAAACGGTAAGCTTCAAGGGCTGCGTTCACGTCCGCAAGCACTTTGGCCGTCTCACCAATGATCCAGCGGTTGACTGCTGCGGTAGGCTCTGGCCGCGTGCCCTTGCCGCCCACAGCGCCGTTCATTTCGGCAAAGCGGTGGGCGTTCCAGATTTTGGTGCCAAAATTACGGTAGCCTGCGATGCGCTGCATATCGAGTTTCAGCACCCCGCCCAGAGACGCCATCGCCGCATTGGCAAAACGCAAAGCATCCGCGCCGTATTCGTCAATGATATCGATCGGGTCGATCACGTTGCCGGTGGTTTTCGACATCTTCTTACCTTGGGCATCGCGCACAAGGCCGTGCAGATAGACGGTGTCGAACGGAATGTCGTTCACCACGGACAGCTGCATCATCATCATTCGGGCGACCCAGAAGAACAGAATATCTGTGCCAGTAATCAGTGTTGATGTGGGGTGATAGCGCGCCAGTTCCGCGGTTTGTTCCGGCCAGCCAAGTGTGCCGATTGGCCAAAGGCCGGACGAGAACCATGTGTCCAGAACATCGGGATCACGGGTAAGTGCAACACCGTCACCTGCAAGGGCCTGAGCCTCTGCTTCGGTTGCCGCGCAATACTGATTGCCGTCGCCGTCAAACCAAACGGGGATCTGGTGTCCCCACCACAGCTGACGCGAGATGCACCATGGTTCGATGTTCTCAAGCCAGTGGAAATATACTTTCTCTTCGCTTTTGGGCAAAATTGTCGTGCGGCCGTCACGCACAGCATCAAGGGCAGGGCCCACGATTTTCGACGCATCGACAAACCATTGATCCGTCAGCATAGGCTCCATCACCACTTTGGAGCGGTCGCAGAACGGCTGCATGATGGGCTTGTTCTCAACAAGCGGTACGCTGCGGGTTGCCTCGTTGCCGTCCTCATTTTTGAAGGTCTCTTGGGTCATCACGGCCAAACCTTCGGCTGTGATGTCGGCGATCACCTTCTTGCGGGCCTCAAACCGGTCAAGGCCGCGGTAATCGTCTGGGACAAGGTTCATCGCGGCAATTTTCGCCTCGTCGAAGTCTTCCTCGCCGCGTGCGATGCGCAAAGCAGTTGCGGCCTCCTCGGCATAGCTGCGGCCATCGGCACGCATCGCTGCTTTGGTGTCCATCAGGTTATAGAGTGGGATGCCTGCGCGCTTTGCCACCAGATAGTCGTTAGGATCGTGCGCGCCGGTGATTTTCACCGCACCAGAGCCGAACTCCATATCAGGATAATCATCGGTAATGATCGGGATCAAGCGACGGTGCTCTTTGGGCCCCACGGGAATTTCGCACAGCTTGCCAACGATTGGCGCATAGCGTTCATCGCGTGGATTTACGGCGACGGCACCGTCCCCAAGCATTGTTTCAGGGCGCGTGGTCGCGATGGAAATATAATCCCGCTCTTCACGCAGGATTTCGACGCCGTCAGCATCTTTCTCGATGTACGTATATGTCTCACCACCCGCGAGCGGGTATTTGAAGTGCCACATGTGGCCTGCAACTTCGACGTTCTCAACCTCAAGATCAGAGATCGCCGTTTCAAAATGGGGGTCCCAGTTCACCAGACGTTTGCCGCGGTAGATCAGGCCCTTGTTGTACATCTCTACGAAGACTTTGATGACGGCGTCGTGAAAGTTTGGTGCGCCGTTGCCGGCTTCTGGGTCACCTTTGGCGCCGCCCATCGTAAAGGCCTCACGGTCCCAGTCACAAGACGCGCCAAGACGTTTCAACTGACCGATGATATTGCCACGTGTGCGGGTTTTTTGCTGCCAGACGCGCTCGATGAAGGCGTCACGGCCCATTTCGGCACGGGTGGGTTCGCCGTTGGCCGCCATTTCACGTTCGGTCACAAGCTGTGTTGCGATGCCAGCGTGATCTGTGCCCGCTTGCCACAGGGTGTCGTAGCCCTGCATGCGCTTCCAGCGGATCAAGATGTCTTGCAGCGTGTTGTTGAATGCGTGCCCAACGTGCAGATTGCCTGTGACGTTGGGGGGCGGGATCACGATAGAGAAGGTCTCGGGGCGAGATGCGTTCGCACCTGCTTTGAAGGCACCGCTGTCCTCCCATGCTTTGTAAAGACGCGCCTCTGCCTCGGCTGCATTGAAAGTTTTGTCCAGTGCCATCGATCTTGATCCCTTATCAGATTGGCCCTCAGATAGCCGAGCTGCGCCCCAAGGAAAAGGCCTGTGAGCAGACATCTGACCCATTGCGGCTGCGTTACGAAATATTACACTGTTTTCGCGTCAGTTTGGTTGGGGTGTGATGGCCGCTTGTGCGATAGCTGGTCCAAGGAGAGCGCGTTGTGTTTAGGCGATTATTCAAGTGGATTACGCGGGGGCCTGCTCCGCAGCAAATCAAAGAGGGCACGCATAGCGCCAGCGTGACCCATGTCATTATCCTTGATGGGACCATGTCATCGTCGAGCGTGGGGCGTGAAACGAACGCGGGGCATGTTTTCAAGCTCCTGCAAGAAGTCGGCGAAAGCCCGCAATTATCCGTTTATTATGAGCCGGGCATCCAGTGGTTTGACTGGCGCACAACGTGGGATGTCATGGTAGGGCGCGGCATCAACCGGCAAATCCGGCGCGCCTATGGGTATCTGGCAAGTCGTTACAGGGCAGGCGACAAAATTGTTCTTGTTGGGTTTTCGCGCGGGGCTTATGCGGTGCGCAGTTTGGCGGGCATGGTGGACCAGATTGGCCTTTTGCAGCGCGAACACGCCACAGTACGCAATATTCGCACGGCCTACAGGCATTACGAACGTGGCAGCAATTCAGACGTGCGGCGCGCGTTTTCGGATGCCCATTGTCACCCAGAGACACCGATTGAGATGATTGGTGTTTGGGACACGGTCAAAGCCCTTGGGCTACGGTTGCCTATATTGTGGCGGATAACCGAAAAGAAGCACCTGTTTCATTCACACACACTTGGCCAGAATGTCCGCCACGGGTTTCACGCGTTGGCGCTTGATGAGACGCGGCGGGCATATATGCCGGTCAAATGGGAGACCCGCCCCGACTGGCGCGGTCTGCAGATGGAGCAAGTTTGGTTTCGGGGGACACACGGTGATGTGGGCGGGCAGATCGGGGCGTATGTGGCGGACCGCGGTTTGGCGAATATCCCGCTGAACTGGATGTTGGGTCACTTGGATCACTGCGGCGTACCGTTGCCCCGTGACTGGCGCGGGCGGTTTGTGGAAAACCCCAACGCGCCTTCAACGGGGAATTGGCGTGGGCTGTCAGTGGTGTTTTTGTCCCGCAAACGTCGGCGCGTCGGGCTTGATCCGTCCGAGGCGATCCACCCGCTGGCCGTTGAGATGCGCCGCGGTGTCAGGCGACTTTCTCAAGTTCGAGTTGCGGAGTGATCCCCAGGGCGTGGCATACGTCCCGGGTCATTTCTGGCTTGTTCAGCGTATAGAAGTGTAGCTGTTCGACACCTTCCGTAATCAGCGTGTCGCACAGTTCTGTTGCCAGTGAAATTGCCAGCAGGTCGGCACGGTTATCGCGGGTTGCTTTGTCGAATGCATCATCAAGCCAGCGCGGCGTTGGTGTGCCGCAGGCGTTGGCAAAAGCGCGCACGCCAGACCATGTCTCGATCGGCAAAATACCGGGGATGATCGGCGCAGTGATGCCTGCTGCTGCGCAGTGATCGCGAAACCGCAGGAACGTGTCGGCCTCAAAGAAGAACTGCGTTAATGCGCTGTCGGCGCCTGCGTCTATCTTGCGTTTTAGCCAGTCAACGTTGGCCTTCATGTCCGTGGCATCAGGATGGCAATCCGGATATGCGCCAACGCGAATGTGCTCAACGCCTTCGGCTTTAAGCGCGCTGATCAACTCAAGGGACGATGCAAAGCCTTCGGGGTGTGGTGTGAACTGCGCTTGGCCTTTGGGGGCGTCCCCGCGAAGCGCCACAATCTGGCGCACGCCTTGATCCATGTAGGCGCGCGCAATTTCCAACGTCTCTTCGCGGGTTTGATCGACGCAGGTCAGATGTGCGGCCACGCTCAGGTCTGTCTGGCTACTCAGCGCACTGACGGCTTCGTGGGTGAGTTTGCGGGTTGTGCCGCCCGCGCCGTAGGTCACGGATACGAATGACGGATCAAGGGGCGCAAGAGTTTGCACGCAATCCCAAAGGCGGAACGCCGCAGGGATGGATTTGGGCGGAAAGAACTCGAAACTCACAGATGGGCTTGGCATGGCATATTCCTTTTTGGCTTGCGTTTTTGTGCCTGTAGGCACTAATTGAGACAAGTTCATAACGCTCACCATCATTATGAGGGCAGCATGCATATCGAGTTTCGCCACCTTCGCACGATCAAAGCGATTCATGAGGCCGGTGGGCTGTCGGCCGCCGCGGACAGGCTCAGCATTACCCAATCTGCGCTGAGCCATCAGATCAAAGGCCTTGAGGATCAAGCCCAAGTTGAGCTGTTTATCCGGCGTTCAAAGCCTTTGAAATTGTCGGCGGCGGGCATGAAGCTGTTGGGTCTGGCTGAGCAAGTGTTGCCCCAAGTCGCAGCGCTTGAGGCTGAGTTTGCGGGCATTGAACAGGGCCGCGCAGGACGCCTTCATATCGCGATTGAGTGTCACGCCTGTTTTGAGTGGTTGTTTCCGGTGCTTGAGAAATTCCGCAAAGCCTGGCCTGACGTGGATGTTGATATTTTGCCCGGCTTGGCCTTTGACGCGCTTCCCGCGTTGCAAAAGGAAAAAGTTGATCTTGTTGTATCATCGGATCCGGCGGATCTTGCCGGTGTCGATTTCACACCTCTTTTTGACTACGACGCGGTTTTTGTTGCCTCGAACCAGCACCCGCTGGCCCGCAAGCCTTTTGTCGACGCCGAGGATTTTCGCGGCGAAACTCTGATAACCTATCCTGTTGAACGCTCGCGGCTTGATGTTTTCTCACAGCTCTTGATCCCTGCCAAAGTCGAACCTGCAGAGGTTCGTCAAGCGGAGCTGACAGCCGTAATCTTGTTGCTGGTTGCCTCAAATCGCGGTGTGGCGGTGTTGCCTGATTGGGTCGTGCGCGAGGTGAAATACTCGTCTGACTACGTGACGCGGCCACTGACAGAAACAGGCATTACGCGCAGGCTTTACGCCGCGACGCGCAGCAACGAGACCACGCTACCCTACATGGCCCATCTGCTAAAGCTGGCTGGCATTGAAGCGGTGAAACTTCAACGCCAGTAGCACCGTTTAGCACGCAGCGATCACTTGCGCCTCGACCGCAGCGATCACGTCGTGGATTGTTTGCGATGTAGTGCGGTGGTTCACGATCGCCGCGCGCAAACAGTTTTTGCCATCAACCGTCGTGGTCGAGAACACGGCATCACCAGATAGCTGCAAGGCCGCCGCAATATCAGAGGCGTCACCTGCATTTGGCGTAAAGACGCACAGGTTTGAGATGACGGGATGGGCGAGCGTTAGGTGGGGTGAGGCCTCAACCAACTCGCCCATTAACGCGGCCTGATCACAGTTGTCGGTGATGGCGGCGCTTATTGTGTCGCGGTCGTGGGTTTTGAGCGTGGTCCAGAGTTTAAGTGCGCGCATCCCGCGGCTAAGTTCGGTGCCATAATCCGTGGGCCACCAATCTCCCGCACCGATCCCTGCGGATTGCGCGGTCAAATATTCCGCACGATCCGAGAATGTCGCGCGGTGCAGATCATGATCGCGTAGCAAACACGCGCCGCAATCGTATTGCACACCCAACCACTTGTGCCCGTCCAGCGCGATGGAATTGGCGTGCTCAATACCGCTCGCAAGGACGCTGAGGCGCGGTGCGGCGATACGGATCCAAAAACCGAAAGCCGCATCAACGTGCAGCCATGTGCTGTGCTCTTGGGCGATGCGCGAAAGAGTGTTCAGATCATCATAAGTGCCGGTGTTGACGCTTCCGGCGGTGCCGACAATTGCCAACGGCACAATGCCAGCAGCGGCGTCTTGGGTCAGCTGCGTCTGCAGCGCGTCCGTATCCATCGCTCCGTCTTTCAAGGTGATCTGGCACACGGCGTCCCCGCCAAAGCCAAGAATTTCCATAGCCTGTTTGATGCAGCTATGCGCACCTTTGGCGATATAAACACGCACGGCGGGTAAATTCTGAACGCCTGTTTTGCGGACATCTGCACCAAATCGGGCTACTTTTGCTGCAGACAGCGCATAGATTGTGGCCTGCGATGTGCCTGTGGTCAGGATGCCGCTTGCATTTTCGCCTAGTCCCGCCAAATCGGTCAGCCAGCGGATGCATTCTTTTTCAATGCGGATGCCCCCATGATCGCGGCCTCCGCAGTTAGAATTCATCGCGGCCGCTACCATTTCCGAGGCAAGCCCCATGGCTTGGCCCGTGCCGTGGACCCACCCAAAGAACGCTGGATGCGTGTTGCCGGTGGAGGTGGGCATGATTGTGTTCGTCAATAAACTGGTCGCGTCTCCGCGCGTTGGCGTGTCAAGCGATATGGCCGCATCAAACCCATCTGGAACGGGCCGCCACGGATGGTTGCGGGCATTTTCAAGGTGATCGACGCAGGCATCAAGAACCTGATGCATCTCTGCGCGAAACGCTGTCCAGTCAGTTGGGTCCATCCGGTTGCCTTCATGAGGGTTCTTGTTTGTCATGGGTTACAACTCCTTGCGC
>Ga0209555_10002588_pt1 | contig 12657 bp, 10 predicted proteins | sample SaaInl85LU_5_DNA_FD_184643 | JGI IMG/M metagenome (GOLD analysis project Ga0209555, IMG submission 184643) | Marine microbial communities from expanding oxygen minimum zones in the Saanich Inlet - ESP_85LU_5_DNA (SPAdes) (version 2) | ecosystem: Environmental > Aquatic > Marine > Intertidal... | reverse complement strand
GCAGAAACCACGATGTCAGCATCGGCGATGGTTGCTTTTCCGTCTGCCGTAGTTTTGTTGGTTACCGTTACTCGATCATCAGTAAGTTCTAAAGCCATGGCTTCTACCTTAGGTGCAACGTCACTAAGATTCACGCCAAAGCTATTTTTACTCAATCCGATAATGCAACGATCTGATTTAGAAGAGGTGTAAGCAAAACCTTTGTTGGTAAAGACAGTTCTTTTAAAGGCGGTCTTGCCTTCAATATTCTCTGGAAGCGCAATCACATTAGGTATAAAGCTAGAGCCGCTTTGAGCCGCGATCATACCCCCGATATATTTAGAATCTGCACTTGAGCTGATGACTAAGTACTGGGATCCGCTTTTCTCAAATGCTATGGATAGTAGTGAAGCGTACCTTTCGGCTGTAAACGTATTCAGTGATTCGTTGGTGATACTGATGATTTGATTGAGTCCTCCAATGTTTTCTGGGGTATCATTATTAATTACTAATCCAATAGCCTCTGTATTGAGTTGACTAGCCAACGCGATGGCATAGGATGCCAATTCGTAGGCTGATTTTTTGTAGGTCTTATTTTCTGATTCTAAATAGACAAGTACTGACATGGCTTATAAAACTTTTGCTTCTTTGTGGAGTAATTCGATTAACTGATCAATATTCGCTTCGTCAATGAGAGTGACTTCACTTTTTGAAGCGGGTTTTTCGAAGGACAAATCTTCGGTTAGCGCTTCGAGATTGGATGGGGTAATTACCTCAAGAGGCTTGGTTCTAGCAGACATAATCCCTCTCATGTTAGGAATTTTCAGGTCACTTTCTTCTACTAGACCTTTCTGAGCACCAATAACTAGTGGTAGACTCGTTTCTAAGGTTTCAGATCCACCATCGATTTCTCTAATGGCAGTGGCTTTATCCCCGTCAATAGTTAGTCCGGTACAAGTATTGATAAATGAGTAGCCGCAATGGCTGGCAATTAGGCCGGGCACCATGTTGCCGTTGTAGTCGATAGACTCTCTTCCGCAAATGACTAGATCGTAATTTTCTTTTTTAACTTGTTCGCTAAGAGCCTGAGCCACTAAAAAACCGTCAGTCGGAGGGGTGTCTACCCGAAATCCCTTATCTGCACCTATAGCTAAAGCTTTTCTCATGATCGGCTCGACGCTCGATTCACCTACTGTAGCGATATGAACTTCTGCACCTTGCTGTTCTTTGAACCACACAGCGCGAGTCAGTCCAAACTCGTCGTTAGGGTTAATTACAAATTGAACCCCGCTAGTATCGAATGATTTTTGATCTGCGGTAAAGTTAATTTTCGAGGTAGTGTCGGGAACAGCACTAATGCAAACAAGAATTTTCATAAAAACGTGACTTTCTTCAAAGATACTTAAAACTTAAAAAATACTATGCATGCATAATAAATTTATTACACATTTCTAAGCTTTATTAAGCGTGAAAAGTTTTAAATTTGCGCCTCAAGAACAAACGAAGTCTATGAAAACGATTCAATTTAGAGAGGCGATTGCCGAAGCGATGTCAGAAGAGATGCGTCGTGATGAGAGTATCTATTTGATGGGTGAAGAGGTGGCCGAGTACAATGGTGCCTATAAAGCCTCTAAAGGAATGCTAGATGAATTCGGGCCAAAGCGAGTGATCGATACGCCAATCTCTGAAATGGGATTTGCGGGTATCGGAGTAGGTTCTGCGATGAACGGTAACCGTCCGATCATTGAGTTTATGACTTTTAACTTCTCACTTGTAGGTATTGATCAGATCATCAACAATGCTGCTAAGATGCGTCAGATGTCTGGTGGGCAGTTCAATATTCCTATCGTTTTTAGAGGACCTACTGCTTCTGCCGGTCAGTTAGCTGCGACTCACTCTCAGGCTTTTGAGAGTTGGTATGCCAACTGTCCAGGTCTTAAGGTAGTGGTACCTTCAAACCCTGCCGATGCAAAAGGCTTGCTTAAGTCTGCCATCCGTGATGAAGATCCTGTGATTTTCATGGAGTCTGAGCAGATGTACGGTGATAAAGGTGAGGTGCCAGAAGGAGAGTACCTGATTCCACTAGGTGTAGCTGATGTGAAGAGAGAAGGGACTGACGTGACTGTGGTTTCTTTTGGTAAAATTATCAAAGAGGCCTATAAAGCTGCAGACCGCCTTGCTGAAGAAGGGATTTCGGTTGAAATTATCGATCTTAGAACGATCCGTCCGATGGATCATGCGACGATTATCAACTCGGTTAAAAAGACCAATCGCCTAGTGATCCTTGAAGAAGCTTGGCCTTTTGGAAATATTGCAACTGAAATTATCTATCAGGTTCAAGATCAAGCTTTTGATTATCTCGATGCGCCTGTTGTGAAACTAAACACTGCTGATACGCCAGCGCCATATTCCCCTGTTCTATTAAAAGAATGGTTGCCGAATGAAGACGATGTTGTTAAGGCTGTAAAAAAGGTTCTTTACCGAAAGTAATCGAACCTTCAAATAAATTAAACCCGCTTCTTGTCTTGTGTGACTGGGAAGCGGGTTTTTTAATGCCTAGAATTGTCGATTCATTAACATTTCGTTCGAATCATATAGTGAGTTTTTACTACTTTTGCCCGCATTAACCAATACTACTTAATTAATCATAATTAATATGGAGGCATTAATATCTTATTTATGGGCTTTCGGAATCGTGGGCCTTATCTATGTGTTTGTTAAAAACGCCTGGGTTTCGAAACAAGAAGTAGGAGATGAGAAAATGGCACGAATTGCCAAAAATATTGCCGACGGTGCAATGTCATTCCTAAAAGCTGAGTACAAAATTTTATCTGTTTTTGTTGCTGCTGTCGCAGTTCTTCTCTTTTTCAAAGGACAAAATGAAGCAGGTTCAAACGGTCTAGTTGCAGTATCATTCATTGTTGGTGCAATTTGTTCTGCATTAGCTGGATTCATTGGTATGCGTGTTGCGACTAAAGCTAACGTTAGAACAACTAACGCTGCTCGTACATCACTTCCTAAAGCGCTTGAAGTTGCATTTGCCGGAGGTTCTGTAATGGGACTTGGTGTGGTTGGTTTAGGTGTTGCTGGTTTAGGAATCCTATTCACCGTATACAGTGCTCAAGGATGGGGAATCGATGAGGTACTTAACGTTCTCTCAGGTTTCTCTTTAGGAGCTTCTTCTATCGCATTATTCGCTCGTGTGGGTGGTGGTATTTACACAAAAGCTGCTGACGTTGGAGCTGACCTTGTAGGTAAAGTTGAAGCAGGTATTCCTGAAGATCACCCTCTTAACCCTGCTACGATTGCAGATAACGTTGGTGATAACGTAGGAGATGTTGCTGGTATGGGAGCTGACCTTTTTGAGTCTTATGTGGGTTCAATCATCGGTACAATGGTTCTAGGTGCTGCTTTTGCTACGTTACCTGAATTTGCTAGTTCTTTCAATGGACTTGGCGCAGTGTATCTTCCATTAGTTCTTGCTGCTGCAGGTATTATTATGTCTATCATCGGTACTTTCTTCGTAAGAGTTAAAGAAGGAGGAAATCCTCAAACTGCTCTTAATCTTGGTGAGTTTGGTTCAGCAGGTTTAATGCTAGTAGTTTCTTATTTCTTAATCAACGAAATGTTACCTGAATCTTGGGTAGAAGGTTCGAAAGCATATACTTCAATGGGGGTATTTTGGGCGACTATCGCAGGTCTTGTTGCAGGTCTTCTAGTGGGTAAGGTTACCGAGTATTACACAGGTACAGGTACTAAACCTGTAAACTCTATTGTTCGTCAATCTGAAACAGGTTCAGCGACAAATATTATTGCTGGTTTAGGGGTTGGTATGATGTCAACAGCGATTCCAATTATTTTAATCGCCGCTGCTATTCTAGTTTCACACCACTTTGCTGGCCTTTACGGTATTGCAATTGCTGCGGTAGGTATGCTTGCAAATACAGGTATCCAATTAGCGGTTGACGCTTATGGTCCGATTTCAGATAACGCAGGTGGTATTGCAGAGATGGCTGAGCTGCCTTCTGAAGTTCGTGAACGTACAGATACCCTTGATGCGGTTGGTAACACTACTGCTGCTATCGGTAAAGGTTTTGCAATTGCTTCGGCTGCACTTACTGCACTGGCATTATTTGCTGCTTTCATGAAAACGGCTAAGGTTAAAGCGATCGACGTTTCTGAGCCTACTATTATGGCGGGACTTTTAGTTGGGGCTATGCTTCCGTTTGTATTCTCGGCACTTTCAATGAACGCAGTAGGTCGTGCGGCTATGGCAATGATCGAAGAAGTTCGTCGTCAGTTTAAAGATATTCCTGCACTTAAGGCAGCGCTAGAAGTAATGCGTAAGTACGATTCAGACCTTTCTAAGGCTTCTGCTGAAGATCGCGCAATATTTGATGCTGCTGACGGTGTTGCTGAATACGATAAGTGTGTAGCTATTTCTACACAAGCATCTATTAAAGAAATGGTAATGCCAGGTCTTTTAGCGATCATAGTTCCAGTTCTTGTTGGATTCTTAGGTGGTGCTGAAATGCTTGGAGGTCTTCTCGCTGGAGTTACTGCTTCTGGTGTACTTATGGCAATCTTCCAGTCGAATGCTGGTGGTGCATGGGATAACGCGAAGAAAACGATCGAAAGTGAAGGTCGTAAAGGTAGCGATGCTCACAAAGCTGCAGTAGTTGGTGATACCGTTGGAGATCCATTCAAGGATACTTCAGGACCATCACTGAACATTCTTTTAAAATTAATGTCTGTTGTAGCACTTGTTATTGCACCTAGTTTAGTTAGCCCTACAGAGGCTGCTTATGCTGAAGCTGCAACTACACAAGAAGTTCGCAAAGTGATTTCTGTGAATGTTCAGGCCACCTCTGAAGAAGGAGGTGTTGAGGTTTCGGTGGTTACCACTGAAACTACTAATGGAGAAACTACTACTACTGAAGTAGCTTATGCAGGTGCTGACCTAGATGAAGTTATGGAAGAGGTAAGAGCTAACCATCCAGAGGTTACTATTAAAAAGGAGACCCAAGAATAAGGGTTTCAATATAGCTTACAAAAAAGCCTGCTAGAAATAGCAGGCTTTTTTATTTGTTGTCTAGTCTATCGCTATCTTAAAATAGTCCGTTTAATTCTGCGTCGATTCTATTTACAATACTTCCAAGATCTTCGGGATTGTCTACAAAATCTAGGTTGTCTACATCGAAAATGAGGAGTTTACCTTTGTCGTATCCCTTTACCCAATCTTCGTATCTCTCGTTAAGACGATTCAGATAGTCAATGGATATTCCATTTTCATACGAACGGCCACGCTTGTGAATCTGCTTCACTAGATTTGGAATAGAACTTCTTAGGTAAATCATTAGATCAGGAGGAGCGACCAGGGATTCCATTAGTTCAAAGAGACTCTTGTAATTCTCAAAGTCACGCCCAGTCATCAGGCCCATATCATGTAAGTTTGGAGCAAATATGAAAGCATCCTCATAGATGGTACGATCTTGAATGACACTTTTTCCGCTTTCTCGAATAGACAGAATTTGTCTAAATCGAGTGTTTAAAAAGTAAATCTGTAGATTAAAACTCCAGCGCTCCATTTGGGTGTAAAAGTCATCCAGATAAGGGTTGGTGATGACCTCCTCAAACTGCGGCTCCCATTTGAAATGCTTAGCGAGTAGATTCGTAAGTGTGGTTTTTCCGGCTCCAATATTGCCGGCGATAGCAATGTGCATCCTGTTTTCTTGATTTTTGAAAATGAGCCTCAAGATAAGAATATCTTTCCTGTTTAGTGTTATAAAATAAGCGTACTTTTGTAGTCTGTTTGAGGAAAGATTTGAACTGATTGCAACCTCTTAAAAAATGCTAAAGCAGTATTCGCGTCGTAATAGCCCGTAGTGCTTTAGTCTCTTTTAGAGTATTGTAATCTTCTGAATTAAAGAGACACGAATTATGTCATATTTATTTACATCAGAGTCGGTTAGTGAAGGGCATCCTGATAAAATTGCCGATCAAATTAGTGATGCGCTCCTAGATCATTTTTTAGCATTTGATCCACAAAGTAAAGTGGCGTGTGAAACACTGGTAACTACGGGCCAGGTGGTCTTGGCAGGGGAGGTTAAAAGCTCCACCTACCTAGACGTGCAATCAATCGCTCGCGGAGTCGTTAATTCTATCGGATACACCAAAGGAGAATACATGTTCAGCGGTGATTCTTGTGGGGTAATCTCCTTGATTCACGAACAGAGTCAAGATATCAATCGCGGTGTTGATCGTAGTGCCCCAGAATCTCAAGGTGCTGGAGATCAGGGAATGATGTTCGGGTACGCAACCTCAGAAACCGAAGAGTACATGCCCCTTGCTTTGGTTATTTCTCACGAGATTTTAAAGGTTTTGGCAGAATATCGTCGAGTTGCTAATGATGACTCTTCGAAGCCGATGAACTATTTGCGTCCCGATGCAAAAGCTCAAGTTACCTTACAGTATGACGACAACAATCAGCCGGAGCGAATTGACACTATTGTGGTGTCTACCCAGCACGATCCGTTTGATAATGAACAAAACATGCTTGATCAGATTCGTAGGGATATTATCAAATACGTAATACCTGAGGTTCAAAAGCGAATGAGTGATTCGGTTCAATCCTTGTTTACGGATGAAATTAACTATCATGTGAATCCAACCGGTAAATTTGTGATTGGAGGTCCTCACGGTGATACAGGGTTAACGGGCCGTAAGATTATTGTAGATACTTATGGCGGAAAAGGTGCACACGGAGGAGGAGCTTTCTCGGGAAAAGACCCATCAAAAGTAGATCGATCTGCTGCCTATGCAGCACGCCATATTGCGAAGAATCTAGTAGCAGCAGGTATCGCTTCTGAGGTACTTGTTCAGCTTAGCTATGCAATCGGTGTAGCCGAGCCTACGTCTGTTTTCATTGACACTTATAAAACCAACGCCACTTCATTCACTGATGCAGAAATCGCTCAAAAAGTTGCCGAACTCTTTGATCTTACGCCTTATGGAATCGAAACACGATTGAAGCTTCGCAACCCAATTTATAGTGAAACAGCATCTTATGGGCACATGGGTAGAACTCCGAGGAAGGTGGTTAAGATTTTTGAATCACCCTACAACGGTAAGGTTGCGCGTGAGGTTGAATTATTTACTTGGGAGAAGCTCGATTATTTGGATTCTTTGAAAAAAGCATTTTTGGGTTAGTTAAAAATTGAATCATTTAACCCTTCTTTTGAATTATTTTTAGACAGGGCTTGTTTTTTATGAAACCTTTTCTGTAATTAGCGCCGATATTATGAACAAGACACGCTTTTATAACGACTTTACTTACTTTAACTATTATCAGTTAGAGAGGTAGGGGCTTGTCGTTATTTAACGTATCAATATAATAAAGTCCCGTTTTTCGGGACTTTTTTCGTTTTATGAAAAAAGTAGCCATACAAGGGGTCGACGGATCGAACCATTACATCGTAGCGCAAGCGTTATATCCAGAGGGAGTGAGCTTAATTCACTGCCATTCTTTTCCCATGTTAGCAGAACAATTGGCGAGTGGAGCGGTTGATCAGGCAATTATGGCTATTGAGAATTCAATCGCTGGAGCACTGTTACCGAATTACGCGCTGATCTATCAAAATGATTTTCAAATTTCAACAGAATTTTATTTAAGCATTTCTCATAATTTGATGGCTTTGCCAGAGAGTAGTTTAGAAGATATTCAAGAGGTACGGTCGCATCCGATGGCACTTCTTCAATGTGCAGAGTATTTTCAAAATCACAAATCTATTCGCTTAGTTGAAGACGATGATACGGCATCAGTTGCAGCGAGAATTCAAACTTCTCATCTGAAAGGCGTGGCTGCGATCGCGCCGAAGGTAGCTGCCGAACTCTATGGGCTTAAGGTTCTTAGTTCAGACATTCAAACCTTAACCAATAATGCTACGCGATTTGTAGTTCTAAATAGAGCAAATAGTGGTACAAGCTCAGCGACCGTAAATAAGGCGTCTGTTCGTTTTGTCACAGGTCACAAGAGAGGGAGTCTTGCAACGATACTTAATGTGCTTAGTGATTGTGAAATGAATTTGACTAAAATTCAATCGCTACCCATTGTAGAAACGCCGTGGAAGTATGCCTTTTTTGTCGATGTGACCTTCGAAAAAAGTACCGATTTTGAAAAAGCAGCTGCAGCTTTAGCGATTATGGCAGAGGAATTTAAAGTGTTAGGAACCTATGAAAATCAACTTTTAAAGAGCATTTAGTAATGAGAGAGGCGAATCGATTAAATAGTGTTTCAGAGTACTATTTCTCTAAAAAGCTAAAAGAGGTAAAGGGGTTGATTGCTGAAGGAAAACCAATTATCAATATGGGTATTGGAAGTCCAGACCTCGATCCTCCTACCGAGGTGACGGATGCCTTAATTAGCACCCTCTCTGAACCGGGTGTTCATGGCTATCAGAGTTATGTGGGTAGAGAAGAACTCAGAGTAGGTTTTGCAGAGTTTTACCAAACTCATTACGGGGTACGTCTTAATGCAGGTACAGAAATTCTTCCGCTCATGGGCTCTAAGGAAGGGATTATGCATATCAGTATGGCCTTTGTTAATCCAGGAGATAAGGTGCTGATACCTAACCCTGGTTATCCAACCTATTCTTCAGTTACAGAATTGGTTGGAGGTAAGGCAGTATATTATCGATTAACCCCAGAAGGTTTGCCCGATTTTGATCATATCGATGAAAAAGATCTTAATGAGGCCGTGATGATGTGGGTAAATTATCCGCACATGCCAACAGGTAAATCGATTACTGAGGATAAGTGGGCTGTCCTAGCTCAAAAAGCTCAGGAATTTGATTTGCTTTTAATCAACGATAATCCGTACAGCTTTATCGGTAATGATCATCCGAGTTCACTCTTGTCACAAAAGGGAAAATACGGCCCATTACTTGAACTGAATTCACTCTCAAAGGTGGTTAATATGGCCGGATGGAGAGTAGGTTCCATTCAAGGAGATGCTGGTCTTATTCAGTCGGTATTGAAGGTCAAATCAAATATGGACTCGGGAATGTTTATGGGTATTCAACGTGCTGCGGTTGCTGCACTTGCTCAGCCTAAAAGGTGGTTTGATCAGTTGAATAAGGTATACGATCAGCGAAGAGCAAAAATGGAAGAATTGTGCCAGTTGTTGAGATTGGTACCTGATCCGAATCAGGTAGGGATGTTTGTGTGGTGTCGGATTCCAGAGAACACTAAGGCAGAGGAACTGGTAGAGAAGTACCTCAGTGACTATCATTTTTTTATTGCACCCGGAACCATTTTTGGCTCTGAAGGCAGAGGATATGTTCGGTTCTCTCTCTGTATTGAGATCGATCAAATTGAAGAAGTAATTAAGCGAATCAGTAAAGCGTCATGAAGTCAGTAGCAATCATAGGAGTTGGATTAATTGGAGGATCATGGGCGCTTGCTCTAAAAAGGCACTTCTCCGGTGTCACTATTTTGGGAGTCGATAATAATCAAGCTCACTTAGAGGAGGCACTTGGTTTAGGTTTAATTGATAAAGCCGTTGATTTAGATACAGCCGCGCAATCAGATTTAGTTTTTGTCAGCATTCCTGTTGGATCAGCCTCAGAGATTATATGTTCTTTACTTGATAAGGTTAGTGAACATACCTTGATCATGGATGCGGGTTCGACCAAGTCAGCCCTTTGTCAATCAATCAGTGATCATCCGAACCGGTCACATTTTTTAGCCGCTCATCCTATTGCAGGTACCGAGTTTTCAGGACCTGCCGCTGCAAAAGCTGATTTGTTTGATGGTAAGTTGATGATTCTCTGCGAGATAGAGAAGACAGCGATCCGACTTCAAGAAAATATATTAACCGCTTTTCAAAAGATAGGGATGCGTTTACGATACATGGATCCAGAATCTCATGATAAGCATGTCGCCTATGTATCGCATCTATCTCATGTTAGTTCATTTATGTTAGGAAAGACGGTAATGGACAAAGAAGCAGATGATCGAAACATTTTTGATTTGGCCGGAAGTGGATTTGCATCAACGGTTCGTCTGGCAAAAAGTTCACCAGAAATGTGGGGTCCGATCTTCTTACAGAATAAAGAACACCTCAGTCATACACTAGAGGCTTACATCTCGAATCTTCAAAAATTCAAAACACTCATTGATAATGAAGACCTAGAGGCACTTACCTCTGAAATGAAACGAATTAATACTATAGAAAAAATATTAAACCCATTACCTTTAACCCCTTAAATCACAATCATGGAAAATTCGAAAGCCCTACGTACTTGGCTAGACGACATGCAGTTAGATCATCCGCTCGTAATTGCGGGTCCCTGCAGCGCGGAAACTGAAACACAAGTTCTTGACATCGCTCATCAACTAAAAAACACAGATGTAAATTATTATCGTGCAGGTATTTGGAAACCTCGAACACGTCCTGGAAGCTTCGAGGGTGTTGGTGCCATAGGTCTAAAATGGCTTCAACGCGTTAAAGAAGAAACTGGTCTTAAGACCGCGACTGAGGTAGCTAATCGCGCACACGTAGAATTAGCACTAGAACATGATGTAGATCTTTTATGGATCGGAGCACGTTCTACAGTTAGTCCATTTATCGTTCAAGAAATTGCAGATGCACTTAAAGGAACAGATAAAATAGTTCTTGTTAAAAATCCAGTTAATCCTGATTTAGCCCTTTGGATTGGTGCGATGGAGCGTTTATACGCTGCAGACATCAAAAATCTTGGAGTAATTCACCGCGGATTCTCAACCTACAAGAAGACCAAATATCGTAACCTTCCTGAATGGCAGATTGCTATTGATTTTCAGACCAAGTTTCCTGATGTTCCTATCATTAATGACCCTAGTCATATTGCGGGTCGTAGAGATTTAATTTTTGATGTTTCACAAAACGCCCTTGATTTGAACTTTGATGGTTTGATGATTGAAACGCACTGTGATCCTGATAATGCATGGTCAGATGCAGCACAGCAAGTAACGCCTGAGCGTCTTTTAGAAATATTTAAAGATTTAAGAGTTCGTAAAACGGGTGACGACGAAGCAGAGTTCCACAATGCATTAGGGCAACTAAGAGCACAAATTGACGTTCTAGACGGTACCGTTCTTGATACGCTTGGTGAGCGAATGAAAGTTGCCGAGGCGATAGGTGCTTTGAAGAAAGAAAAGAATGTTGCGGTACTTCAATCGAATCGTTGGAATGAAATATTAGGAAAAATGATTCTAGAAGGAGAGCAGCGAGGCCTTAGCGAAGAATTCGTATTGAAACTTTTCAAAAGTATTCACACAGAATCGATTCGTCACCAAGAGCAAGTTATTAACTCCTAATCGATAAGTGAAAGGCTTAGTTTACAAATCTACAGGAAGCTGGTATCAGGTAAAATCTGATGAAGGTAATTTTTACCAGTGTAGAATTAAAGGTAAACTTCGTCTAAGCGGGATACGATCTACTAGCCCGGTTGCCGTTGGTGATCGGGTTGGTTTTGATCTAGACGATGAAGCCATAGGAGTCATTCATACCATCGACCAGCGTGAGAATTATCTCGTTCGAAAGTCAGTAAACCTATCAAAGCAGCTTCATATTATTGGAGCTAACATCGATCTCGTATTTCTGGTAATTACCCTGAAGAATCCTGAAACCTTCACCACTTTTATTGATCGTTTTTTAGTAAGTGCTGCTGCGTTTGGTATTGAAACAGTATTGCTCTTCAATAAAATGGATCAATACACTCTAGAAGAACTCGAGATGGTTAATGAACTCAAAGAGTTATATACATCTATAGGTTATCAAAGTGTTTTCTGTAGCACCAAATCGGGTCAAGGAATGAGTGAGCTACGAAATCTGATGAAGGATAATACAAGTATTTTTTCGGGGCATTCAGGTGTGGGTAAGTCAACACTAATTAATACGGTTGCGCCCGAATTACGATTAAAGATTGGTGAGATTTCTGAACAACATGGCCAAGGACAACACACCACTACTTTTGCTGAGATGTTTGATCTATCATTTGGAGGAAGAATCATTGATAGCCCTGGGATCAGAGGCTTCGGAATTGCAGATATCGATAAAGAAGAAATTGCTCGCTATTTCAAAGAGTTCTTTAAAGCTTCTGAGAACTGCAAGTTCAATAATTGTCAGCATCTTTCTGAGCCCGGTTGTGCCGTGAAAAGTGAATTAGAAGAAGGGACCATTGCAGAGAGTCGTTATCAAAGTTATCTCTCTATGGTTTTAGAAGAAGAGGGGCCTTATCGTCAAGATTTGTTTGCAGAATGAGAGCAGTAATTCAGCGAGTATTAAACGCTTCAGTGTCGGTTGATCAAAAAGAGGTTTCTCGTATTGATAAAGGGTTATTGATCTTACTAGGGGTAGATATTACGGATACTGAAGATGATTTACTTTGGTTAGTTCAAAAGATTGCGGGACTGCGAATCTTCAATGATCATGATGATAAAATGAATTTGAGTGTTAGAGATATCGATGGGGAGGTACTCGTGGTATCGCAGTTCACTCTTTTTGGTGCTACGAAAAAAGGTAATCGACCTTCTTTCTTGCGCGCTGCAAAACCAGATAAGGGAGAGAAGGACTACTTGAAGTTTGTTGACGAGTTACAAGGACTTGTCGAAAAACCTATTCAGAAGGGTGTTTTT
>Ga0209555_10002587_pt1 | contig 12658 bp, 14 predicted proteins | sample SaaInl85LU_5_DNA_FD_184643 | JGI IMG/M metagenome (GOLD analysis project Ga0209555, IMG submission 184643) | Marine microbial communities from expanding oxygen minimum zones in the Saanich Inlet - ESP_85LU_5_DNA (SPAdes) (version 2) | ecosystem: Environmental > Aquatic > Marine > Intertidal... | reverse complement strand
CCTAAAGTTTTAGGCAGCTAAACGCTTACGGCCTTTGGCTCGACGACGGTTTATAACAGCACGGCCATTTTTAGTCGCCATACGTGATCTAAAACCATGAGTGCGCTTGCGCTTTAGTACGCTTGGTTGAAATGTTCTTTTCATAACGTCAATTCCGAATAATGTCTACTGTACTCAGCCCGTTGCATCACTTTAGGCAACGTTCAAACAAGGAGTACCGTTCTAGGGCGCGGGAGTTTAATGAAAATCCCCATCCAATTCAACGCTTAATTTGAAATCTTTACACAAAAAAGACCAGCAACTTAGGGTTCAATTTTAAATACAGCATTACAACAATAAATTAACAACTTTTCCCCAGAGTTATGTGTATGAAAAGGCATGGCAGGGTTATTTTGTGTGAAACCCCTGTATAAGCTGATTAATTATCCCCAGAAAAACGCCAATTCCGTCAACTCTCTTAAATCGGCAAAAATTTGTACAACTTCAAACAGAATTGATACCAGCTTTCAGCACCATTAAACAGTGGGTTATACAGGCAAAAAGTAGCTTTAAGTATATGGATTAATTGATTATTTTGGTTTTATCCCCATTAAAATGGCACCCTAATAACAATAACAATAATCTCTACATACTATATATAGGTATATTTAATAAAGAAGTTAACACTAAAAGATAATCAATCAATAATTACGTTTTAAAACTTATTTTAAAATAAGGTGGTTAAATTTTAAACAACCCCACGTATAATGGCGACCTTTAAATTTCAATGCGATTGCAGTTAAAACCTTATGCTCTACCCTGAAACCTTTGATGTTATCGTCGTTGGCGGTGGCCATGCCGGCACAGAAGCCTGCCTTGCTGCTGCGCGTATGGGCAGCCGGACATTACTATTGACCCACAATATTGAAACTCTGGGTCAGATGTCTTGTAACCCTGCTATTGGTGGTATTGGTAAAAGCCATTTGGTCAAAGAGATTGATGCACTGGGCGGCGCCATGGCGCAAGCAACTGATCTTGGCGGTATTCAATTTAGAGTACTCAACTCTCGCAAAGGCCCAGCTGTCAGGGCTACTCGCGCTCAGGCTGATCGCATTCGCTATAAAGCGGCGATTTTATCAATTCTGGAAAACCAGAAAAATTTAACCATTTTTCAGCAATCTGTTGATGACTTAGTGATTGAGGGCGACAGAGTTACTGGTGTTATTACCCAGATGGGGCTTATCTTCTCAGCCAAGACTGTAGTGGTAACCGCTGGAACCTTCCTTGCAGGTAAAATCCATATCGGTATGGAAAACTATTCTGCAGGTCGCGCCGGCGACCCGCCATCGGTCAATCTTTCTCAGCGCTTAAGATCGTTGCCGTTCAGAGTTGAAAGACTTAAGACTGGAACACCGCCACGCATTGATTCGCGCAGCGTTGACTTTACCCATCTGTCAGAACAGTGGGGCGATAAGCCTGAACCGGTTATGTCTTATTTGGGCTCTGTCGAGCAACACCCTCAGCAAACCTGTTGCTGGATTACCTACACCAATAAAACCACCCATGAAATTATTCATAAAGGGTTGGATCGGTCGCCGCTCTACACCGGTGTGATTGATGGTGTAGGACCAAGGTACTGCCCTTCGATTGAAGATAAAATTGTTCGCTTTGCCGACAAGGATCAGCATCAGGTGTTTATTGAGCCTGAGGGACTGGATACTTACGAACTCTACCCCAATGGAATTTCCACCAGCCTGCCCTTCGATGTGCAGTTGGAACTGGTGCGCTCGATTCAGGGTTTTGAAAATGCCCATATCACTCGCCCAGGCTATGCGATTGAATATGATTATTTTAATCCGCAGGATCTTAAGTACTCACTGGAAACCAAAGCGATTAATGGGTTGTTTTTTGCTGGCCAGATAAACGGCACTACCGGTTATGAAGAAGCTGCTGCTCAGGGATTGTTGGCAGGAACCAACGCTGCCCTGCAGGTTCAGGATAAAGATGTTTGGTGCCCTGGCCGCGATACCGCTTACACCGGCGTGTTGGTAGACGACCTTATCAGTATGGGTACTCAAGAGCCCTACCGGATGTTCACTAGTCGTGCGGAATACAGATTATTGCTGCGCGAAGATAATGCGGACTTGCGATTGACAGAAAAAGGCCGTGAACTGGGTCTGGTTGATGATGAGCGCTGGCGACAGTTTAGTGAAAAGCGCGAAGCTATTGAGATTGAGCAGCAGCGCTTAAAAGATACCTGGGTGCAGCCCGATAGTACTGTTGCTGAACAGCTATCTACACATATTGAAAAGAAGCTCTCTCGTGAATATTCTCTATACGATCTGCTAAAGCGCCCTGAACTGAATTATAAAATCCTCGGTGACCTCTACCCCGAGCATAAAGTTGAGCAAAAAATTGCCGAGCAGGTCGAGATTGATGCCAAGTATTCCGGTTATATCAACCGTCAGCAGGAAGAGGTAGATCGACTTCAGCGTCACGAGAAAACTCGTATACCAGAGAATTTTGATTATCAGTCGATCAGTGGCCTATCAAACGAGATAAAACAAAAGCTTAGCGACGCAACACCTGAAACTCTGGCGCGCGCCAGCAGAATTCCTGGTGTGACACCTGCGGCAATCTCATTGTTAATTGTGCAGTTGAAAAAGCATGCCGCGTAATTTGAAATCTGAGTCTGCACTGCGAGCACAGCTCGAAAAAGGCATCGGCGAGCTGGGTATTGATTGCAGTTCTCAACAAGTCGAATTACTGCTCGATTATGTTAGTCTTCTGATTACTTGGAATAGCGCCTACAACCTCACCGCGATTCGCGACCCTGAACAGATGATTGCCCTGCATATTCTGGATAGTCTGGCTATTTTGCCCTTTGTCACCGGTGAGAACTTAATTGATGTTGGCACTGGCCCTGGCTTACCCGGTATACCGCTGGCAATTATGTGCCCGGAAAAAACCTTTAAGTTGCTCGATAGCAATGGCAAGAAAACACGTTTTTTATTCCATGCCCGCTGTCAGTTAAAACTGCAAAATTTGACTGAGATACAATCCAGAGTCGAAAAATTTCAACCTGAGCAAACCTATGATACGGTTTTGAGCAGAGCCTTTACCTCCGTGGCTGAGATGGTTGATAAGTGCAAACATCTACTCAATCCCGATGGCCGCTTTCTAGCTATGAAAGGAAAATTTCCACAATCGGAGTTGAGCCTGCTGGAGAAAGACTATAAGGTCGATGTCTCGCATCGCTTGACGGTGCCCGGTGTTGAAGGTGAGCGCCATCTAATTGAAATCAGTAAAGCTGAGATAACATAGAAACCAAAGGTCAGAGCATTGTCGCGAATCATCTCAATAGCCAATCAGAAAGGTGGTGTAGGTAAGACTACCACCAGTGTAAATCTGGCCGCCTCCCTAGCTGCATACAAGCAGCGAGTTCTCTTGATTGATCTCGATCCTCAGGGCAATGCAACCATGGGTGCCGGCATTGATAAGCACCAGTGCAAAACCTCTGTCTACGATGTACTCACAGAAAAAGAAAATATTAAAGATGTCATTGTTAGCTGTGATAAAGCTAAGATTCATATGCTGCCGGCCAACGGTGATCTGGTAGCTGCCGAAGTAGAGTTAATTCAGGAAATTGGTCGCGAGACCCGATTGCGTCATGCATTGGATCAGGTTGATGCGGATTACGACTATGTAATTATTGACTGTCCGCCCTCACTGAATATGCTCACGGTTAATGCGCTGGTTGCCAGCGATAGTGTGATAATTCCAATGCAGTGCGAATACTACGCACTTGAAGGTCTCTCCGCGCTTAACAATACCATCAAGCAAATCGCCAAGCTGATTAACCCGAAATTAAAGATCGAAGGTATTCTGCGCACCATGTACGATCCGCGCAGCAGTTTGACCAATGCGGTCTCAGCTCAATTGCGCAAATATTTCGGCAGTCGTGTCTACCGTGTCAGTATTCCGCGCAATGTTAGGCTTGCGGAAGCACCTAGCCATGGATTGCCTGCGTTGATGTACGATAGAAATTCAAAAGGTTCGGTTGCTTACTTGGCACTAGCAGGCGAGATTCTCCGCCAGTCAAAAGAAAAAGCCGCCGAGCAAAAACAAGCAGATGTGGGACAGTAAACGATGAACGCAAAACGACAGAGCCTTGGCAAAGGGTTGGATGCACTGCTGGGAATGGAGTCAGGTAGCGATCTCGACGCCCTAGGTTCTTCTGAGGTTCAGGCAGCTGAAGGTCAGTTGCGCGAGCTTGCTGTTGAATTTCTGCAGCGCGGTAAATATCAGCCGCGCCGCGATATCAATGCCGAAGCTTTAGAAGAGCTGGCCAACTCTATTCGCACCCAGGGTGTGATGCAGCCGCTAGTAGTCAGGCAGGTTGACGATGAGAAGTATGAAATTATTGCCGGCGAACGTCGCTGGCGTGCCGCCCAACAGGCGGGTCTCGATGTTGTTCCGGTTATTGTTCGCGAAGTTTCCGATGAAGCTGCTATTGCAATGGCGCTTATCGAAAATATCCAGCGCGAAGATCTCAATGCCATGGAAGAGAGTTTGGCGCTGCTCCGTCTACAGGAGGAGTTTCAGTTAACCCAACAGCAGGTCGCCGATGCGGTGGGTAAGTCGCGCTCAGCGGTGACCAACCTAATGAGGCTTGCCAGCCTCGAGCCAGAAGTTCAGCAGTTATTGGAGCGTGGCGATCTTGAGCTTGGCCATGCAAAATGTCTGTTAGCCCTTGAAGGTGCCCAGCAGATTAACGCTGCCAGAACCGTTGCCGGTGTCAATATGACCGTGCGTCAGACCGAAGCGCTGGTTAAAAAAATACAGGCTGGTGACAAGGCTAAGCCAGGCTCAGATGTTTCCAACAGCCCGGATATCAAGCACCTGGAAGATCAAATATCAGAAAAAATCGGCGCACCGGTGCAGATTCAACACAGCGCCAAGGGTAAAGGTAAGTTGATTTTTAAATATAATAGCGTCGATGAACTCGACGGTATTTTGGCCCATCTAAAATAACTGCCACAGGGCAATTTCCCCAGCGAAACAATTTCCGCGATATACGTTGTTTCGCGTGTTGAATATCAACAGCACTATACCTATAATGCGCACCCGTCGGGCAGAGGCCACAAATCTGTCTGACTGACTGGGCCGGAGAAAAGGTGTCTACCACGCATGACGACCATTTCATTACCACCAGTTAAAAGAGTAGCGCTTTACCAGCTAGCCTGTTTGCTACCTGTCTGTGTTGTCCTTTTATTCTGGAGTTCCGTGTTAGCTTACTCTGCGTTGATTGGCGGATTGATTCAAATTTGCCCGCAGGCCTGGTTTACACGGCAAGCGTTTAGATACACCGGTGCACGAAAGGTACAGTCCATTGTGCGAGCAATGTACTGGGGAGAGACAGGAAAGATTGTTTTAACCACTGTGTTATTTACAGTCAGCTTTATGATGGTAAAGCCGCTTTATGTAAGCGCCCTGTTCGCTTCCTTTGTAGTAATGATTTTGGTGCAGTATTTCGCAGTCATTGTATTGCTGAAACACTGACACCGTAAAAGTTAATAAGCTAACTAGTTGAGAGTGACAGATGGCAGGTGGAAACCCCGCAAGCACTACTGAGTATATCCAACACCATTTAACCAACCTGGTTTATGGAAAGTTACCGGCCGGATATGAGCGCGACACCGATCATGGTGTTGAGGTTCTTCAGGCCGATACCTGGACTATGGCTCATGGTGGTCAGGAAGCCGCAGATATGGGTTTTTGGGCTATTCACGTAGATTCAATGATCTGGTCGATTGGTCTCGGTTCGTTGTTTTGCTGGATGTTCCTGCGCGCAGCTAAAAAGGCTCATACTGGTGTACCCGCTGGCTGGTTAAACTTCGTTGAAATGATCGTTGATTTTATCGATGGTGCTGTAAAAGACAGCTTCCATGGCAGCAACAAAATGGTCGCTCCACTAGCGCTGACCATTTTTGTCTGGGTTTTCTTGATGAATCTAATGGATTTGCTGCCGGTTGATCTAATTCCCACGCTGCTGATGCTCGCTGGTGTCGAATATCAGAAAATTGTCCCCTCAACCGACCCCAATATCACGCTGGGTATGGCGCTGGGCGTATTTGTTCTGATGCTCTACTACTCCTTCAAGATTAAAGGTACAGGCTTTGTTAAAGAGCTGACTATGCACCCGTTTAATCACTGGGGCTTTATTCCAGTAAATCTGTTTATGGAAACTGTTGGTCTGTTAGCTAAGCCGTTTTCATTGGGTTTGCGACTGTTCGGCAACATGTATGCCGGCGAAATGATTTTTATCCTGATTGCAACAATGTTTGCAGCAGGCGCAGGAGCCGGCTTTGTGTCTGGCGGTCTGCATGCAGAACTCTTTGGTGATCAAACCAGCGGTTATTTCTGGCTAGCGATCTTCTTACTGGTAAGCGGTGTATGTTGGTTGAATCTCAAAGGGAAGGTATCTACGGGTAAAACAGTATTGTTGTGTATGGCCTTTATGGCGATAGGTGGTGGTCTGTTTGCTCTGGGTGGAGGGTTAATGCAATGGGGTTGGGCGGTATTCCATATTCTGGTCATTACCCTGCAAGCATTTATTTTCATGGTCCTCACTGTCGTCTATCTAAGTATGGCGCACGAAGACCACTAAATTTTTTATTAATTTTTTAAATGACTGAAGTCAGGAGTCTACGATGGAACTAGTAATTATTGCTGCGGCAATTATGCTCGGATTGGGCGCATTGGGAGCAGCAGTTGGCATGGGCCTGCTGGGCGGTAAGTTGATCGAAGCTACAGCTCGTCAGCCAGAGCTTGGACCTATGCTTCAGGGCAAGATGTTCCTGCTCGCTGGTCTGATTGATGCTGTGCCTATTATTGGTGTTGGTATCGCGATGTACTTGATCTTTGTTGTTGCACCAGGTGTTGCGTAACAATCGAGTAGAAGAGTTCTAGCAAAATTTTTTGCTGGAAATTTTTTAATCCACTCCTTAATGAGGTGATGGCGTGAATATTAATCTAACGCTTTTTGGTCAGATGGTGACCTTTGCATTCTTTGTGTGGTTTTGCATGAAGTTTGTTTGGCCAGTCATTATTGACTCAATGGAAGAGCGACAGAAGAAAATCGCCGATGGTCTTGATGCGGCTGATCGTGCCCTGCGGGATCTTGAACTGGCACAGAGCAAAGCAACTGACCAGATGAAAGATGCCAAGCAGGAAGCGGCCGGCATTATCGATCAAGCCAACAAGCGCGCTGGCCAGATTGTTGATGAAGCAAAAAATCAAGCTCGCACTGAAGGTGACCGCATAAAAGTGGCCGCTGAAGCCGAGATCGAACAAGAGATGAATCGTGCTAAAGAAGAGTTGCGTGCCTCCGTGGCAGGCTTGGCTCTCGCGGGTGCGGAGAAAGTTCTTGAAGCTTCAATCGACGAAAAAGCCAATCGCACGCTGGTTGATAAATTAGCAGCGCAGCTTTAATCGAGGTTAATCATGGCAGAATTGAGCACATTAGCCCGACCCTATGCCAAGGCAGCATTTGAATACGCTGCCCAGGCGGGTGAGCTGCAGAGCTGGTCAGATAGCTTATCTACTGCGGGATCTGTTGCACAACAGTCCAACGTCGTTAAGTTGTTGAGTTCTCCCAGTGTCACTGCACAACAGCAGGCAACTGCGTTGATCGAAATTTGTGGTGATGCAGAGAACCACCGGTTACAACTGTTGCCGGAGATTTCTCTCCAGTTCGACGTATTAAAAGCCAATCGTGAAAAAGCGGTTGATGTCGAGTTGGTAGCAGCACATGAGTTAGATGCAGAACAGCAGCAGAAACTCAGTGATGCATTGAGCGCAAAGCTAGAACGTAAAGTAAACATGCAGGTTAGTTTAGATAAGAACCTGCTGGGTGGTGCGGTAATACGTGCCGGAGACCTCGTTATTGACGGGTCTATTCGTGGCCGTTTGGCCAAACTCGCTGAGTCATTACACTCCTAAGGATTTGAGGCCTAAGCATGCAGCAACTGAATCCATCAGAAATTAGCGAAATTATTAAGGGTCGTATCGACAACCTTAATGTTTCGTCAGAAGCCCAAAATGAGGGCACCATTGTATCCGTATCCGACGGTATCATTCGTATTCACGGTCTAGCCGACGTGATGTACGGTGAAATGATCGAGTTCGACGGCGGTGTTTACGGTATGGCACTTAACCTCGAGCGCGACTCAGTCGGCGCCGTGGTACTGGGTGACTACCAGACACTTGCAGAGGGCCAAAAAGCTCGCTGCACCGGTCGCGTACTCGAAGTACCTGTAGGTCCTGAACTTGAAGGTCGTGTTGTCGACGCGCTGGGTAACCCCATCGACGGCAAAGGTCCTATCAATGCGGCGATCACCGATCCACTTGAAAAAGTGGCTCCTGGTGTAATCGACCGTCAGTCAGTAGATCAGCCAGTACAGATTGGTCTTAAAGCAATTGATGCCATGGTGCCAATTGGTCGTGGTCAGCGTGAGCTGGTTATTGGCGATCGCCAGATTGGTAAATCAGCTATTGCTGTTGATGCGATCATTAACCAGAAAGGTTCTGGCATTAAATGTATCTATGTGGCTATTGGTCAAAAAGCATCTTCTGTAGCTGCAGTAGTTCGCAAGCTCGAAGAACACGGCGCAATGGAACACACTATCGTGGTAGCGGCTACCGCTTCTGATCCTGCAGCGATGCAGTATCTGGCACCCTTTGCTGGTTGCACCATGGGTGAGTATTACCGTGACCGCGGTCAAGACGCACTGATTATCTATGATGACTTGACCAAGCAAGCTTGGGCATACCGTCAGATCTCACTACTGTTGAAACGTCCTCCGGGCCGTGAAGCATACCCTGGTGATGTTTTCTATTTGCACTCCCGTCTGCTCGAACGAGCGGCCCGTGTAAATGCTGATTACGTTGAGAAGTTCACCAACGGTGAAGTAAAAGGCCAGACCGGTTCATTGACTGCATTGCCAGTGATTGAAACTCAGGCTGGTGACGTATCTGCATTCGTACCTACTAACGTGATTTCGATTACCGATGGTCAGATCTTCCTAGAAGCTGACATGTTCAACGCCGGCGTACGGCCTGCGATGAACGCAGGTGTCTCTGTATCTCGTGTAGGTGGTGCGGCACAGACTAAGATCATTAAGAAACTGTCTGGTGGTATTCGTACTGCACTGGCACAGTATCGTGAACTGGCGGCATTCTCGCAGTTTGCATCGGATCTGGATGACGCCACTAAGGCTCAGCTCGATCACGGTGAGCGCGTTACCGAACTGATGAAGCAGAAGCAGTACTCACCGCAGAGCATCGCGGAAATGGGTCTGATGATCTACGCAGCGGATAACGGCTTCTTGCAAGATGTTGAAGTGAACAAGATCGGTGATTTTGAATCCTCCGTGCTCTCTTACATGAAAGCTGAGCACAGTGATCTGATGGATCAAATCAATCAGTCAGGCGATTACAACGACGATATAGCTGCTGGCTTCAAAGCTGCGCTAGAAAAGTTTGTTGCAACTCAAACCTGGTAAGTCACTGTAGGCAGGCATAAGAAATGGCAATCGGAAAAGAAGTAAGAACCAAAATTGCTAGTATTGGCAGCACGCAAAAAATCACCAGAGCCATGGAAATGGTTGCTGCGAGCAAGATGCGTCGTGCCCAGGATCGAATGGAAGTAGGTAAACCCTACACCATTCGTATCCGTGATGTGGTTAGCCATATCGCCAATGCAGTCTCTGAGTACAAGCATCAATATCTCGAACAGCGTGAAGTACAGCGCGTGGGCTTTATCGTGATTTCAACCGATCGCGGTCTCTGTGGTGGTCTTAATATCAACCTGTTCAAAGCGGCTTTAAAATCCATGAAAGAGCTCTCTGATCAAGGTGTAGATATTGAGATCTGTGCGGTTGGCAACAAAGCTGGCGGATTCTTTAATAGTGTTGGTGGCAATATAGTCGCAGCGGTTAAGGATCTGGGCGATGAGCCAAATGCACAGGATTTGATTGGCGGCGTAAAAGTTATGCTGGATGCTTACGACACAGGCCATATTGACCAGTTGTTTGTGGTTAACAATGTGTTTGTTAACACCATGACCCAGCAACCAGCGGTTGAACAGCTGTTACCCTTAAAGCCAAGCACCGATGAAAAGCTTTCACACCATTGGGATTATATCTATGAGCCCGATGCCAAGGATCTGCTCGATGGACTTCTGGTTCGCTATATCGAATCCCAGGTCTATCAGGGTGTGGTAGAGAACAAAGCTTGTGAGCAAGCCGCGCGAATGCTGGCGATGAAGAACGCCACCGACAATGCCGGTGAAATGATCGACGAATTGCAACTGCTTTATAACAAAGCCCGTCAGGCAGCGATTACCCAAGAGCTGTCAGAAATTGTTAGTGGCGCAGCCGCTGTATAAAGCCCAACGAAATTTTAAAGATTGAGTAAAGAGGAACCGGACATGAGTAGCGGAAGAATCGTACAAATTATTGGTGCTGTGATCGACGTGGAATTTTCACGTGATCAGGTACCCAGCGTGTATGACGCATTAATCGTCGACGACAAAGGTTTAACCTTGGAAGTTCAGCAGCAATTAGGTGACGGCGTTGTTCGTACTATTGCTATGGGTGCCTCTGAAGGTGTTAGCCGCGGATTGAGCGTAACCAATACAAAGGCGCCAATTTCTGTACCCGTAGGTACGGAGACACTGGGTCGTATTATGGATGTACTCGGCAACCCAATTGACGAGAAAGGTCCAATTGGCGAAAAAGAGCGCATGGCCATTCACCGCAAGCCACCATCCTATGATGAGTTGGACGCATCTGACGATCTTCTCGAAACCGGTATTAAGGTTATCGATCTGGTATGTCCGTTTGCTAAAGGCGGTAAGGTTGGACTCTTTGGTGGTGCAGGTGTTGGTAAAACTGTAAACATGATGGAGCTGATCAACAACATTGCGACTGAGCACTCAGGTCTATCTGTATTTGCGGGCGTTGGTGAGCGTACTCGTGAAGGTAATGACTTCTACTACGAAATGCAGGAATCCGGTGTTGTAAACATCGAGAAGCCAAGCGAATCAAAAGTAGCCATGGTATACGGTCAGATGAATGAGCCTCCAGGTAACAGACTGCGAGTAGCACTGACTGGTCTGACTATGGCAGAAAAATTCCGTGACGAAGGTAAAGACGTACTGTTGTTCGTCGATAACATCTACCGTTACACATTGGCGGGTACTGAAGTATCAGCACTGTTAGGTCGTATGCCATCAGCGGTAGGCTACCAGCCTACACTGGCTGAAGAAATGGGTGCCCTTCAGGAGCGTATTACTTCTACCAAGACGGGTTCTATTACATCTGTACAGGCGGTATATGTACCTGCGGATGACTTGACCGATCCATCGCCAGCAACAACTTTTGCTCACTTGGATTCAACCGTTGTACTGAGCCGTGATATTGCTTCTAAAGGTATTTACCCAGCGGTAGATCCATTGGATTCAACCTCACGTCAGCTGGATCCACTGATTATTGGTCAGGAGCACTACGAAGTTGCTCGTGGCGTACAGTCAGTACTGCAGCGATTTAAAGAACTGAAAGATATTATTGCCATTCTCGGTATGGATGAGCTCTCTGAAGAAGATAAGCAAGTGGTAACACGCGCACGTAAGATTGAGCGTTTCTTGTCACAGCCTTTCCACGTAGCAGAGATCTTCACCGGTGCACCAGGCAAGTATGTTTCACTGAAAGATACAATTTCTGGCTTTAAAGGCATTCTTGCTGGCGAATACGATAGCTTACCGGAGCAGGCCTTCTACATGGTCGGTTCAATCGAAGAAGCTGTTGAGAAAAGCAAAAAGATCTAAACTGAGATAAGCAGGCGCTATAATTATGGCTATGACAGTTCATTGCGACATCGTAAGTGCAGACGAATCCCTATTCTCAGGTTTGATCGAGATGGTGGTTGCCACTGGTTCTCTTGGAGAGCTGGGTGTAACCGCGGGTCACGCTCCACTGCTCAGCGACCTTAAGCCCGGTCCGGTGCGCTTGGTAAAGCAGAATGGTGAAGAGGAAATTTACTACCTGTCAGGTGGTTATCTCGAAGTCCAGCCTAACATTATCTCCATTTTGGCTGATACCGCTGTTCGCGCCAACGATATTGATGAAGCGGCTGCCGCTGAAGCGGTAAAGGAAGCTGAGAGCGCAATTGCCAACCATACGGGTGAAATTGAATACTCCAAAGCGGCCTCTATGCTGGCAGAGGCGACGGCGCAACTGCGTACGGTTCAAACACTGCGCAAAAAGCTTGGTGGTTGATCATTTTATCTGCTTTTAACAGCATAATAAGGGTGGCGTCAGCCGCCCTTTTTTATAGCTGCCGCCAACTGCCCCCAGGGCCCTATTTTCGTAATGTTACCAGGGTTGTATTCGGTCCTTATTGACAGTAACGTTGTCAGGTTGGGCATCATCTGGATCTACTTATAAGTGAATAGAACATGACAGAAACGGATATTGTTATTCTCGCTGCTGGCAAAGGCACGCGCATGAAGTCTAGCCTTCCAAAGGTTTTACATCCCGTTGCCCACAAACCTATGGTGCAACACGTTATCGATGCATCGAAGGCACTTAATTCAGACAATATCACTATGGTGTAC
>Ga0209555_10002582_pt1 | contig 12677 bp, 14 predicted proteins | sample SaaInl85LU_5_DNA_FD_184643 | JGI IMG/M metagenome (GOLD analysis project Ga0209555, IMG submission 184643) | Marine microbial communities from expanding oxygen minimum zones in the Saanich Inlet - ESP_85LU_5_DNA (SPAdes) (version 2) | ecosystem: Environmental > Aquatic > Marine > Intertidal... | reverse complement strand
AACGCTCTGTGGGTAGCGATCCAAAGGGCCGTATTCGCCCCGTTCTAGCGCCGTTGCGGGCGTTTCTTGAGCCAGGGCGGCCCAGCTGAGGGTGGCCAGCGTCAATCCCAGTAAATACCGCATAACATCATCTTTTTGTTGTGGTTGGGTTTGCGAGCATAAAACAGCCGCAATGCGGCAATGCGGAATACGCACTCGACCTTAGTCTTGTTATTCCAAAATGTTATAAGGTTAGATCGAGATTAACTGAGGTTTTTGCTAGGTTTACGCCCACGAAAAAATAATGAAATCACAGCAAAGGAGTAGCCTGCGTTGAAATCAATGTATGAGCCTGGCACCCAGGCCCTGATGGAAGCGGTGGCCCAAGAAGCCTCGCAACTCAAGGGCAGCGATCGCCGGGACTTCCTAAAGAAAGGCCTTGCCGTTGCCGCCGGCGTGACCGCAGGCGCCGCAGCCCCTGCACTGGCCAAGGGAAATCCAGCAGACATGGCACCCAACCTTCCCAGCTGGACCAAGCAACTGGGCCGGGGTGTTGTTGCCCGTCCTTATGGCCGCCCCTCGGACTTCACTGACCTTCAGCGCCGCACGGTGCCGTGGTTGACCGCAAGCCCCGAGAGCTCAATCTCGTTCTCTCCGCTGCAAGATCTCAAAGGCATCATCACCCCCAGCGGTCTGCACTTTGAACGTTACCACGGCGGTATTCCGGAAATTCCACCCGAGTCCTTCCAGTTGATGGTGCACGGTCTGGTTGAGCGTCCGCTGATCTTCAGCCTCGAAGATCTTCAGCGCATGCCGTCTGTGACCGAAATTCGATTCATCGAATGCCCCGCTAATGGGGGTATGGAATGGAAGGGCGCCCAGATGGAAGCGCTGCAGTTCACCCACGGCATGATTTCATGCTCCGAGTGGACGGGTGTTCGTCTGTCGACCCTATTGGATTACGTGGGTGTTAAACCTGAAGGCAAGTGGATTTTGGCCGAAGGATCCGATGCAGCAGGCATGTCACGTTCTATTCCGATCGAGAAAGCCTTGGACGATGCTTTGATTTGTTACGCGCAAAACGGCGAGCCCCTGCGTCCTGAACAGGGCTTCCCCGTGCGTTTGATGAACCCAGGCTGGGAAGGTAACACCAGCGTGAAATGGCTGCGTCGTTTGGAAGTAGGTGACAAGCCTTGGTACCACCGCGAGGAAACCTCGAAGTACACCGACTTGATGCCCGACGGACGTTCGCGCAAGTTCACATTCGTGCAAGAGGCCAATTCCGTGGTCACCAACCCGTGCCCTGAAAACCCGATTCGCCAGAAAGGCTTCATCGAGATTGAAGGTCTGGCGTGGTCAGGACGCGGCAGCATCAAGGCCGTGGATCTGTCATTTGACGGCGGTGTGACATGGCGTAAGGCCGAGCTGAAAGGTTTGGTGTTGCCCAAGGCGCTGACCCGCTTTAGTTACAAAACCCAGTGGAATGGCGAGCCTTGGATGATCCAGTCGCGAGCGATGGATGATACCGGATACGTTCAGCCCACGCTGGCACAGCTGCGCGAAGAGCGTGGCACCAACAGCATCTATCACAAAAACTCAATCCACACCTGGAACGTCCATGCCAACGGAGAAGTGCACAATGTTCAAATTACCTAGTGTCTTGTTAGTTGCGGCACTGACTTCGGGCAGTGCACTGGCCGCCTCTGAGTTCGGCCGTCCCGCTACGCAGACCGAAATTGCCGGCTGGGATATCGATATTCGTCCTGACGGTATGGGTTTGCCTGTGGGTGGCGGTACCGCAGAACAGGGCGAGCCTCTGTACGAAGCAAAGTGTGCGATGTGCCACGGAAGTTTCGGTGAGGGTGTTGACCGTTGGCCGGTATTGGCCGGTGGCGAGGACTCACTGATGGAAGATAAGCCCGAAAAGACCGTCGGTTCTTATTGGCCTTACGCTTCTACATTGTGGGACTACATCCATCGCGCAATGCCGTATCCCCAGCCCCAGTCGTTGACAGACGATGAGGTCTACAAGATTACGGCCTATGTTTTGTACCTAAACGATTTGGTTGACTATGATTTTGAGCTGAACCAGGACACCTTTGCCCAGGTTGAGATGCCCAATGAAGCGTCATTCTTTGTAGACGACCGCCCGGACGTGCAAAATACGCGCTGTTTTGAAAATTGTGCGGATCCCGAAGCCCTACAGGTGGTGGGAACCATTGGTGGGGTTAGCCCGACCGCACACTTCAAAGAAGACAGCGGTGTTGCCGCGAGTCACTACGGCGATAGTCCTGCTGAATCCGAAGAGGTAACTGCGGTAAGCTTATCGGCTGACGCGTTGGCTGGCGAAGCGACTTACCAGCAGGCTTGCATGGCCTGTCACGGTGCGGGCATTGCCGGTGCACCTAAGGTCGGCGACAAAGCCGCTTGGGCTCCGCGCATCGAGACGGGTCTGGCCACGATGGTCAAGCACGCGATCGAAGGCTACCAGGGTGACAAGGGCTACATGCCACCCAAAGGCGGCTACACCAATTTGAGCGACGAGGCGGTGGCGCAGGCAGTTTCCTTTATGTCTGAGTCCAGCCAGTAAAATAAAAGGGAGAGTCACTAATGATAATAAAGAGCGTACTCGCAGGGGCGATTTTAGCGACGTCCACGTGGGCAGTCGCCGATGCGGTTGAGCAGGGCAAGGCCATTGCTTTTGATCGCAAAAAGGGCAACTGCCTGACCTGCCATCAGATGGCGGACGGTGAGCTTGCGGGTAACTGGGGTCCGCCGCTGATGGCGATGAAGGCTCGTTACCCGAACAAAGCGGATCTGCGTGCCCAGATCTACGATGCGACTAAACGCAACCCAATGACCTCAATGCCTCCGTTCGGACGGACCGGCATTTTAACTGACGCAGAAATCGACCTGGTGGTCGAGTTCGTACACAGCCTTTAATAGGAGAAAGTAAATGGATCGTCGATCTTTAATCCGCGCCCTAGGCGGCGCAATCGTAGCGGCCGCGGCACTGCCCAAGCTGGCTTGGGCCGCCTGGAGCAGCAACGCCATGAAAGCAGGCGAAAGCACTGCAGCAATGAACGAGTTGTTTGGTACAGCGGATGTTGTAGCTAGCGCTGAAGTTAAGCTAAAAGCGCCGGAGATCGCGGAAAACGGTGCCGTGGTTCCGTTGGAAGTCAGCACTGACATGCCCGCTGAGCAGATCGCTATTTTCGTTGACAAGAACCCCTCACCTTTGGTGATGACCGCCACAATGGGTGCCGGTGCAACCGGTTTGGTCAAGACTCGCGTACGTATGGGTGAGAGCTCAAATGTCGTGGCAGTGGTTAAGTCTGGCGGCAAGCTTTACAGCGCAAGCCAGGAAGTAAAAGTCACCATCGGCGGCTGCGGCGGTTAATAGGAGATATCGAAAATGGCAAAAACAATTCGCGGTAAAGCAAAAGCGAAAAACGGTCTGGTAGACGTCAAACTGTTGATGAAGCACCCCATGGAAACGGGTCTGCGTAAAGACAAAGACGGTAACCCTATTGAGGCGCATTTCATTCAAACGGTTGAAGCGACAGCGAACGGAAACACTGTTTTCTCAGCTCAATTCAACACCTCAGTCTCAAAAGATCCCTACCTGGCGTTTAGCTTCTCAGGTGCGGACAAGGGCGATGTACTGAACATTGCTTGGATTGATAACAAGGGTGAAACTGACTCGGCAGATGTTGCTATCAAATAAACCTTTCAGAGGATGGGAATAATGAAAAAACTAACCCAACTCGGAATCCTCGTATCAGTGGCTGTCAGCGCACCCGCGCTGGCAAGCCCAGAACAGGATCGGGCCACCTTCGAGAAATTCTACGAGAGTCGCTTTCCGCAAGTAGCAGAAGGCGACTTTATCAATGGTGTGTACTCCATTTTGCCCGCGGCGCGCGAGCAGTGGGAAGCCATTGAAGAGTTTCCTCCCTATGAAGTCGCCATTGAGCTAGGCGAAGAGATCTACAACACGCCTTTTGCTAACGGCAAGAGCTTTGCAGACTGCTTCGATACGCCTGCTCAGCGCGAGAACTACCCTTATTGGGACAGTGAGCGTGGCAAGGTTGTGACCATGGAAGCGGCGATTAATGAATGCTTGGTCGAAAACGGCGAAAAGCCGTTCAAGACGAAGAAAGGCAAGCTGGCCGAAGTATCGGCTTACATGTCTTATGAATCGCGTGGTCAAACCATCAACGTGCAGATTCCTGATGACCCGGCGGCCCTGGCAGCCTACGAACAGGGCAAGCAGTTGTACTACACCAAAAACGGTCAGCTGAACTTCGCATGCTCGGACTGCCATATGTATGGCTCTGGTCTAAATGCGCGTGCTGAAACGATGTCACCGTCTCTGGGTCACACCAGTCACTGGCCGGTATACCGTTCCAAGTGGCAGGACATGGGCACCTTGCACCGTCGTTTTGCGGGTTGTATGACCAACGTTCGCGCCAAGCCATACAAGGCTCTGGGCGAGGAATACTCGAATCTTGAGTATTTCCTGACCTACATGAGCAATGGTTTGGAATTCAACGGCCCCGGCGCACGTAAATAAGGAAGATCGAAATGTTTAAAGGAATGATCAGTGCGTTGGCGTTGGGCGTTGTTTTAACAGCCACCGCTAGCAGCTCGGTTGAAAGTGTGATCGCAGACGCGGTTGCGGCAAACAAGCAAGCAAAAGCGTTGGGCCACGAGTGGAACGTCACAGGCAAGGCCATCAAGGCCGCCCAGGCGGCACTTAAGGCGGGTAACGAAGCTGAAGCGATGGAGTTGGCAGCACAGGCCAAGTACATGGCAGAGGCCTCGGTTTACCAGGCCAATGACGAGAAAGAAGCGTGGAAGTTGCGCGTCCCTCGTTAATTTAAGCCGGCTAATGAAAAGGGCGCGACCTGTGATGGACGCGCCCTTTTTTTGAGCAAAAAAAAAGCTGGCCACGGGGGCCAGCTAAAGGAGCCGGAGGTTAAGCGAAGTCCCCGGCGTAATCGGCAAACCCAGGGTTGGCCATTTCGCCAACCACCTTGGGATTGTTGATCTTGGGCAGGTTGATGACGTTGTTATCGTCACGTTCACTGCGTAAATAGTCTGCGATGATGTCCCACAGCAGGCGTCCATCCGGAGTCCGGTTGACGGTCGCCCAACCGGATACGCTGTAGGAACGCTCAGCCACGATGGCCTCGCCGTTATCCAACCGCACATCACTGATTCGTTGGCCCAGCGGTTTGCTTGGCGTAATGGTGTAGTCCAAGCCACCGACTCGAACCATGTCACCGCCTGACTGCAGATAGGGATCAGGGTCGAACAGGTTGTCGGCCACGCCTTCAAGCATGTCGATGATCTGCTGCCCCGTCATCTCCTGAACATAGGTCTCTGAATAGGTGGTGGCGCACTGGTTCATCACGTCGTCCATGGTGATCCAGTCTCCTTTGAGCGTGGTGGTGCCCCAGCGAACACCTGCCGATAGGCTGATGTCGGCTTTGTACTCCCAGCGCAGCGCGTTACAGATCACCTGATCCCAGGTGCCCATAAAGTTGCCACGGCGATAGAGTGTACGATCGGCACGAGCCAGTTTTTCGCTCAGGATGCTCTCGTAGGTTTTGCCTAAACGAGCGGGGTTGTTTGACCACTTTTTGTTACGGGCTTCGACGACATTTTCGTCATAGACCGTCTGACGCATCTGGTTGATAAAGGCGTCCATTTCCTTGTCCGCCTCGAGCCATTCACTGATCACCGGTAGCTGGCGATAGTTCATCTGTTTGATCTGGCCACCTTCGATAGCCATGTCCATGCAACCGACGAACTTGCCATTCGAGCCGGCGTTGGTAACCCAGCACTCGTTACCATCGACGTTTTTAACCTTGAGCGGCTTGGGGACGCCGTCGTGAGTGTGTCCGCCAAAGACTGCATTGAGTCCGGGCACACGTTCAGCCATCTTGACGTCCACATCCATGCCGTTGTGTGACACCAGGACGACTGCGTCTGGGTTCTCGTCTCCGCGGATTTGTTCGACCAACTCCGCCATGTCGTCTTCACGCAGGCCAAAGGACCAGTCTGGGAAAAACTCCCGGGGGTTTGCGTTTGATGTGCGTGGGAACGCCTGGCCGACGACAGCGATGCGTGCGCCATTCACTTCTTTCATGACATAAGGCTGGAAGGCATGTCCGGAATCTTCGTCGTACAGGCCTCGGCCGTCGAACCGCTCAACCATTTCAAAATAAGCATCGTCAAACAGCGAGTCTTCAAGGATCTTGACGTTTTGACCGATGAAATCACCCTTGAACAGGGCAACGTTTGATAGAACTTCAGCCTCACGGTAGGTGAATTCCCAGTGGCCGACCATGACGTCGATGCCCAGAATATTCGACGCCTCGACCATGTCGACACCGCGTGTCCACAATGAGGTTCCGCTGCCTTGCCACAGATCCCCGCCATCCAGGGTTAGGGTGTTGCTACGCCCGCCTGCCTGGTCGCGTAAGCGATCGAGCAAGGTTTTAACGTGTGCGAAACCACCGGTGCGGCCGTACTTCTCGGCCTGGCGTAGGAAATCCAAGTAGGTGTAGGCATAGGCCTCAGGTGAGCCGGCCTGGAAGCCCATCTCGTTTAAAAAGTTTTGTCCGACCAGGTGTGGTGCGCGGCCAAACGCGTCGCCGACCCCTAGGTTGACGTTGGGTTCACGGAAGTAAACCGGCTTGAGTTGGCCGTGCACGTCGGTGATGTGCAGAATCCGCGCGTCACCTTGCATCGGGATGTCGTAGAACCCGTCAGGGGCGGAATTGCTGGCCAATGCGCGGGCGCTGTACATGGCCGGAATGCTGCCCGCAGCAGCGGCCGCAGCAAGTCCTTGCAAGAATTGACGACGGTCGATAGTTGTCATAGGTTTCGGTCCTTTAAACACTTCCGTTGTTATTTTTCTGAGTGAGCATAAGCCATTCAGAGTCCCTCTCACTCAAGGAAAGGCACGTTACACGTGAAAATGTCGGTCGCTTTACAGCTTATATTCACTTTAGTTATATCCTTATTCTACTCGGTAAGGGCGGATGTTGTGAAGCCCGCATTGATCGAGATCAGTGCCTATACGACTGAAGCCGTAGAGATCGAGATGCGCGTCAGTGTTGAGGCGCTGCTCAGTGGCATTAACGGGCAGTACAGTGACACCACTCAGGCACCCAATGCGGAGTTGTATGACCAATACCGTGTGATGTCAGCTCAGGATCTAACGGCGGCCTTTGACTCATTTCATGACACCTTGTTAGAGGGGGTGCGCTTGCAGGCCGGCGGTCAGACTGTTGAGCTTGCCGTGGCATCGGTCGAGATTCCTGAACCCGGTTACACCCAGGTGCCGCGTAATAGCGTTGTGCGATTAAGCGGAACCCTTTCCAGGGCGGCGCAAAGCCTGACTTGGTATTACCCGGCGGCTTTTGGTGATCATGCAACGCGCGTACGTCAGGTCGATCCCCAGTCGGATCGCTGGCACTGGTCGCCACACCAATGGATCAAGTCGGACGTGCCGACCCAGCCCTTTGACCTGACCGCAGTGTTTGCCAAGCCCAGTGCGGTATCGATCGCTCAAACCTACATCGCCAGCGGATTCGAGCACATTATCCCGGCCGGCTTGGATCACATACTGTTTGTCGTGGGTATCTTTTTGATCGCCAGCAAGCTCTCCGCTCTGCTGTGGCAGGTCACCATGTTTACGCTGGCACATTCAGTCACTTTGGCGCTGGGTATGTATGGCTGGGTTTCGGTGGCTCCAGAAATTGTGGAACCCCTGATCGCCCTCTCGATTGCCTATGTGGCGTTTGAAAATCTGGCGTCCAGGCGCCTAACCCGTTTCCGGCTGCCCTTGGTATTTGCGTTTGGGTTGTTACACGGGCTGGGTTTTGCCTCGGTGCTCAGTGATTTTGGTATGCCGCGGGAATCCTTTGCCTGGGCCCTGGTCTGTTTTAACGTCGGGGTAGAGTTGGGTCAGTTAGCCGTGATTGCGGCCTGTTATCTGCTGGTTAAACGTTGGTTCAGATCGGATCAGGCCTATCGCCGCTGGGTCGTGATCCCCGCATCAGGAGTGATCGGGGCCGTCGGCTTAATGTGGTTTGTTCAGCGTTTTGACGCCCAGGCATTACTGGCTTTGGGCTAAACGTCCAACAGCGGCTTCGATTTTGGCACCATAAAAATCAATGGCATCGGGCACGCCGTACAGCGCTTCGCTGTGCGCCTGTCCTTGGGCGTCCAAGAACAGCAGCGTTGGGGTGCCATACGCACCATAACGCGCGGCAAAATCGACCGCCGCGACGTTTTGCCCATCCACGTCAGTGACCCGTGACCCCGGGTCAATCGATAACCGTACCAGTCTTACAGTCTCATCAAACAGGCCATAGGCCTCCAGTGGGCTGATTACCGCCTCGTCCAGACGATCACAAAAGTGACAGCCGGTTTGGGTCACAAACACCATGGAGGGCTGCGCGGGTCGCTCAAAGTCAGCGCCGGCGGCCTCCATGATGAACAGGCCCAGGCTAGTAGCCAATAAAGCTCGTAAATTCACTGATAACGTCATCTGCATACAGGTCTCGGAAAAAGTGATCAGCACCCTCAATTTCTACGATGCCACCGGCTAAGTCTAATGCTTCCTGGGCCAAGCGATCAGGCAAATCCGCAACCACGTCATCTTCACTGCCAACATAGATCTGAACAGGAGTCGAAACTTCTCTCAGCAGTGTCGGGGTGTCGAACTGGTCGCTGGGCTGGTGATAACCCAAAAAGGCGCGGGCTGTGACCTGGGCATCCTCGCAGTACACGAATCGAGGTACTGTCATCACCGCGTCGCCGGCCATGCTCTGGGCTTGGCTTAGCCAGCCGGACAAGTCACTTCCGGTGGCGTTTTTGTACCCTTCCCGGGCCTTGGTTTCTGAATAGGTGGCCGGTGCCACCAAGCCTGCAGCGACGACGGCTTCATCAGGATTCTGCAAATATTTGGCCAGCTGCGCACCGCCGCGGCTGTGAGCCAGCAGAGCCACCTTGCTATAGCCCTGTTGGGTTAGGTACTCCACCCACAGTTCGAGCTCTTTAACCGCATCCATGTGGGTGTGATCGTGCGGAACGCTGCAGTCCACCATGCCCGGACGCTGGGGGTCGTTAAGTGCCAAATTGGGCACCAAGACCGGTAGTTCGTAATCGTCGTTTAACAGTTCCGCAAAGGTCTGGATGATCTCCATTCGTTTGTGCGCTAGTGTTCCGTGTAGAACTAATACGGCAGTATCACCCTCAGCGTCATACCAGTCAGCGCTCAGATTCTGGTGTTCTATGGGTGTTTGAGCGAAGGCCAATGGGGCTGCTGCGAGGCTAGCCAATAGCATGGGTTTCATGGATGGTGGCTCCGTTATATTATTTTGGTCTAACTATATAACTTAAAGTCTAAGGGAATGCGTCATGTTTGATAAGCAAATTACCACGGGTCTGATTCTGTCCGCAGCTTTGGGGGGCTTTTCTACCCTGGCTCTGGCCGAGGGGCACGCCGGCGGTCCCATGGTGATGAAGGGCATCAAGTCCGTCGAAGTTGAGTTGGATGACAAGACTTGCGTCATTGAACGTAACCAAACCAAGGGCAATCAGGTCCATCCAGCCTATGCGAAAACCGGGCAAGGTACGCCGCAGCCGATGTCAATCAGTGCTGGCATCGAAACCCTCGGCGAGATCGAATTTATCAAATTTATGGAGCTCGCCAGTGTCGACGAGAGCATCTTGGTCCTCGATACCCGGACCGAGAACTGGCACAACGATTTGCGCATTCCGTGCACGACCAACGTCAGCTACAAAAACTTCGCAGACAACCGTGAGGACGCGCTGTTCTACATGACCGAAATGTTTGGTGTGGTCGAGGGCGATGACGGTGCCTTGGATTTCACTAACGCCAAGACTCTGGTCGGTTACTGCAACGGTTACTGGTGTGGTCAAACCCCATCGATGTTCAAACGAGCCACCTACAGCCTGACCAATCTGGGCTATCCCGAAGAAAAGCTGAAGTATTACCGTGGGGGCATGCAAGCATGGACCTCGCTGGGGCTAAGTGTTGAAGGTCAGTTAGCCCAATGAAAGCCTGGGTGTGGTTTTGGGTTGTGTTGATTCCCGGGGCCTGGGCCGCGGATTTCGATCCCGAAACGGGACTGCGGATACACAACTATACCTATGCCACGCCCGACTCAGTGCCCGGCGGCACGCGCATCGAAGTTGACCAGGCCCATCGTCTGTGGGAGCAAGGTGCTCTGTTTGTTGACGTGCTGTCGATTACGACTGGGCGCTATGACGAAATTGACGGCACCTGGCCAGAACATCCTGAGCGTTTCACCATCCCTGATGCACTGTGGCTGCCTAATGTGGGTTTTGGTCGCCCACAGGACGATATGCAGGCGTATTTGCAGCAAAACATCGAGGCGAATTGGGATCAGCAGCCGATCGTCGTATTTTGTATTGCCGACTGCTGGATGGGTTGGAACGCCACGCAACACCTCGCTGACATGGGTTATCAACCGCTGTATTGGTTTGCTAATGGCACTGATGCTTGGGCTGCGGCGGGATATCCTCTAGTTCAGATCGAGCCGGTTCCCGTCGAGCTCGACTAGTTCTTGTGCATTCGAATGCACCTCGCTAACCTCCAGAGAAAATAAAAGGAGGTCCGCATGGGCATAAAGGGTTTTTCCGAGGAGTTTACCTCTCCGGAACATTACATCATCGATATCACCTATCGCATCTGGGAAGAGCGTGGCCTGGAGCGGATACGGGATTGGTACAGTGCGGACTGCCCGGTGAAAACCCCCATGTCATACAGTGTCGGCGTCGATCCTGTGATCGCCGGTACTCAGGCCACCTTAGATGAGTTCCCCGATCGCCATCTGTTGGCTGAGGACGTGATCATCGGTGACTGGAGCGATGAGATATTCTATTCCTCCCATCGGGTTCGTTCGCCTGCCACCAAACAGGGGGCGGGGCTGTTTGGGCCAGCGCCGCAGGCGCCAATGCCGATTACGATGTTTACGATCGCCGACTGCATTTGCAAAGCTGACCAGATTGTTGACGAGTACCTCGTGCGCGACAATTGTGGTGTGGCCATCCAGTTGGGCATCGACCCCAAACAACAAGCCGCTAGCATGATCGCCGCAGGCAACACCGAAGGTTCCACACCGGCACAGGATTTAGTGGCCCGCTGGAGTGATGAATACTTGGAATGCGGCGACCCGGCGCTGGCTCAACCGGTGCTCGCGGCCTATCAAAAGCGCTTTGGCGAGTTGGCAGGGCAGGATCAGTGGCAGGAACACTATGATCGAGCTCTGCGTTTTGAAGGCTCGGGCCATCATCTGAGTTACTCCCGTGAGCGCATGGCGGCCTGGGATCAGGCCCGATTGGAGGGTCTATCCAATCCCGAGTTCACGGCGCACCACGTCATTGTAAAGCAAACCCCAGGCAAGCCCGTTCGAGTGGCCTTGCGTTGGTCCCTGAGTGCGGATCACAGTGCAAGTTCGATGTTTGGGGCCGGCTCTGGCAAGCGTGTGGCGCTTCTGGGCGCCAGTCACTTTGAGCTTCGTGATGGGAAAATTCTCAACGAATGGTGCATTTTCGATGAGCTATCGCTGTACGCTCAGTTGATGAGTTAAAAAAAGCCCGCATCACGCGGGCTTTTTTCTTTCTGGGTGGGTGACTAGCCTGCCAGCAGTGCGTTGACACGCTTGACGTAGCTGGCGGCATCTTCCAGGTCATCCCCAGCCGCTAGACGGGCTTGATCCAACAGGACTTGAGTTAGATCGCCGAATCGATCTTCGTCCGCTTCAATATCCAGGCGTTTGAGCAATGCATGCTCAGGGTTGATCTCCAGGATGGGCTTGCCCGCCGGCATTGACTGCCCCGAGGCCTCCAAGATCTTGCGCATCTGGATACCCATATCGTTTTCGTTAACCACCAAACAACTGGGCGACTCCACCAAACGACCGGAAACACGGACCTCTTCGACCTGATCACCTAGCACGTCCTTCATGCGCTTGAGTAGATCCTTGGCCTCCTTGGCCTTCTTCTTAAGCTCCTTAGCGTCTTCCTTGCTAGAAAGCTTCTCCATGTCCACATCACCCTTGGCGATATCGACAATTTTCTTGCCTTTGTATTCAGTCAGATGGCTAACCAACCATTCATCGATGCGGTTGGATAGCAGCAATACTTCTTTGCCTTGCTTGCGGAACAACTCTAGGTACGGGCTGCCCAATGCGTTGGCGTGGCTATCTGCCACTACGACATAAATGCTGTCTTGCTCTTCGCCCGCGCGTTCGATGTATTCATCCAGCGAGTGCACTTGGTCAGCTTTGTCATCATGCGTTGAGGCAAAGCGCAGCAGTGCCGCAATCTTCTCTTTGTTTGCGTGGTCTTCCGCCGGGCCTTCTTTTAGCACTTCGCCAAAGTTCGTCCAAAACTTGCCATAGGCTTCCTTGTCTTTGGCCAGCTTGCCAATCAAATCCAGAGAGCGCTTGGTCAGGGCTGATTTCATGCTGCTGACTTGCGGATCCTGCTGCAGAATCTCGCGCGACACGTTCAGCGATAGATCAGCGGTGTCGACAACGCCGCGCATAAAGCGCAGGTACAGCGGCAGGAATTCTTCGGCCTTGTCCATAATGAACACACGTTGAACGTACAGTTTCAAACCCTTGGGG
>Ga0209555_10002580_pt1 | contig 12697 bp, 5 predicted proteins | sample SaaInl85LU_5_DNA_FD_184643 | JGI IMG/M metagenome (GOLD analysis project Ga0209555, IMG submission 184643) | Marine microbial communities from expanding oxygen minimum zones in the Saanich Inlet - ESP_85LU_5_DNA (SPAdes) (version 2) | ecosystem: Environmental > Aquatic > Marine > Intertidal zone... | reverse complement strand
GGGATTTTTAGGAGATGTAGGGTCTTTAATTCTGAAGAAGCAACCTAATTTTGATCCTCGAAATTTTGGTTTTGAAAAGCTAACACCTTTATTTAAATCACTGCCACAATTCGAAATTGAAATGCGCGATCAAAGTTCTGCTCGGTTTAAGTTAGTCTATGTAAGGAATAAATAAACGAATTCATTCAAATAAAAAACCACCCGAAAGCATCGAGTGGTTCTTTAAACGATATGCAGTTACGCTTCCAACTTGGCTGTTGAAAGAGCTTCTTTAATCTTTTGTTCTAGTTCTTCCATCAACTCAGGATTATCTCCAATAATTCCTTTGACAGCGTCTCTACCTTGACCTAGTCTTGTTTCTCCGTAAGAAAACCAAGATCCACTTTTATTTAAAATATTCAGATCAACACCTAAATCTAAAATCTCACCAACTTTAGAAATTCCGGCACCATACATAATATCAAATTCTGCCTTTCTAAATGGTGGAGCTACTTTATTCTTCACAATTTTTACTTTTGTTCTATTTCCAATTACTTCGTCTCCGTCTTTGATTTGCGACGAACGTCTAATATCTACACGAACAGAAGCATAGAACTTTAAAGCGTTACCTCCAGTTGTAGTTTCCGGGTTTCCAAACATCACACCAATTTTTTCTCTTAATTGGTTAATGAATATGCAACAACAATTTGCCTTATTTATAGAACCCGTTAATTTTCTTAAAGCTTTAGACATCAAACGCGCTTGTAAACCCATTTGAGAATCTCCCATTTCGCCTTCAATTTCGGCTTTTGGTGTTAATGCGGCAACAGAATCAACTACTAACAAATCAATTGCACCAGAGCGAATAAGATTATCAGCAATTTCTAATGCTTGCTCTCCGTTATCTGGTTGAGAAATCAATAAATTATCTACATCTACACCCAAACTCTTCGCATAAAATTGATCAAAAGCATGTTCAGCATCAACGATGGCTGCAATTCCACCATTTTTTTGACATTCTGCAATCGCATGAATAGCTAATGTAGTTTTACCTGAAGATTCTGGTCCATAAATTTCAACAATTCTCCCTTTCGGAAAACCGCCTACTCCTAATGCTAAATCTAATGTTACTGATCCTGTAGAAATAACAGGAATATCTTCTATTACTCCGTCTCCCAACTTCATAACAGTACCTTTACCAAAGGTTTTGTCTAATTTCTCCATTGTAAGCTGGAGCGCTTTTAATTTGTCTGTGTTAACTTCTTTTGCTGCCATATCGTTTAATTTTTAAGCTAAAGTAGATGATTAGATCGTAAACTATTTACGACCTTTATTTTTGATTAAATTTTTCTAAAATTTCTTCGGCGTGTGCCTTCGTTTTTGGTTTTTCAATAATATCTACGATTACTCCTTCTTCGTTCAGAAGAAAAGTAGTCCTATGAATCCCGTCATACTCTTTTCCCATGAATTTTTTCAATCCCCAAACACCATAGTCAGTAATCATCTTTTTATCGGTATCTGCCAACAAAGGAAAAGGTAAGCTGTATTTCTCTATAAACTTTGTATGCTTTTTTTCGTCATCTGCACTCACTCCTACAATTGCTATATTCTGTTCTTTCAATGCATCATAGTTTTCTGTGAGATTACACGCTTGAGCCGTACAACCCGGTGTATTGTCTTTTGGATAAAAATAAATTGCTACTTTCTGACCTTTAAAATCTTCTTTAGTAACTTTTTCACCGTTTTCATTGTTTACGCTAAATGCTGGAGCAATATCTCCAATTTTTAAATGTTTCATCTTGTTGTTATTTTAAACATTGTTTTGACGAATATATAATCAAAAGTAAATTAAAATTCTTAATTAGCAACTAAATTCATCAACTTTTATAAATCTAATTTCAATTATTCATCAAGATTTATACTTAAGAAATCTCTATTCTATTGAAATTCGTTACATTTTAATTACTTTTATTCTGCCTTACATTTAACAAACAAACGATGAAGAAGTTCATAGAAGAAATTGCTGCCTACATTAAAGAAAACGAATACAATCTTAAAGCACTAACCGTAGTAATTCCTTCTAGAAGAGCAAAAAAATACCTTCAAAAAGCACTTTTTGAAACCTACGACAAACCCATTTTTTCTCCGGAAATAATCACCATAGATCAATGGGTTAAAAATCATACGAAAGAAATCGTAATTGATAAAACGAGAGCTATTTTTAAATTATATGAAATCCATAAAACAAAGTCTGGAAAAGAAAATAAAGGGTTAGATGAGTTCTTAAGCTGGGGAAGAACACTTTTGAATGATTTTGATGAAATTGATAGATATGAATTAACGAGTCAACAGCTTTTTAGAAACCTCCAAGATGTGCGCGAATTAGAAGCTTGGAATTTAGATGACGACCAAATTACGGAACGCCAAAAGCGATTTTTACTTTTTTGGGAAAGCTTACCCGGTTATTATGCTGCATACAAAGAAATGCTAAAAGCTGATAACTCAATAAATATGGGTGCTGCATATCAAAACTTATCTGCTAACTTAGACGTACTTTTTGAAAAAAACAAAGATCATCAATTCATTTTTGCTGGATTTAACGCACTGTCTAAAGCCGAAATGAGTATTATGAAACAGCTTCATAAATTGGGTAAAGCGCAATTCTTTATAGATGCTGATACATTTTATTATGACGACAAAAATCATGAAGCAGGAATGTTTTTGCGCGAGGTTTGTAAAAATTTATCCCTGAATAAACCTTCATTTATCAAGAATAACATCTCTACTCAAAATAAATCAATAGAGGTTATAAACTGTACACAATCTACTGGTCAAGCCAAAACAGTAGCAACTGTTCTGTTTAATGAGATTCCGGAAAATGAAATGTCGGACACAGTTTTACTTCTAGCAAACGAGGAACTTATTGTTCCTGTGCTTAAAAATATTCCCAACAAAATTAAAGAAGCCAATATTACACTTGGTTTGCCTTTAAAAAATACAGCGCTCAAATCTTGGTGCGAATTACTTTTTAATCTACAAGAAAACTACGAGCGATTCAACACAAAAAGTATTTACTACAAAGATTTTTTGAAGTTAATAAAACATCCTTTTCTAATCGCTATAATTACAGAAGAGGATCAAATAGAATTAGTAAAGCAAGAACAAATAATAACCGATAAAAATTGGCTTTTCCTAAAGGTAGATGAGATTAATCTTTCGCAGATCACAAAAACAATTTTAAAGATTGCAACAGAAAAATGGGACCAAAAAAATAAGTTCTATCCGCAACTAGCGCTTACTAAAATTAGAGCAGTAAATAGTTTACTTTTTAAAGCAATAAATAGTGATTCGTACACATTAGAAAAAGCAATTCTTTATAATTTTGATCAAAGTTTAGTGAAACTTACCAACATACTTGAAGAATTTTCGCCTTCGCTTTCTTTTAAAACATTTAAATCTATTTTCAACGAGCATTGGTCTTCAGAAAGCCTTGCTTATTATGGAAATCCCTTAAACGGACTACAAATTATGGGATTGTTAGAAACCCGATTACTGGATTTTAAAAATGTAATAATTGTTGGTTTAAATGAGGGAAGCATGCCTCCGAACAATCCAATTCAGACGTTAATTCCTATGGATTTAAGACGCCATCATGGATTGCCAACACCACGCGATAAACAAGGACTTTTTGCGCACCACATTTATAGAATGTTTCATCATGCAGAACGTGTATGGATTACGTATTCTTCTGCAGCACATAGTATGGGTGTTGACGAACCAAGTAGGTATTTGCATCAAATAAAACTTGAAATGGCAAGGAATAATTTGAATATCAATTACACACAAAAAGATTATACAATTAAAGACAATGAACAAAGCAGTGAAAGAACAACTGTAGAGAAATCTGATGCCATTCTTGCGCGACTAGATACTTATTTTCAAAAGGGAACTTCGGCTTCGGCTTTGAATAAATTTTTAGCTTGTCCGCTAGACTTCTACTACAGATATGTACTCGGATTTGGAGAAGAAAAAGAAGTTGAAGAAGATATTGAAGCCAATAATTTTGGAAGTTTTATACACAATACCTTGGAAAAACTCTTTGAAAACTTTGCTCGCTACGATAAAAATCTTGAAGAGACTAAAAATTCTACACAAGTAACTTCATTTGATATAGATCAGATGTTAAAGACGTATGCTCCACTATTACAATCAGAATTTATTTCTCATTTCAACAATAAAAAAGAGTATTTAAAATCAGGAAAAAATTATTTGAGTATACAGGTTGCAGAATTTTTAATGGAAAAAATACTAAAGCAACAGAAAAAAGAACTCGAAGAAAATCCTACAACACCACTTTTTATAACTTGTGTTGAAGGTAGTTTTTCTAAAAAAATTGAAGTTGAGATAAATAAGCTGAAAAAAACCATTCGTTTCAAAGGGTTTATTGATCGTATAGATGATTACCAAGACCAAGCGCGTATATTAGATTATAAATCCGGTAAATGCGACAAGACAAAAGTGACCATTCCCAAGCAAAGAAAAGGCAGTTCTCTTTCAGAATCACTAAGAAAAACATTGGGTTCTAGCAATTATATTTTTCAACTTCTCATTTATAATATGTTGTATAAAGAAAATTTCCCAAAGCTTCCTTATCCTGAGCGAACCGGTATAATTTCAATGGTAAACATAGATGAGAGTCCTTTTTTCCTAGACAATAAATTAACAAACGGAGATACTGCGGCACTGATGGAAATTTTCGAAGAAACAATAAATGCGATTATACAAGATATTTATGATCGTGATTTACCTTTCGAGCACAATCCTGAAAGTAAATATTGTAAATACTGCAATGAATAAATACTTAAATAAAATTCAACTTTTATAGTCTTACCTATTTTGAAAATATTATTTTTGCAGTCGAATTGCCCAGGTGGCGGAATTGGTAGACGCGCTGGATTCAAAATCCAGTTCTTTCGGGAGTGTGGGTTCGATTCCCACCCTGGGTACTAAGCCGGAATTTTTCGTTTTACCACGAAAATTTCCGGTTTTTTTATTGTCAATATCTCTTGTTATGACTGGGATGTAGGAGAAAAACGAATTAACTCTCAAAGTTCGATATTGGTCAATTTTACGGTCATACTCAATTCCTTCAGGAAATATCATTTTTTGAATTTTTCTTTTTTCATTTAAATTTCCGTTTGTCCACAATAACGATAGTTTCGGAGCATAATTAAGGGCGATCTCAAGCGCTTTTTCAAGGTTCGATAAATTAAATCCAACTTTTTCAGAAAACTTTAGTTTTTCATTTTTTTCAAGGGTGAGTTTAGATTTGAATTTTTGGTATTGAGCCTAAGAGTTTTCGGTGGAAAGATTATGGCAATGATTATTCTGCTAGTTGAACCTCAACTATCTTGAACTCAGTTCTTCTATTCATTTGATTTTCACTGTCAGAACAAGAAGACTTCTTTCTAGAGCAATTACAATTTACCACAGGATTACTTTCTCCATATCCTTTAGATATGAGATTTTTAGTGTTTGAAATCTTACTTTTCACATAATTTACAGCGCTTTTTGCCCTTCTTTCGGATAACCACATATTATATTTATCACTACCTGCACAATCTGTATGCGCTCCTAATTCAATTATAACTTCAGGATGCTTTTTCATGAATGCAATTAATTTATCCAACTCAACCAATGAACTTTCTCTCAACTTAGAGCTATTAAAATCGTAATAAATAGTGCTAATATCCAATGCTAAAGACAATTCCATTTCATTTTCTAGTCGCGCTGGTTTTGGATCAATATTAGCAGAATTAATCGCTAATGAACTTGTATCTTCTGCATTTACACTTAACTGTTGTGTTTGAAATATAAAACCTTCTTTATCTATATTAATTGTATATCCGTTAGAAGCATTTCTTACAAGCGTATCCACTGTACCTTTTATTCTTCCGAATTCGTCTGTCAGTGCAGAAAACTTAATTACACCTGATGCATCTTCCGTTACAGTAATTAGTGCTCCGTCGATAGGGTTTCCATCAGCATCTCTTAAATCGATATCTATTGATACAATACGTTCATTTTCTATAACAGTGAACGCAAAAATATCATCATTCGTATTAGCATCAACGCTATTTCTATTTGTTGTGATAAATCCAGAAACATTATCCAACCATACAATATCTACATCATCTGCAGTTGAGTTGAAAGGAGCTTCTAATTGCAGTAAAGCGTCGTTCTGACTACTATACAAATCATATCCACCCATACCTCCAGCTCTATTGGAAGAAAAATATACTTTCCCATCATTTACTGTTGGAAAAACATCGTTCTCTGGAGAGTTAAATGCTTGATTTTGGACGATTCCAGATTTACCGTTATTCCACTTAACCTTATAGATGTCCATTCCACCTTTCCCGTCCTCTTTATCCGAAGAGAAATACAAAACATCGTTTTGCTCGTCATAAAAAGGGTGTGTTGTATTATACTCCTCTGAATTGAAACTAAACGGAAGTGGATCTGAATATCCCAATTCTGTTTTAACCGCATAAAATATACCTAAAGTCAGTTTTTCTTTACCACTAATTATATTATTGGTGAAAAAGATAAGATCTGCATCTGCAGTTGATGAAATTGGACCATCAAAATAATAAGAACTCGCAAGCAAGATATCTCCAGAAACATTTGGTATCTCTAACGGAACACTTCCCGAATCTGATACTAAAAATAGATCTGTAAATTGCTCTCCTGTAGATGGATCAAAAAGCGCATTCCCGTAATCATCAGTAGCAGGACCTACAAAAACATAAGCATCTTGTAACTTTCTAATAGCCAATTCATTATTTCCTGTGTTCGATGTGAAGTTTTCTAACTTCACTTCTTTCTCTTGTCCGAAAACAAACACACTTAAAAATAAAGATGCAATTATGCTTGCCGTTGATACTCTCATACTACTAACTGATTATCTAAATAGACTAGTTGAAAAAACGAGGTCCTTGAAACCTAGAATTACTTTTATTAAACATATATCTTAAACCAACTTCGTGCGTTTGGTTTGTAGCATTAGATAATTCGCTAAGCGGAAAAGAATAAGAATATCCTACATAGAATTTTTTCTTAATCTCGTAACCTACCATTGCTCCTACAGAACTATTTAATTGATAAGTAACCCCTAAATCTAAACCTCCTTTTGCTGTGAAAATAGAGTTAATATCCATCACAATTGGAAGTGTTGGTATATAACGTGTAACCACATTTGGTCTCCATTTCCATATTGATCCCATTGGTAAATCTGTTCCTATATATGCAAGGTGACCACCTTTTGCATCTACAAATTCAGACATATCTCTGTCTTGAAAAGAAGCTTCTGCTACTCTTGGCTGACTGTAACCGAAGTAAAATTTATCTGTATACAACAATACCCCGAAACCACCATTAAAAGCAATACCAGAAGTTAAATTAGCCATCATATCTGGATCAGATTCTACCGCTTCTAGGTCTTGTAAAGCAACAGTTGTATTACTTACAGTACCTTTTAAACCAACAGACAACTTCCACTTTCTAGATAAATTTAAATGGTAAGCTGCGTTAATAGCTGTGTTAAAAGACTTAACCGGGCCAAGTTCATCTTGCATTATAACCGCACCTACACCAAAGTTATCTCCCAGCTTAAAGTTTCCTGAAAAAGCAGCTGTTCTTGGCGCTCCTGGCAAAGCATTCCATTGAGAAATACCCAATACACTCACATCAGAATAGCTGTTTGCTCCTGCCTGAGCTGGGTTCAACAACAATGAATTGAATTGATTCAATCTAAAGTTTGGATCTTGAGCAAAGGTGTGCGTTGCAATTAATGCTAACGCTACACCTAAAATTAATTTATTTAAATTCTTCATCATCTTGATCTTTGATCTCTATAATTTATTGCTTCACTCTATTTATGTAAACAAAACCTGCTTTTGTTTTACCACCCGTAATTCTTAAGATGTAGTAGTACGTTGCATCTGGTAATCTTTCTCCAGACATGTTCGTTCCATCCCAATCATTACTATACTGGTTAGATTCGTATACTAACCCTCCGTATCTGTCGTAAACAAATAGCGCTCTTACTTGGTAACCTTCGATTCCTTCAATTACAAATAAATCGTTTATTCCGTTACCATTTGGAGTGAAGGCTTCTGGAACCATTGGTCCATCCCACTGATCTTCTCCACAAGATACTGAAGCATTAACAAATACATTCACTGTAGTTGTTGTAACGTTTCCGCTGTTGTCAATAATCGTAACGGTTACTTCGTTGTTTCCAACATTGTCACAGTTAAAGTTTGTTTGACTTACTGTTACATCTGCAATACCACAGTTGTCATCAGATCCATTGTCTATATCTGTAAAGTCAATGAAAGCTTCTCCAAATGCATCCAATGTAATTTCAATATCTATAACATCGGCTGTTGGCGCTATCGTATCCAGTACAGTTACTATTTGCGTTGTTGTTGTCGCATTCCCGTAAGCATCTGTTGCTGTCCAAGTAACAGTCGTTTCACCAGTTGGATACGTTGCAGGAGCATCATTTGTAACAACTAAGCCTATGTTACAATTATCGTTTGCTACTGCTACACCTAAATCAACTGATGTTGCTTCACAACCATTATCTGTATATGCTATAACATCCGTAGGTGAGCTTATTGTTGGATTAATATCGTCCTCTACAGTTACATCTTGTGTCAACGTTGTTACATTTCCTGAAGCATCTGTTGCTGTCCATGTCACTGTTGTTGTTCCAATTGGGAATAAAGATGGTGCGTCATTTGTTACTGAAAGTAAAGAACAATCATCTGTAGCTACTGCATTTCCAATATCAACTGTTGCTTCACAACCACCATTCATACTTACTGTGATATCAGCTGGAACGACTAAGATTGGTGCACTAAGGTCTTCTACAATTACTGTAGTGACTGCTGATGTAGCTGAACAACCACTTGCATTTATGACTGTTACACTGTAATCGTCTGCCTGACTAACCGTAATCGATTGTGCTTGTGCGCCAGTACTCCACAAGTATGTAAATCCTGCTGGAGCAGTTAAAGTAACTGAACCTGTAGGGCAAATTGTTGTTGCTCCACTCGCTACTACTACAGGAATACTTGGTGTTGAATTAACCGTTACTGATGCTGTTGTTTCATTCACACATCCGTTTCCATTTGTTACCGTATAAGTGATGGTTGCTGTTCCAGATGCTACACCCGTTACTACTCCACTTGTACTTACACTCGCTACTGCTGCATCACTTGAACTCCATACTCCACCAACTGTTGAACTAGCTAATGTTGTACTTGATCCTACACATACATTCGATGCGCCTGTGATTCCTGCTACGATTGGTAGTGGATTAACTGTTACTGCTTCTACTGCTGATGTTGTTGAACATCCACTCGCATTTGTTATCGTTACACTATAGTTTCCAGCTGTTGTTGCTGTGATTGTTTGTGTTTGTGCACCGTTACTCCACAAGTAGCTTGTTCCTGCACTTGCTGTAAGGTCTACTGATCCACCAACACAGAACGTTGTTGCTCCACTTGCAGCAATTGTTGCTACCGGTGTTGGATTAACCGTTACTGATGCTGTTGTTTCATTCACACATCCGTTTCCATTTGTTACCGTATAAGTGATGGTTGCTGTTCCAGATGCTACACCCGTTACTACTCCACTTGTACTTACACTCGCTACTGCTGCATCACTTGAACTCCATACTCCACCAACTGTTGAACTAGCTAATGTTGTACTTGATCCTACACATACATTCGATGCGCCTGTGATTCCTGCTACGATTGGTAGTGGATTAACTGTTACTGCTTCTACTGCTGATGTTGTTGAACATCCACTCGCATTTGTTATCGTTACACTATAGTTTCCAGCTGTTGTTGCTGTGATTGTTTGTGTTTGTGCACCGTTACTCCACAAGTAGCTTGTTCCTGCACTTGCTGTAAGGTCTACTGATCCACCAACACAGAACGTTGTTGCTCCACTTGCAGCAATTGTTGCTACTGGTGTTGGGTTCACTGTGATTGATGTTGTAGATGTTTCTACACATCCCGAAGAATTCGTAACTGTTACAGTATAAGATGTAGTTGCTGTTGGATTAACAAATATTGTTTGTGTTGTAGCAATATTTGAAGAACCATCATTCCAAACATATGTATTTCCAGCTGCTCCTGTTACTGATAAAGTAACTTGTTCACCTGAACAAACTGCAGTTTCACTTGCCGCCACAGTAGCGTCAGGTAAACTATTTACAACTACCATTACCTGATCTGTTGATGAACAAGATCCTGTTGTTCCTATTACTGTATATGTTGTTGTTGCTGCCGGACTAACAGTAGTTGATGCTGTATTTGGCGTTGTACCAGTAGATGGTGACCATGCGTAAGAAGTTGCTCCGGTTGCCGTTAAAGTAACAGAGCCTCCTTCACATACACTTACATCTATACCTGCATCTACCGCTGGAGCCGAAGTAATTGTTATTAACGTTGAATCTGAATTGTTACCACATCCATTAAATGCAGAATAAATTAAGTAAACAAATCCATTACTGATATCCGTTGCGGATGGTGTATAGTCAATAGATGTACTTGTTACCGACGGTGAGAATGAACCACTACCTGTTGATGACCATAATCCGAATTGTGCTGAAGTTGCCGTTACTGTTGCACTTGCTACTTCATTTCCACATATTGTTTGGTCTACACCAGTATTGATATCAGGAGTACCACTTAAGATATTCACTGCTACTTCAAAACTTGGTCCATTACACGTTACACCATTCACAGTGTAAGATGGAGTAACTGTATAAGTAACTACTGTTTCAGAAGTGTTACCATTTACTAATATTCCAGAAACCCCTGAAGCATTATTCCCAGAGTTCAAGCCTCCAATACCAGATGTGGTTGGTGCTGACCAAGAGAATTGTGTTCCTAGTGGTACAACATTTCCATTCACACCATTTGTTGGTACTACGTTAAATGAAGAACCTGAACAAATTTCTACACTACTATTTGTTATAATAATAGTAGGTGCTACTGTAACTGTTACGTCAAAACTTGTACCTATGCAGTTTCCTGATAGTGGAGTGATTGTATACACTACATCAATTGGTGCGTTTGTACTGTTTGTTAATGTTCCAGTTATACTAGAAGCATTCGTACCTGCTGTTAAACCAGTAATTCCAGTAATTGCTGCTGGCGCCGACCATGAATAATCAGTACCAGATGGAATAACGTCTCCACCAACTCCATCAGTCAAAGTAATATTGAAAGAACCTGTAGAGCAAATAGTTTCAGCTTTGTTTGCAATACTTGGTGCAGGTTCAACAGTTACAACGACATTAAATGCCGTGCCGGCACATCCATTCACATCTGGTGTAACGCTATATGTAACATCAATTGATGCACTTGTTGTATTCACTAAAGTTCCAGAAATGTCTGAAGAATTTGTACCTGCTGTTAATCCTGTAATACCTATGGCTACTGGTGCCGACCAAGAGTACGTTGTTCCTGATGGAACTATATCTGTACCATTAGTAGGTGTTACAGTAAATGTTTCATTAGAACAAATCGTCTCTGCTACATCGGCTATTGAAGGTGTAGGATCAACTGTAACTACTACATCGAATGATGCGCCACCACATCCATCAACACTTGTTGGTGTTACAGTGTAAGTTACATCTATTGATGTATTCGTCGTATTTTCTAAAGTTCCTGTAATAGAAGATTGTGTTGATCCAGCGCTTAATCCTATAATACCAGATACTGCTGTTGGTGCTGACCAATCATACGTTGTTCCTGCAGGAACGATATCCGTTCCATTCGCTGGTGTTACAGTAAATGTTTCATTAGAACAAATCGTCTCTGCTACATCGGCTATTGAAGGTGTAGGATCAACTGTAACTACTACATCGAATGATGCGCCACCACATCCATCAACACTTGTTGGTGTTACAGTGTAAGTTACATCTATTGATGTATTCGTCGTATTTTCTAAAGTTCCTGTAATAGAAGATTGTGTTGATCCAGCGCTTAATCCTGTAATACCAGATACTGCTGTTGGTGCTGACCAATCATACGTTGTTCCTGTTGGAACTATATCTGTACCATTAGTAGGTGTTACGGTAAACATATCACCTGAACAAATCGTCTCTGCTAAATCGGCTATTGAAGGTGTAGGATAAGTTATACCACTCAATACTACATTTTGATCTGCTATGTTTGCGGATGCTACTACTAAGTTTGCGTTGTTGTATGTTCCTGCAACCGTTGCTGCAGCTAAACGTACATATATCGTTGTAGCATTTACAGTACCCGATGTTGGTGTTAATGCTAGAGAGCCAGCATAACCTGAAGCTGCACTTAATGAAATTTCGTATCCCGAAGGAGCCGTTAAAGTAATGTCACCAGCTAAACCAATCCCATCTACTGAGAACGTTTGTGTTGCTGAAGCTGTTCCTGCACAGTTATCAAAACCTGTTAATGCTGTTGGTGTAATATTTACCAAAGTATACACCGCACTGTCAAGGTAATCCGGTGTTCCATCACCATTGCTATCAGTTGGAGGAGTGTTATTTGCACCCTCGTCTACATCTGATACACCATCACCGTCATCGTCCGTATCCGCATTGTTTCCAATGCCGTCGCCGTCCGTATCCGTAGTCTCGTTTGGATCGTTA
>Ga0209555_10002572_pt1 | contig 12733 bp, 10 predicted proteins | sample SaaInl85LU_5_DNA_FD_184643 | JGI IMG/M metagenome (GOLD analysis project Ga0209555, IMG submission 184643) | Marine microbial communities from expanding oxygen minimum zones in the Saanich Inlet - ESP_85LU_5_DNA (SPAdes) (version 2) | ecosystem: Environmental > Aquatic > Marine > Intertidal... | reverse complement strand
ATACAAAAAGGAGAATTTTCACCTGAGCAATTAAGGTCTATACTTAACGGTATATCTGGTGTAGCTTATAAAGATGATGTAATATCGTTTTTAAACCAACAAGGTAAATCAGTTGCTTCTATCTCTAAAACTATCTACAATAGAATGGTAGAAAATGGAGATATTCAAACTTACCATAAATATATAACAGACGGTGCTGTAACTTATGCTGATTTAGGCACTTCAGGTAATTTAAAAACTAGATTTAGTAACTTATTTTCTGAAGAAACTATCAATTTTCTATTCAATATTAAACCTCAAATCGGTAATGTAGCTACAGGTAAAGGAGAAGTTTTACTTTGTGCTTTAACTGCAGATGTAAATGGAGATACTCCTTCTGGAGATGTTGGAGTTGGGAATAAAGGCGTAGAAGTAAAGAATAGAGGAGCTATACCAATGGGTCAAAAAGCTCAATTTGGTAAAAATACGGATAAAAAGTTTATACAAGATGCTATTAAAGCAGTTAATCAGCAATTAGACAATCCTATTGACCCTCAAACTAAAGGTAGTAGACCTTTACATAGATTAAACATAATTCTTGCAGCAGTAGCAGAACAAGAAAGCGATAAAGTCGATGTATCACTAGATGCAATAGATGGTGAATTAAGAAATAACTATCCTGGTATAGATTTTTCTGATTTTAGTTTAAAACAATATAAAAAAGGAAATGCAATAGATGCAGATGCTGCAGAACAAGCATTTTCTAAGAAAGTAATAAAGTTATACACAGAAACTGAAGAGTTTGAAGAAATATTCTTCCTAGATGATAAGTCTGGAAATTATGCTATAGTACCTGCAAGTAAACTAGTAGATTCAGTCGGTAGCAAGATTTCTATTTACATGAAAGACGGTCTACCACGATTCAGCTATAACTTCTAAAGTTATGAGTCAAGATATAAAGAAAATAATAGCACAAGAGTATATTAAGTGTGCTAAAGATCCGGCCTACTTCATGAGGAAGTACTGTTATATACAGCACCCTACTCGTGGACGTATTCTTTTTGCATTATATCCATTTCAGGAAAAAGTATTACACTTATTTAGAGATCATCAATACATCATTACTTTAAAGTCTAGGCAGTTAGGTATTTCTACCTTAGCAGCTGCATACTCTTTATGGTTAATGACATTTCATAAGGATAAAAACGTTTTAGCACTAGCTACAACACAAGCAACTGCACGTAACTTAGTTACTAAAGTGATCTTTATGTATGATCAACTACCTAAATGGTTAAGATTACCTGCAAAAGAAAAAAATAAACTATCTTTAAGGTTAGTAAACGGATCTAGAGTACAAGCTAAATCATCTTCTCCTGATGCTGCAAGATCGGAAGCGGTATCGTTACTACTAATGGATGAGGCTGCCTTTATTGATAACGTAGATGAAACATTTACTGCAGCTCAACAAACATTAGCGACGGGTGGACAATGTATGGCACTGTCTACTCCTAATGGTGTAGGTAATTGGTTCCATCAGACATGGGAAAAAGCAGAGAGTAGTGAGAATTCATTCTTACCTATTAGATTACCGTGGACGGTACATCCTGAAAGGAATCAAACATGGAGAGATCAACAAAATGCTGATTTAGGACCTAGAATGGCAGGACAGGAATGTGATTGTGACTTCTTAGCATCTGGTGATACGGTATTTGAACCAGAAGATATGTCTTTCTATGAACAAACTTGGGAAAAAGATCCTTTAGAGAGAAGAGGTATTGACGGAAACCTTTGGGTATGGGAAGGAGTAGATTATATGAAGTCATATATGGTAGTAGCCGATGTATCTAGGGGTGATTCAAGTGACTATTCTGCATTTCACATATTTGATATAGAGAATGCAGTTCAAGTAGCAGAGTATAGAGGTAAGTTATCTCCTAAAGACTATGGAAACTTCTTAGTTGGTATAGCTTCAGAATATAATGATGCATTGCTTGTAGTAGAGAATGCTAACATTGGATGGGCTACTATCGAACAAATAATGGAAAGAGAATACAGGAATCTATACTATAGTGCTACTAATAATATGGAAACCGTAGAGACATACATGCATAAATACGAAAGAGATAAGCTAGTTCCTGGATTTACGATGTCTGCTAGAACTAGACCCTTAGTAATTGCAAAGATGATAGAATACATCAGAGAACACTCTGTTACAATTCAATCTAAGAGGCTGTTACAAGAGATGAGAGTATTTATATGGAAGAACGGAAAGGCACAAGCACAAGATAGATATAACGATGACCTTATTATGGCATGTGCTACTGCACTTTATGTTAGAGATACTGCATTGAGATTAAGACAACAAGGTATGGATTTAGCTAGAGCACAGCTATCCTCTTTTAATAACTTAAACTCAAGAAACAAAGCTGTTATAAGATCAGTTGGTAGTATGCAGAATAATCCTTATATTATGAATACACCGGGAGGCGAAGAAGATGTCTCGTGGTTACTAAAGTAGACTATTTATATAAAAATACAATTTAATGGCAGATAAATCGCTATTTGGACGTTTGCAAAGACTTTTTTCAACTGATGTAGTTGTTAGAAACATTGGTGGAACACAGTTAAAGGTAACAGACGTCAACAATATACAAACAACAGGTAAGTTACAGACCAATTCATTAATGGATAGGTTTACTCGTCTTTACACTTATAACAAGGCGAATATATTTAACCCTAACCTGAATTATCAAACACTTCGTATACAGTTATATGCTGATTATGAAGCTATGGACACTGATCCTATCATTGCATCTGCCTTAGATATTATTGCTGATGAAGCAACAATTAAGAATGATCAAAACGAAGTATTAGCTATTAAATCTTCTGATGAGAATATTCAGAGAGTACTTTATAACCTATTTTATGACGTCTTAAACATCGAATTTAACCTTTGGTCATGGACTAGAAATATGGTTAAATATGGAGACTTTTTCTTAAAGCTAGAAATAGCAGAGAAGTTCGGTGTATATAACGTCTTACCTTATACAGTATACCACATTGCTAGACATGAAGGACATGATCCAGATAACCCACAGAAGGTTGAATTTGAATTAGATCCTGATGGAATAGCTACTTCTTCAGATACTACTTATCTACCTAATAAGAAGCAAACATCTAATATAGTAATAGACAACTATGAGATGGCTCACTTTAGATTAATCTCAGACGTACATTATTTACCTTACGGTAGATCTTATTTAGAGCCAGCTAGAAAAATATATAAACAAACTACTTTAATGGAGGATGCTATGTTAATTCATAGAATCATGAGAGCTCCGGAAAAGAGAATGTTCTATATAAATGTAGGTTCTATTCCTCCTAATGAGGTTGAGCAGTTTATGCAAAAGACTATCAACCAAATGAAGAAGACTCCTTATGTTGACCCACAAACAGGTCAATATAACTTGAAGTTTAATATGCAGAATATGATGGAAGATTTCTATCTACCTGTACGAGGAGGTGATACTTCAACTAGAATCGAAACTACTAAAGGATTAGAGTATGACGGTACTAATGATGTAGCATATCTACAATCTAAGCTATTTGCAGCATTAAAGATACCTAAAGCATACTTCGGATATGAAGGTGACTTATCAGGTAAAGCTACATTAGCAGCAGAAGACATAAGATTCGCTAGAACAGTAGAGCGTATCCAAAGAATTATGGAATCAGAGTTAACTAAGATTGCTCTGGTACACCTATACACGCAAGGATTTCAAGGTGAAAGTTTAACTAACTTTGAAATTAAATTAACTACCCCTTCAATCGTATTTGAACAAGAAAAAGTTGCTTTACTTAAAGAAAAAGTAGACTTAGCTTCTCAAATGCAAGACTCTAAATTATTCTCTTCAGACTGGATCTATGAGAAGATATTTGATCTATCAGAAGATCAGTATATGGAGATGAGAGACTTAATGGTTGAAGATGAGAAACGTAAATTTAGAAGAGCACAGATAGAGGCTGAAGGTAACGATCCTGCTTCATCAGGAGTTACTTACGGTACACCTCACGATCTAGCTTCTATGTACGGTAGAAGATCTGTAGCCACTCCTAAAGGTGGAGAAGCCGCTGCTGTCCCTAAAGGTTATTCTGAATGGGGAGAGCCAGGACCAGAAGGTGGAAGACCTAGAGAAAAAGCATCCGTTTATGGTACAAACGACGCCTTAGGAGGACGTGATCCTCTAGGCCAACACGGTATGCATGGGGGATTCCCAAGCGATGCAGATAATGTTAACGAAAATATGGCTACCAAGTCAATCTACCAGCGTAATGAAGACATGTTAAAACAAATTGTCTTCACGAAAAAACCTGGTTATGATGATAACGACCTACTTAATGAGGATAACATCAAAGATTTAGGTAAGTAGTGCATATTTATATATAGTAAACGTGTATAATGAAAATAAAGCATTCCAAGTATAAGAATACTGGACTAATATTTGAATTGTTAGTCAAGCAGATAGCGGCCGATACTCTGAACAAAGAAGAATCGCCGGCTGTCGGTATCTTAAAAGAATACTATGCGAGCAAAAGCTCTTTAGCAAAAGAGTATAAGCTATACGACTTAGTTGTGAAATCAAGAGGTGTCTCTCAAAAAAGAGGAGAAGCCATCGTATCTACAATAACCGAAGTTTCTAGAAAACTTAACCAACAATCACTAAAGAAACAAAAGTATCATCTTATCTCAGAGATTAAGAAGCATTACGACTTAGATGAGTTCTTTAGCATTCAGGTTAGAGACTACAAAGCTCTTGCAGCTATGTATTGTTTATTAGAAGCACAGAATAATAGCGATATTGTAGATCCTCAATACTTAGTAGATAATAAAGTAACAATCTTAGAGCACCTTACTGCTAGTACGCAGAACGAGGATAGCGTTAAAGATACCTTAATAGAAGAGTATTCAAAGTATGATAAGGATCTAAGAATGTTAACTTTTAAAATATTACTGGAGAAGTTTAACGACAGTTATAAAGACTTACTTCCAGCACAGAAGAACATACTTAAGGAGTTTATTACCTCTGTAAATTCCAAAACACGTTTACGCAATGTAGTCAATGAAGAACTTTCAAAGATTACTATAGAGGTTAAAGAGTTATCTAAAAAAGTCAAAGACGAAGTTGTAAAGATTAAATTAGACGAAGTAGCAAAAGCAATAGTTCCTTTAAAAAAGACTGAAACTATAACAGATGCTCACTTAGTTAACCTCATGCAATATTATGATTTAGTTAATGAGTTAAAATCTCTGTAATGAAAAGATCGGAGTTAGTCTCATTAGTTAAAGAAGTAATGCAAGAGTTAGATGAAGCTAATGTAACAGGTGGAACAGCAACGTTTACACCAGGTACAGGAGCACAATACGCTACGCCAAACTTTTTAGGTAAGGCTACTAGAGCAAAGAAGGCATTAAAAAAACAAGGATACAAAGAAGTATAAACAATGACAGCAACTGAAAAATATCATGCAGTCCTAGAAGGTAAGATGAAAGAAGGCGAATTCGTTCGCCAGATGCGTCAAGCTTTCCCTCAATTTATCACACAGTGGAATGGGTATAAGGACTCCGTATCTATCTTGAAGCAAAAAGCAATGATCTTCGAGAAGAAAGAGGTAAAAAAAGAGATAGTACAACTAGCAGATAATTTCCCTATCGAATCTATCGAAAGAGGAATTGACGTGGAATTAGAATCAGCTGGTATCGACTCAACAGGGTCAGTATCTAAAGACGAATACATGAAGGCTAAAAGAACTGCTGTCTCCAACCTTCAAAAAGACGCTAACCACTATTACAATCTAATATCAGGAGAATCATCAAAAGTTGATAAGAATGATAAAATGAAAGAAACTAAAAGAGGTAAACTCGAAAAAGATACTTTCAATGATTTAAAGAAAGCAACTTTAAAAGAGAACGTAGATCCTACTTTAGATCCTTACGAAGATAAAAAAGAAATAGTAAGACAGGTAATCGATTTAATTAAAAGAGAGAAATCTGTCCCTACATCTATTGCTATAGACTTTATAAAAACACATTACGAAGACATCATCAATAACCGCGACGATCAAGCTATATTAGACGAGTTTGAAGAGTTCTTCTCAGTTAACTACGAAACTGGCTCAGACTATAATGAAGGAGAAGTTCGAGAAACAGAGGATGAATACTTAGCTAAAAAAGATGCTGCTATCAAACAAGCAATGGGTAAAGAAGATGAGGTAGAAGAAGGAAGAGCAGTAAATGCTTATACTCCTGGTGATATGTTCTCTACTGACTTCGATTACGAAGGAATGCTTAAAGCAGGATTAAAAGTAAGAGTTAATACTCCAGTCGATATAATGCAAAAGATTTACGATTCATTCGAAGACGTAAACTACCATAGAGAAAATACACACTTAGGTGATGTAATCGATGCAGTTAAAGAAGGTAATAAAGAAGAAGCATTAGAAGCACTTAAGAAATATAGAAGAGCAATTAAGGATACTATGTCAGATATCTTTGAAGGAGCTTTTCCAATTAGAGAAAGAGATGATAGCTACGTACCAAGAAGCGGAGCTGTAGTAAAAGAGAGAGTAGGTGCACTACAAGACTTTGTTTCGTTAATTCAAGATAGAGCAGAAGACTCAGGATTCTCAGAAGAAGAAGAAGCAGAAGAAGTAGTTTATGCTATCGGTGACCATTATGGATTTGGTGTTGATGTATTAAAAGGTCCACAAAATGAAGCTAAAGGTAAAGATCATGACGGAGACGGAGATGTAGACGGAGATGATTATAAAGCTGCTAAAGACAAGGCTATTAAAAAAGCCATGAAAGAAAACGTTAAGGCCATTATATCTAAGGTATTAGAAGAAGGTACTCTCAACGAAGCAGCTACTCAAGAGCTAGCTAGAATAGCAGATGACTATGCAGGCTTTGACGGAATGAAAGGAGCTATATTAGACTTACAAAATGTAGTTACCGATATAGAAGCTTATTACGATAAGACTAGAGACAAAATACAGAAAGTATACGAAAAGCTAGGTGAAATCAGAAACGAAGAAGGACTTAAAGTAGGAGGCTTTTTAGCACCTGCTATCGAATCAGCATTCGTTAAAGATTTAAGACCTGTTACTAAAAGAGGATTTACTAAAGGATTAGATACTCCTAAGGTAAGAGTGTTATCTCAAAAAGATATCGATCAACATAACTCTGGTGAGAGTCCATTAGGAGAGACAGAAATGGAACAACCACCAAAGCAAACAGTATACACACCTAATATCTAGAATATGGCACAATTATTAGTAGACGTAACACCATTTAGACCAATTATTAGAGAGTCTAAAAGTAAGCCTGGAGTATTCGAGGTTGAAGGCGTAATGCAGAGAGCTAAGGCAGAAAATCAAAACGGTAGAATCTACTCAAGAGCCATATTAGAAAGAGAATCAGCTAAGTATGTTAAAGAATTCGTAGAAAGAGGTAATGCCTTTGGAGAACTAGATCATCCAGAATCTCCTGTTGTTTCTTTAAAAAATGCATCTCACATAGTAAAAGAGTTATTCTGGAAAGGAGACGACCTAATGGGTAGAGTAGAGCTACTTAACACACCAGCAGGTAATATCGTAAAGGAAATTATTAAAGCAGGACATACAATCGGAATATCATCTAGAGGGACTGGATCAGTACAACAGACTAACGAAGGTCATTTAGAGGTACAAAGCGATTTTGAGTTAGTTTGCTGGGATTTCGTGTCTAATCCATCGACTCACGGAGCCTTTATGAATCCTGTATCACTTAACGAAAGTAAGGCAGCGAACAAATATTCCAACTTAGACCTTATAATTAACGACATATTAAGAGCATAATGAAGATAGCAGATCTTATACTAGAAAGTGCAGAATCCCAAATGGCAGCCGATCTTGCAAAAGCAATGGAAGCTGAATTCGGTAAAGAAGGAGAACAGGATGTTAACGAAGTAATTACAACAGTAGGTGTATTATCTTGGGCATTAGCAACTAACACAGTATTAGACGTTTTAGGTAAGTATGCTGCGTCGGCTCTTAGAAAGATGAATTTAGATAAAGCAGCTGATAAAGCTGATGCAGTTCATAACTGGGCCCACCAAAACGAAGTTAACATAGTAAGTGCTCTTTCAGGGTTTATTAAGCCTTTCATTAGAGATGAGAAGAAAAGACAATTAGTTGCTAAAGGTTTATTTATAGCCATATTAGCCGGTCTAGGAGTTAAAGCCGGTATCGGTGCTATGAATGCTCTTAAAGGAGGAGGACTTGCTTCTGCCTCAGTATCTGCAGTAAAAGCAGCACTTAAAGGTAGAGATATAGCAGTAATTGGAAGTGAGATTGCAGGTGCAGTCGGAGGTGCAGCCGCTGCTGCCGTATAAAAGTTTCCCAATTTAGTTAGTTTTTCGTAATATGTATATATTTATATACGAATATGCCATCTCTTATATGGCATCAACGAATTTTAATTTTCTATTGTAGTTCAAAATAACTACAGAAATCACAACAAATTTATTATAATGGCAAACAAAGATTTATTCAAGCAAGCTATTGCTGAAGCTAAGTCTGTACGTGAAGCCGCTATTGCAAATGCTAAGGAAGCTTTGGAAGAGTCTTTAACACCTCATCTAAAAGATATGTTAGCAGCAAAACTTCAAGAGATGGAAGACAAAGACGTCGACGAAGTAGCAGTAGAGGAAGAATTTACAGCCTTTGAAGCAGCAGAAGACGGTGCTGAAGAAGAAGAAGAATTAGCTGACGACGGTGAAGGAGAAGAAGCTCCTGAGGAACCAGCTGAAGACGCAATCGAAGATGAGCCAGCAGAAGACGAAGATCTTAAAGATCTATCTGTAGGAGATTTCAAGGACATGATCAGAGACATTATCGCATCAGAAATGGGCGGCGGTGAAGCTGAAATTGGAGCTGAATTACCTGCTGATGATATGGATGCTGGAGCAATCGAAGAACCAGGCGAGGGTGACCCTATGGCTGGAGAAGAAGGTGACGAGGAAATTGACCTTGACGAATTAATTAGAGAACTAGAATCTGTATCAGAAGGCGAAAGTGAAGACGATATGGAAGAAGGTAAACACGACAAAGACGAAGACAAAGTAGAAGAAGTTAAAGACGGACCTACTAAAAACGAAGTTGATGCCGTATCTGATTCTAAAGAGTCTAATATCAACGACACAATCAAAGAAGGAGAACTTAATGAAGCTCTTGAAACTATTGAAACATTGAGAAACGAACTTAACGAAGTAAACCTTCTTAACTCTAAGTTGCTCTACGTTAACAAAATTTTCAAAGCTAACAACTTAAGCGAGTCACAAAAAGTTAACATCATCGCTGCTTTTGATAAAGCAGAGACTGTTAAAGAAGTTAAACTTGTTTTTGAAACTGTTAGCGATAACGTAGTTTTAAAGAAAGAGACTACAATTAAAGAACACAAAGGAAGTGCTAGCAAAGCAACTGGAATTACTGCAAGTAAGCCAGAAGTAATTAGCGAAGTATCTTCTGCGGTTCAAAGAATGCAAAAATTAGCTGGAATTATTAAATAATATTTTAAATTATCATGGAAATCAATCAACTATTAGAAAGCTCAAATAGCTTTAAAAGCCTTCAAGCAGATTCTGCTCGTTTGGCTGAAAAGTGGAATGGTTCTGGTTTGTTAGAAGGAATTCAAGACGAAAAAGCCAAAAATAATATGGCAATGATCTTGGAAAACCAAGCAAAACAAATCGTAGCTGAAGCAAACAACACAGGCGCTTCTGGTACATCTGCAGGCTTTACAGCTGGAGCAGGTGAGCAGTGGGCTGGTGTAGCTTTACCACTTGTAAGAAAAGTTTTCGCTCAAATCGTAGCGCAAGACTTTGTAAGTGTACAACCAATGTCACTACCTTCAGGTCTAGTATTTTATCTAGACTTTAAGTACGGAACTACTACAAACGGTAGAACTTCCGGAGACAACATGTACGGTAACGTAACAGACGGTGCATCTAAGATGGGTGTAAACGAAGATGTATCTGGAGGTCTTTACGGCGCTGGAAATTTCGGTTACTCTATCAACCAAGTACTAGGTGCTGAAACTGCTGCAACTGTAGCTGCTGCTGGATCTGGATCTGTTAACTACGAAGTAGGAGTAGATATCGGAGCATTGGAAACTGTAACTATCGCTAAATCTTCTATTCCTAGCTTTGACGCTGAAGGAGTAAGAGCATTTAGATTATCTTCAGGATCTGTTTATGCACAATACACTGTAGAAAGCGGAAACAATATCGTATTCGTAACTGCTGCAGGTGTTGTAACAAACGGAGCTAACGAACAAATCAAATACCACAAACAACCAACTGATAACACAAGAGGTGACTTTGAGGCTGATTCAACTGTAGCTGTAGATACTTCAATTAGTATCCCTGAAATTGATGTTCAATTGCAATCTGAGGCAATCGTCGCTAAGACTAGAAAGCTAAAGGCTCAATGGACACCAGAATTCGCACAAGATCTTAACGCATATCACTCTATCGATGCAGAAGCTGAATTGACTTCACTATTAAGTGAATACATTTCAATGGAAATCGACTTAGAGATTTTAGATATGTTGATCTCAGGTGCTAGAACAACTGAGCACTGGAGTGCAGAAAACAACAAAGTATGGGATGGATCAGCTTGGTCTACTTCAACTTCTGATTTCTACAACACTCAAGGACAGTGGTTCCAAACTTTAGGTACTAAATTACAGAAAGTATCTAACAAGATTCACCAAAAAACCTTAAGAGGTGGTGCTAACTTCGTAGTATGTTCTCCTTCTGTAGCAACAATCCTAGAATCAATTCCTGGATATGCTGCATCTACAGATGGTAACCAAGAGAAGTTTGCAATGGGAGTACAGAAAATCGGTTCTTTAGCGAACAGATTCCAAGTATACAAAAACCCTTATATGACTGAGAACATTATGTTGTTAGGATATAGAGGTAGCCAGTTCCTAGAAGCTGGAGCAGTATATTCTCCTTATGTACCATTAATGATGACTCCTCTAGTATACGATCCAGAAACCTTCACTCCAAGAAAAGGTTTAATGACTCGTTACGCTAAGAAGATGATCAGACCAGAATTCTACGGTAAAATCTTTGTATCTGATGTAAATCACATCTAGGATAAACCCTTAGAGTAATATTAAGAGAGGCCTTCGGGCCTCTTTTTTTTTGGCTATTTATAAGTAATAGAGATTCTATCTTAATTTATAAAAGACATATGGCAAGTAAACCTCACACCGACGAAGTTTTCGTCGAAAAAAGAAGACCGAAACGCCCGATTAAATTTAACGTTCAATTAAATGACGAACAAAAAGAAGCGAAGAAATTAATATTAGAAAACCCAGTTACAGTACTTAAAGGTATGGCAGGTAGCGGAAAAACGCTAGTAGCAACACAAGTAGCTTTAGATCTACTATTTACCAAACGTATAGATAAGATTATTATAACAAGACCAACTGTATCTAAAGAAGATATAGGATTCTTACCAGGAGATCTTCAGGCTAAAATGGACCCTTGGTTAGCCCCTATCTATCATAACTTATTCATGTTATATAACGAAGAGAAGGTAAAGAAGGAAATGGAAGCAGGTAATATAGAAATAGTACCTTTTGCATTTATGAGAGGTAGAACATTTTTAAACTCTTTTGTAATAGTTGATGAAGCACAAAACGTAACTCATCCTCAAATGGAAACAGTTATAGGCAGATTAGGTAAAAATTCTAAGATGTGTATATGTGGAGATATGGCTCAAATAGACTTAAGAGATAAAAGAGAGACTGGATTTTCTTTCCTTTCTAGACTTGAAGAACAAGTAAAAGGGTTCGTTACTCACTCATTAGCACAGAATCATAGACACGACATAGTTGCACCATTATTAGAAGTATATAAAACCTTCAGAGATTAACCACTATTTATATAAAACTATAATCAATGGCAAACGTAAGTATATGGAATGGAACAGCAACCTTCAATGAAGGAGACACTCCATTCGGATTTTATGACGGCGATAGCACATTTCAAAGTGATGCTGTTAAAGTAGCAAAGTTTGTAGGTACTCGCTTAGGATATCCTCTTATGGATGTTGAATTACAGCAGGCTCAAATGTATGCTTGCTTTGAAGAAGCTGTGACTACTTACGGTAACGAAGTCTTTCAATATAAAATTAGAGAGAATTACCTGAACTTAGAAGGTTCTACTACTGGTAGTTCAATGAATAACCAATTAACTGACCCTACACTTAATCGTATCATACAAATATCTAAACATTACGGTACTGAAGCCGGTGTTGGAGGAAATGTAACAAGATATACAGGGTCAATAGCATTAAATCAGAATCAACAGAACTATGATTTAGATCAATGGGCTGTAGAACAAGGTATAACAGGTAGTATAGAGGTAAGAAAGTTATTTTACGAAGCACCTCCTGCTATTCAACGTTACTTTGATCCGTATGCTGGTACAGGAACAGGTGTTCAATCACTTATGTCTGCTTTTAACTTCGGATCTTTTAGTCCTGGTGTTAATTTTATGTTAATGCCCACTTCTTTTGATATATTAAAGACTCAAGCTATTGAATTTAACGATCAAGTAAGAAAATCAGCTTTCTCTTTTGAATTAGTAAACAATAAACTTAAGTTATTCCCTATCCCAGGTGCATCTGGTAGCTTACACTT